>Ga0209220_1000442_pt1 | contig 14352 bp, 15 predicted proteins | sample BlaSpr_A8_OM3_M3_FD_187984 | JGI IMG/M metagenome (GOLD analysis project Ga0209220, IMG submission 187984) | Forest soil microbial communities from Thunder Bay, Ontario, Canada - Black Spruce, Ontario site 2_A8_OM3_M3 (SPAdes) (version 2) | ecosystem: Environmental > Terrestrial > Soil > Boreal... | reverse complement strand
CCCTCGGCCGCGCAGAAAACCAAGCCACGTGCATCTCGTTGCGTGAGAATGTAATCCGCGGCCCGGGCCATGACCGGCCAGATCTCATGCAGAAAACGGTCATCGCCGGAGGTCGAGTAGTGATGCGAGCAGGCCAAAATAAATAGCGGCGTGTCATCGTTGATGTTGAGACCGTAGTCTTCGGACGCACCGGTGACCGCGTTATAGTATTCCGGCATTTTGCCCGAGTCGTACTGCGTCTTGGCAAAGCGCAACAACATCTCGCGAGCGATCTCCGGCTGCAAATAATCGTATCCGGCACAGAACCAGCTGAGGTCCCTGCCCACGACCGCGCTCGAGGAGCCGGGGCTGTTCGTGAAGGCGACGCCCTGCGGATATTTCGCGACAACGCGCAACATGTTCGCCTTGGCCCAATACGCCCCATCGTTGATGAGTTTCTCGGGCGTCATGACCTGCGCGATCTGGAGCACCTGTTGGTAGTGCTCGTTCGTCCGCTTCAGCCAACCTTCTACGTCTTGCGCCCGGGCGTACACCTCACGCGCCGCGGCTGGACCGAGTTCGGAGAACACCTGGATGAACGCCAGCGTCTGCGACTTTCCGGGCTTGACGCTGACGACGGTAGCCAACGCTCCGATGATATTGCCGCGTTCGTTCGTCTTGCGGGTCAGCGGCGGTATGTTTTGCGGGTCGTACGATTCGGCGGCGTGCTGCATGGTTTCGTAGCCATGCGGCTTGGCGGTGCAGCCTACGATCCGCACCCAGTCAGGGCGAGATTCGTTCCAGGCGACGAGTCCGCGTATATCCGCGTCATATTGCGCCGTCACGTCGTGCGGAGTCGTACCACCCAGCTTTGTATAGCAATTGAGGACCAGCTCGCGCACTTCTTCGCCGGCATTGTGGATGGTCACCATGAAATATGCGATCGCTGCATCGTCCAGGCCGGTGCGCGGCACAAAGATGGTCTCCATCACCTGCAAGCGGCTGGGTAGCTCAAAACGATGCTCCTGAAAACCGGGGTGATAGGAAAAAACACCTGCAGCCACCGGGGTCAAGATCACGTGGCCGCCTTCACGGCCGCTGCGTTCGTCGGTGGATCGATCGCCGGGTTCCAAGCCGACGAGGACGTGATGGTGCGGGCTTCCATAGGTGACGACCGTTGACCAAAACACGTCATGATTTAAGTGCAGCGAGTAGACCTTCTGAATGGCTCCCGTCGCTTTGCCAACGAGCCATACGCTGCTATTGCCGAGCGACGCCCCAACCAACACCCGATCGTCTCGAACTTCATACGAGTAATCGGGGTTGCGTTTGACGACCTCGTCGAACTGCATCATATGCTTGCGACTATTCCGCTTTGCGCAGCAACGAAAACACGCTACCCAGCGCCCCGATGACGACGAAGGCTGCGCCGCTGAAGTACAAGAGGGGATCCGGAACGCCCGCCATCACCACCACCGGATATCTCCCCACCGCAAAGGTGAGCGCCACGCCGGCTTTTGCTAGGGAGCGGCCGCTCACCGCTACGCCGGTGAAAAGCGGCCCGCCATTTTCTTCTTTTATCTGCAGTTGCAGAAACGGAATGTCTATGCCACGGCTGGGCAACCCGGCGTAATATTTGACAGCTACTTCCCGGTGGAGTGCCGGCACCGCGAACTCATCCAATGGTAGTCCGTCCACGTCTATACCGGGGAACTGCAAGACGGGCGAAACGAACGCGACGCCCGTCGGCTGCGTTACCGTTTGCGATCGGCCTTTGGCTGAGCGTGCGATGACGTACGCAGCCGGCCATGCGACCGATCTGAAAACGTAGGAGTGAACCCGGCGGATCTCATCCGGCGCTAGAAGGCTGGCAGCGTCGCCGCTGTTTAGCGTTACGCGTGCGATCTCCGCGTTGGGCGCGAACCTACCGGCGTCAACGGGTGGAAAAGTGAGCGACAGGGTTGCGGACCTCGGGGGATGGTAAACCTGCCCTGGAGCAGCGCTGACCCGCTGCGGCGGACCGACGAAAAGCTCCGCGCCGACATATGAGGCGGCGATCACAATTCCACCCAGGCAGGCAAGGGCTGCAAAACCGGGAGCGGACGGCCAGGCACGAAAAAATTGTACGGCTTGAAAAATTAAGAACAGCCCGCCAAGGGCCGCGGCCAGGGTATATCCCCAGCGATGGATCGTCGCTAAATAAGGCTGCAGCTCGGTGACCGTAGCCACCGCCAATACGCCAAGGGATACGACGAGCGTCAAAACCTGCGACCGCATGTGCGGCGTTTCGAACAAACGTGCGCGCGACCTGCGCTATGCCTTGCGCGCGGCAGGTGTAACAAGTCCACTTTTATCGCGGTCGTATGGGCGGCACTGGTCACACCCAAGAGCCAGAGGAATGGATAATATGTCTACCTGCGCATTCTGCGGTTCCAAGCATCGCACCGGTCGTAATTTTTTGGCGCATCGCGTTTCAACGCTGCGGTTGCGGACCGTGAAGGTCTGCGAGCGCTGCACCGGTCTTGCTCGCGACGCAGGTTATCAAGTTGCCGAACGCGAGCCGTGCGCGTCTGATCAAGCCGTGCACGCGCGGGTGGACTACGCTTCCTAACTGAAACAGCAGCGGTAAAAAAAAAGCGGGCGGGGGATTAACTCCCGCCTCTACTTTTTACCGCGCTGCGTTTTCCACGTACGTTTTTACCGCGGTTTACCAGTACCGCTCTTCTTTCCAGGGGTCGCCGTCGTTGTGGTAGCCGCGCTGCTCCCAGAAACCGGGCTCGTCTTGCGAGCGAAACTCAACACCGTTGCACCACTTCGTGCTCTTCCAAAAATAGCGCTGCGGCACGAACATTCGCATCGGCCCGCCATGAATGGGTTCGAGCGGCTTGCCCTCGTATTTGTAAGCGAAGAGAACGCGCTCGTCATCTGCGACCGCCAGCGGCAGATTTGCGCTGTAACCATTTTCGCCGTGGGTAACGACGTAGTGCGCCGACGGTAAAACGCCGGCGAGTTTCATGATCTCCCGGAACGGCACGCCCTCCCACGATGTATCGAACTTGGTCCAGCGCGTTACACAGTGTATGTCGGTTTTGACAGTCTTGGTAGGCAGTGCCACGAATTGTTGCCAGGTAAGCTCGGCCGGATGTTCGACTTCGCCAGAGATTCGGAAGCGCCAGGTGGCGGGATTGAACTGCGGCACGTTTCCTACGTGCAGCACCGGAAAATCACGCGCCGTATACTGGCCCGGCGGCAACCGTTGCGCTAAGCTGGGATCGATCTTCACCGCGGACTTTCATGCCGCCGCGGAAATTGTCCCAGGAGATCGCGCGCCGCTTTTTCCGGGTCATCCGCATGGCTGATGCAACGTAAGACGGAAACGCCCCGTGCACCGGCGGCGATCACCGCGGCGACGTTGCCGGCATCTAAACCGCCTATGGCGAAGAACGGCAGTTGGCTGTGACTGGCGGCATAACGCACGAGTTCCAAACCCACTGCAGGGCGGCCGGGCTTTGTGGGAGTTTCATGGACCGGTCCGACGCCGATATAGTCGACCGCAAGATCTTGCGCTGCCACGATCTGATCGGCGGAATGCGTTGACAGCCCGACGATAAATTCGTCGCCCGCCAGTTTGCGCACGGCCGCCGCCGGCATATCTTCTTGACCGACATGGATGCCGTCAGCCCCGGCAGCAAGCGCGATGTCGAGCCGGTCGTTGACGATGAAGAGAGCGCCGTTGCGCCGGCATACTTCGGCGCAGCTCGTGGCGGCCGCCAACAGTTCGCGATCGGCGAGCGTTTTATCGCGCAGCTGTACCATGGCGACGCCCCCCGCGATGCTGCGAGCGACGAACTCTTCGAGCGGCCTCACGTTCGGGCGAGAATCCGTTATCAAATAGATGTTGACGGCGCGCAAGCGCTCGCGCACAGTTTGTCCAGCGCTCTGTGTGATCATTTGAAGCGCCGCTGTCCGGAGAACTGTGCGATCATCCGCCGCCCACCATTTGCGCTATCTCGAGCTTGTCGTCTTTTTCTAGATGCGTGGAGCCGAAATGAGAGCGATGCAGCGCCTCGTCATTGTACTCTACGACGACTTGTTCAGGTAAAAGCCGCAGCGATTCGAGAAAATCGCTCACGGTCATCCCCTCCACCACTTCCTGCGGCTTACCGTTCGCAATGATCGTCATGCATCGTCACCGGACGGCTGCGAGCGTCGTCGCTTGAGGTTGCATATTTTCCCAATCTTTGAATACCGGATCGTAGCCGAGCTCGCGCAAGCGCTGCGCGACGCGCTCGACCGAGCGCTGGTCCTCTAAATGAAATTGTTCGCCGGCGCTGCCGGGTTCGGAATAACCCCCGGGTTCGGTGCTCGAACCGGCGCTCATGTGCGTGACACCCAGGGCGACAAGACGATCGCGCAACTGAGCGGATTCGCGAGTGGACAGCACGATGCCGGCGGACGGCGCAGCGATGCGAAACGCGCAGATGAGCTGCACGAGTTCTGCATCGCTGACGGGATGAAGCGGCTTGTAGCCGCCCTCGGCCTGGTTGATGCGCGGAAACGAGATGTTGATTTGCGATTTCCAGCAATGCCGTTCGAGATAGCGCAGGTGGCTTACCAAAGAGAGTGCTTCGAAACGCCAATCAGCCAGTCCGAGCAAAGCCGCGATCCCCAGGTGTTTGATACCGGCGCCTGCGGCTCGTTCCGGGGCATCGAGGCGCCAATGATATTTTTTCTTAGGGCCACCCAAGTGGTGCTCGGCATACGTTTGCGGATGATAGGTTTCCTGATACAGCACTATGCCGTCGCAACCGGCCGCCGCGTAATCGCCGTATTCATCGCTGCCGGCAGCCGCGACTTCTAATCCAACGTACTGGGCGACGCTCTTCACCTCGCGAACGCATTGCACTAGGTAGGGAGCGCTGACAAATTTGGGATGCTCTGCCGACACGATCAAAATATTGCGAAAGCCCTGCGAACTAAGCGCTCGGGCTTCGCGGATCACCTCGTCAACGCGCAAGGTACGCCGTTTGATGTTCAGCCCCAGCGAGAAGCCGCAATAGGTGCAAGTGCAGACGCACTCATTGCTCAAGTACAGCGGTGCGTAGAGCGCAATAGTCTTGCCGAATCGTTCGACCGTCAGATCGTGCGCTTGCTGCGCTAACTCTTCGAGCAAGCCGGCTGCAGCCGGTGAGAAAAGCGGTGCCGCGGCCTGCAGGGTTAGGCCGGGCGCTTGCGCGGCGGCTCGAACGTCCCCGGCATCGTGATACGGCAAACGCTCAACTGCTGCGTTGATCAGGTCCGCATCGAAAGTTTGCGAGAAGGGCATGCTCAGTCCGCCGGTTTCAGAAAGCCGGTGAGCGGGCTTGATGCGGACGCGACCGCGAGCTCCCGAGCCCGGCCTGCCAAATACGCAATTCGACCTGCTTCGACGCCAAGGCGGAACGCGTTTGCCATCATCGCCGGGTTTCCGGCTGTCGCGATTGCCGTGTTCACCAGCACCGCATCCGCACCCATCTCCATGGCGGCCGCCGCATGCGAAGGAACACCGAGACCGGCATCAACGATAACCGGCAATGTCGCTTGCTCGATGATGATCGCGATGGCCGCTTTCATCTTGAGTCCCTTGCCCGACCCGATTGGTGCTGCCAGCGGCATGACGGCCGCGACGCCGACTTCTTCCAGTCTCTTGGCCAAAACGGGGTCCGCGTGGATGTAAGGCAGCACCGTGAACCCTTCCGCGACCAATATTTCGCAGGCTCGTAGCGTCTCGATGGGGTCGGGCATCAAATAGCGTGGGTCGGGGATGACTTCGACCTTGATCCACGAGGGAAGTCCGGCCGCTCGCGCTAGCTTGGCAAGACGGACCGCCTCGTGAGCGTCAGCGGCGCCCGAAGTGTTTGGTAGTAGTAAATATCTAGATTGGTCTATGAAACCGGTGATCGAATGCGCGGGAGCATCTAAATCAACACGGCGTAAGGCCACGGTCACCATTTCCGTGCCTGATGCCGCGAGCGCATCAGCCATGACTTCTGGGCTGGAAAACTTACCCGTGCCTACGATTAGGCGTGACTGGAAGGTCCGCGTGCCTAGGGTCAGCAGATCGGTCAACGATTATTCCTCAATTAAGAAGGGAGGGAGAATTCTTCTGCACTCGACACAGTATTCCCGGCAGCAGCCCGCGCTGCCGCAGGAGAAGACCTTTTTGTCGAAGCAATTGAGGTGAACCCATTGTCTCGCTAGAGAGGCAGTGGCTTTGCCTGTTTTGGATTTTGATCCAGGAGGTTTCCATGGCCTCAAGCGCGCCTCAAATAGATGCGGTCGCCGAACTTCAGAATGCCTTTAAAGTTCTGTTTGCCAACTGGCAGCTTGCGATACCCACCGCGCTCGTTGCGCTTCTCGCCGGAGTCGTATTTGTCTTCATGCTGGCGGGGGTGATGGCAACGTTTATGGGCGCCGGCGTTCTGGGCGGCATGCATCCCGATGCAGCCGGTGCTTTGCTCGGGGTTGGCGGACTCACCCTTGTGGTCGCATTGGTCGTCTTGGTCTTGCTCTCGTTACTGGCAAGCGCCACCGTCGTGGGCGCGGCGGAGCATGTTTGGCACGGCGAACCGCCCGATCTAGCCGGGGGCTTTTCCAAAGCCATGGCAAAGTTGCCGCAACTATTGGTCCTGTTCCTCATCTGGATCGTGCTGTCGATCATCTGCGGACTACTCACGGTTGCATTCTTCTTAGGAACGATTCTGGGTATCTTGCTCGCGTTTTTCTTTATGTTCGCGATACCCGCGATCGTCGTGGGCAATCGCAGCGCGATGGAGGCTTTGTCTGAGTCGTACCGCATCGTGCGCGCTAACGTCGGACCCAGTCTGATGGCAGCGCTCGGCATCGTGGTCGTGGTCATCGTCGGACAGATCATCATCGCCATCTTCTCGCACATTCCGGTCTTGAACCTCGTCCTAAGCTTTGTCGTCGGCGGTTTGATGTCGGCATACGCCGCGCTCGTCATGGTGCGTTTCTACGACTTGTTGCAAGGAACGGCGCCGCGGCCGGCGGTCAAGACAACTCCCACCCTCTAATCGCAGAAATCCAAGCGCTAAAAGGGGCTCGAGTTCAAGACTCGAGCCCTTTAAATTTCCCATCGTCCTTGTTGCCCGAACCCAATTACTTATTGTTTGAAAACCGAATCTGGTATGGGGATATTAATGCGGTAATCGCTGTAGGTCGCCACGATGTGGGCCTTATAAGCCGGCAGATTAAAGTCCCCGATTTGCCCCTGCGGCAACACGTAATTGCCGATCTTGCCGTTGGTCTGCTGCAGCACGATCCAGCTGCCGTTCTTATAGCGCCACTCCATACGCACGATGGCGGCGTTGCGCGGATCGATACTCACGAGCACCCGATCTACGTTGCCCGTTTTTTTCGGTACCATCGTCAACTCGTACGGTTTACCTGCCAGCGGCGGGTGCGAAAAACGGATGTTATAGATAGCCGGCCAGGTATCGGGCGAAGCGAGAGACGCATAGAGATGCTCGAACTGTTGCGCCAGCGCAGGGACCGTGTCGAAGTCAAGTTCCGCCTTATCAGGACGCTTGAAATAATAGGTCGCATGCAAAGTGGGATGAATTGCCACGAATGCATGCAGGTTGATGTCGAAAGCGATGCGGGCCGAGTAGCTTTGCAATGAAGTATTCTGCGCCGCCACTCGCTGGACAACTTCGGCCGGTTGCAGCGCTTGCTGGTGTGCCGGTGCGGCGGCGATGACACTCAGCATGATCAAGGCCGACCAGATTTCAACTCTTTTCATGATCGCTCGTATTCGCTAGTCAGATACGGGTTCCGGCGGGACCAAACTGCCGGCGAAGGGAAGGCAACGAAAGCGCCGACCATCCGGAGTGTTTGAACATGCCGTACTTTTCCGCTGGGTTGCCTTCGTCGCGACAAGTTGCGGCAGGATTGACCTTCATAATCCTTACGCTGCACCTATTCGGCTGCACGAAGGTGTCCACGTCCGGCAGCTCAGGCAACGCTGGCAATCAGTCCACGATCCACGGCGCGGTTCGCCTCGCAATAAAAGCGGAGCCAAACACACTTAATCCGGTTATCAGCGGTCTCGTCCAAGAGGGCTACGTGGAGACGGCCATCTTCGATGGCCTCGTCCAATATGACGACCATGCGCAGCTCGTGCCGGATTTGGCAACCGCCGTGCCTTCGCTCGCCAACGGCGGCATTAGCCGAGACGGTAAGACCATCACCTTTCATTTGCGTCACGGCGTGCTATGGCAGGACGGAGCGCCGCTCACGTCAGCGGACGTTGCGTTCACCTATCAAGTGTACGTCAACCCCAAGATCAACGGCTACTACCAGCACACCTATGCGCGTCTCGATAACGTCGCGACGCCCGACCCCTACACCGTCGTTCTGCATCTCAAGGCGGCGGTTGCAGATGCTCTCTACCGGTTTTTCGTACGCGGTAGCGGCGGCTATGTGATCCCCAAACACCTGCTCGCAAACTCACGCGACATCAATACAGACAGATTCAGTCAACATCCGGTGGGCAGCGGACCATTTCGCTTTGATCATTGGGACCACGGTTCGCAAATCATCTTGCAGGCAAATCCGAAATATTTTGGCGGTCAGCCGAAGATCCGCTCGTTGCACATCTTGATTGTCCCCAATCCCAACACCGAGCTCTCGATGGTTTCCAGTCACGAGCTGGATGTCGCGACCGATCTCACCCCAACCCAATACAATGGCTTGAAGCACCTGGCGGGCGTGCGCGCGTTCTTAGTGCCCACTTATTTCGAGCGATTCCTGACCTTTAATGTGCGGCGAGAGCCATTCACCGATGTGCGCGTGCGCAAAGCGCTCGCGATGGCTCTCGATCGCGGACGCATTGCGGCGACTGCCTACGACAACACCGCGATTCCCGCCGATTCGCTCATCCCACCCTACGATTGGGCCTACACGAAGGACAACGGTGCGCCACAGTTCGATCCAGCGCAGGCGAAGGCGCTCTTGCGCAGCGCCGGCTGGACTCTGGATGCCGCCAATCAGTGGCACAAGAACGGACGCACGCTCGCGTTCGGCCTGCTCAATCAACCCGAATCCAATTCCCTTAGCGTGCTGGCGCAAGAAATCCAGCGCGCCTGGCGCGACATCGGCGTGCCAGTTGATATCCGGCAAGTACCGCGAAACGTCATCTACGGAAGTCCAGGCTTGGCATTTTCGGGAAAGTTCGACACGCTCATCGACGATTGGGGCGCAGATACCGAGCCCGACCGCTCGCATATCATCGCCAGCAACGAGATCTCGCCGCGCGGCTTCAACGACGCTTTTTTTTCCGACCCGCAGATCGATGCGTGGTCAGAAGCCGCGCTCGCGACGTACGACCAGGCCACGCGCAAGCAATTCTATGCCTTGATACAGCGCCGCTTAAACGAGGAGCTACCTTACGTTCCGTTGGTGTGGGAGCAGCGCATCTATTCCGTAAACCGCGATTTGCAAGGGTTTAAGGCGGAGCCTATATATTCAGATTTTTGGAACGTGCAGGACTGGCAGATCTAGTCACGCGTCTGCGATGATGAGGATGCGCCTAGGGCTTGGCGCCGAATTTAGCTGATATCGGCAGCGTCAAATTGCTCGAGTGCACTGGTTGCACTTTGTTTTTCGGATTGATTCGCACCATCGCTTGGTTGACCGCGATCGCTGCCTCGGAAGTGCCGCACGCGATCAGCTTGAGCTTGCCCGCGTGGCTTATGATGTCGCCGGCGGCATAGATCCCTGGGATGCTCGTCTCCATGGTGATGGGATCGATGACGACGCCGTGACCTTCCGTTTTGATGCCCCAGCGTTCTAACTCACCCAGATCGGAGATAAAACCGAGCGCGCACAAGAGCGCGTCGCATTCGACGCGATACTCTTCGTTGGTCTTGCCGTTGCCGAACGTGACCGCCTCGAGCTGGCCATCGCCATGCAGCGCCTTGACCTCGAAATCGGGCTGGCGAATATCTATTGATGATTTACGCAGTTGTTCTACCGTGTGCGGATGCGCCCGAAATTGAGAGCGGTGTATCAGCGTGACTTTTTTGGCGCGCGGCTCGAGGGCGAGGGCGTAGTCGACTGCCGAATCGCCGCCGCCCACGATCACGACGCGTTTGTCATTGAAGAGGTCGAAGCTGCGCGCGTAATAGTGTAGCCCGCGCTCTTCGAAGCGCTCGGAATCGGGCGCGGGAAGCTTACGTGGCTTGATCGCGCCGATGCCTGAGCAAACGATGACGGTTTTGCTGAAATGCTCGGCCTTATCGGTCGTGAGCTTGAATACGTCGTCGGCGACTTTCTCGAGGTTGGTGGCACGCTCGCCAAGGTGGACCGCGTGCGGCCACTGCATCGCTTGCTCGACGCAGGCATTGACCAAATCTTGAGCGATGATAGCCGGGAAACCCGGCATGTCATAGACGTACTTTTCCGGATACAGCGCGTACAGTTGGCCGCCAAACTCGGGCAAGGCGTCGACCACTTTTGCGCGAGCTCCACGCATGCCCGCATAGAAGAGCGCGAACAGGCCGGTGGGACCGCCGCCGATCACCGTGATATCAAAAACATCCACGTTTACCTTAGTTCGTACGCTCACGTAAAGCTGCCTGCGCTCTTGCCGACAGGGTACGCTTCGACAGAACGTAAAGTGTGAATACAACCGTAGGGAAGGTGTTGCATGCTTCCTCTTGCTCAGACATATGCGTCGTGGTTGGCTGTCCTTCGTATCTATGCGGGCGTCTTTTGGTTGTTGCACGGCATACCCAAGCTGCTCAACCCGAACTTTGCTACACCCGGCGGCATGATGGCGGGGATGATACAGCAGACGGTTCCGGAGACCAGCGGCGTCTACCACGATTTTCTCGTACACGTCGTGCTTCCCAACGCACCTCTTTTCGCTCATCTCGTCGCTTGGGGCGAAACCCTGACAGGCGTATCGTTGCTCTTGGGTCTGCTGTCGCGAGCAGGCGGTCTGGTCGGCGTTTTCTTGCCGCTCAATTATTGGCTCATGAAGGGCGACTATAGCCACCTCACCAGTCTGGGTGGACTCGATTGGGCTGCAATGGGGCTGAGCTTTATCCACCTGGCGTTGCCAACCGGTCTGGTGTTCGGGCTTGACGGCTATTTGTCACGCCGCCAGCGCCGCAACCGGGGGTAAAACTGACGCTGAAGTCGTACCACGTCTAGCAGCTTTTTCAGGATGAATGCTGCTTCGGGAGGTTGCTCATGTTGACGAAGGTCCCGCGGCCGACGCTCGATGATTTAGGCCTATCGGCCGGAAAGCGCGCGCGACTGCACCGGATGCTGTACGAATACGGACCCGGCAACGGCACGCTGCTTCTGCTGCCGATCGACCAAGGACTCGAGCACGGTCCGGTTGATTTTTTTGATAATCCGGACAGTCTCGACCCCGACTATGAATTTCGGCTTGCACTCGAAGGAAATTATTCGGGCATCGCGCTGCACTACGGTTTGGCGCACAAGTATTTTTACAAGTATGCGGGCAAAGTGCCGCTGCTCTTAAAGGTCAACGGCAAAACGACAATCCCGAGCGATGACGAAGCCTTTTCACCCATGACGTCGTCGGTGGAAGATGCCGTTCGCTTAGGCGCCGACGCCGTAGGCTACACGCTGTACGTGGGCAGTCCCGCACAAGGCGCTGACATCGCGCAGCTCAACGAAGTGCGTCAGCAGTGCGACCGCTTCGGCATGCCGCTCGTCGTGTGGGCGTATCCGCGCGGCAAGGCTGTCAAAGAAAAAGGCGGTCAGGATTCGCTGTATGCGGTTGACTACGCGGCTCGAGTCGCATGTGAAATGGGCGCCGACGTCGTGAAGCTCAACGTACCGAAGGTCACCGACAGCGATAAGCAACCGAAACCATATCCCAGCGAGCGCCTATCAGAAGCAGAGGCGGTGCGCAAGATAGTTAAATCCGCGGGCCGCACGTTGGTGCTCATCTCTGGCGGCAGTAAAGTCAGCGACGATGATCTGCTTCAAAAAGCGCGCATCGCGATGGAGGCCGGCGTCACGGGACTCATTTTCGGACGCAACTTGTGGCAACGTCCATACGAGGATGCCATAGGGATAACGCATCGCATCCAAGAGCTGCTCAAAGCATATAGCGTCTAATTAATGCGGGTCGCGGCTGGATTGCCACTCGCGTACGGTGAGCCTCATGCCCGCTGCGCTGTACGGATCTGCGCTCACGAAGGCGCGTGCTGCGGCTTCATCGCGCACGTTGAGAATGTAAAGACCGCCTTTGCCATCGGAAAATGGACCGGATTCCACCACCGTACCCTGCTCGCGCGCTGCCTTTAGATAAGCGCGATGATCGGGGACCGCGCGTTCGCGCGCGGCGAGATCCGTATACTCGATCAGCACGACGAAGCGCATCGCGTTAGTCTTTACGTAGCCCCAGAACGAGTATGTTGTTTTCGGGTGTGCGTATCTTGTTATGCTGGCGAGTGCGAACAACGCTCAGCACGCGCAGGCCGGCCTCGCGGGCACTGGACTTCCAGAAACTGAGCGACCGTATTCTCTTGTCCACGAGCGCGACGGAGGACTTGGCGTTGCGGTACTCCTCCCAGGTCGAAAAGTCGTCGCGATTGTGAAACTGAACGTTCTGTGTGATCAGGCCGAACTGACCGCCAACGATGAGCACCCCGTCGTCACGCAAATGGCGGGCCAAAGTCTTAAGCGCCTGCAGCCAGAGAGCGTCGTCAACGACGTGGAACATCACGCCGATGGCGCTGATGATGTCGAATTTCTCAGCGAGGTTAAAATCAGGACTTGCAACGTCCCCTTCCAGGATGCGAACCGCGGTCGAGCTTTGATACTTGCCCAGGAGAGCCTCGACGCAGGGTTTTGAGATTTCGATCCCCACGACGCTCTTCGCCCCAAACACAGATTGGTAGAAGTCTATCCAATGGCCGGCGCCGGATCCGATGTCGAGCACCGCAGGATCCTGGGGTGCTCCGGCCGCCGCGAAATACTCGATGATCGAGTTCTCTGTGGCGTTGTAGTGAAAGCGAGCGAAGAGCTGGCTGAACGTGGGGAAAATTGTCGCTCTGTCCGAGAACTCCGTGCCCAGGGTCGCCACATGATACGACTCGAAAAATTTCTTTGCGTCGTAGGGAACCTGCTCGCGAGTCAAGGTTAGCGGCTTGACGTAGTGCTTCAAGAATTTACGAGGCAGCAGCGGAAAAACAGGCCGCAACACTCTCAACAAGAGATTGTTCATATGTCCGGACTTCGACTTGGCGGCCTCGCGTCCCAGGTGATAATGGCCCCACCGGTTTGAGCTAGTTGCTCTATTTGCACTGCCGCAGCACTATCTCGCCTCGCCCATCGACGTCTGCGAGGATTTCTACGTTCCGCGAAGCGCCTTCAGCCAGGACGGCCGTTGCCAGCGGGCTACGTAAGCGACGCTCGACGACTCTGCGCACCATGCGCGCTCCTTGGCGCGGATCGTTTGCTTCAGCGGCAAGCGCATCCAATGCTGCATCGGACACGCGCAGCTTGAGGCCCTGCTCGCCGGCCGCAGCCACGAGCGGCTTAAGCGCAAGTTCAACGATGCGGCGTATGTCGTTTCCATCTAACACACGAAACATCACTGCATCGTCTAAGCGATTCAACACTTCGGGTGGCAGGATGGATCGCAACGCGGCTTCGTTGCCGCCGCCGGCGATATGCGCCGTCAAGATCACGAGCGCATTGCGAAAGTCAACGCTGCGCGATTGTGCGTCGCTGAGGCGGCCCTCGTCGAGCACTTGCAAGAGCAGATCTAACACGGCCGGATGAGCGCGATCCACATCGTCGAACAGCACGACAGAGTAGGGACGCCGGCGTACCGCTTCGGTCAAAGCCCCGGCTTTTTCGTAGCCGGCGTAGCCGGCAGGTGCGCCGATCAATCGGGTCACCGAATGCGATTCGCCGAACTCCGACATATCGAAGCGCAGCAGCGCTTCGTCGCTGCCGAACAGAGCCTCAGCCGTGGCACGAGCCAGCTCGGTTTTGCCGACGCCGCTCGGACCCACGAAAAACAAAGCCCCCAGCGGCCCACGATGTTCGCGTAAGCCGGCTCGCGAGCGCCGCACGCACTCGGCAACGGCGTGAACGGCAGCGTCCTGCCCGATTATGCGGCGGCTCAAGATCTCTTCGAACTGTAACAGCCGGCGCGCTTCTTCTTCTTGCAGCGTTTGCAGCGGAACGCCGGTCCACGCCGAGACCATCATCGCAACATCTTCCGCTGTGACCTCCGTTCCTTGGCGCAGCGCCACGGTGGCCGCGGCTTCGTCGATGAGGTCAAATGCTTTGTCCGGCAAACGCCGAAGCAGAAGACGG
>Ga0209220_1000440_pt1 | contig 14426 bp, 11 predicted proteins | sample BlaSpr_A8_OM3_M3_FD_187984 | JGI IMG/M metagenome (GOLD analysis project Ga0209220, IMG submission 187984) | Forest soil microbial communities from Thunder Bay, Ontario, Canada - Black Spruce, Ontario site 2_A8_OM3_M3 (SPAdes) (version 2) | ecosystem: Environmental > Terrestrial > Soil > Boreal... | reverse complement strand
CGCCTTCATGCACTTTCCAGTGATGTCGAGCGCAAAGAAGGGTCAGGTTGCCCAACTCGCTCCCGCCACCGTGGATCCAGTGCACGAAATGATGACCGTCACACCATGACGCCGGCCTCTCGCACCCCGACCACTGACAGTGCTGGTCGCGTGCGTTGAGCGCCCGGCGCTTGGGACCTTTGATCGTCCGCTCCGCCTGACCGACGTCGATCACGACCGATTTCTGGTTGAGCAGGACGCGAGTCACGCTGCAGTCACATGCGAAGCGCTCGATTGTCTTGGATGAGACCGGAAGCGAGAACTCCATCTCCGCCGCCGGCGCACCCGCGAGCCCTTTCAGGGTCTCGAGCGAAGTCGTGACCTGGAGCTGGACCTTCTGATGACCACCGTTCGATGCCAGCTCGACCAGGGCGTCGGCGTAGCGCTGTTCCGGATCGCGGTGGTCGTACGCGCCTGAAGGCCGAGCCAGCGGCTCGAGCGCCGAGCGCACGACGGCGCCACCGATCGGGTCGAGTGAGCCGCTGATGAGCAAAGAGCCGTCTTCGGCCGTGCTCAGACGGAGCCGGCGACTTTCCGCTTCCCTTGCTTGCGTGTCCGCGTAAGCCTGGGCATCGATCGAGTGCCGGTAGTGCAAGCACTTGTAGTGGAACTTGCCGGGAGAGTTCTCCTTCGCCAGAGGCAGGAGCTGAGACTCGTCGAACGCCTTGCCGACCGCGTCCGCTGTTCGGGCCATCACTGTGACGTGGGCGAAGCCGATCTCGCCCGTGTCCATCGCGGCGGTCGTCCCCTTCATTTCATAGAGGTGCTCGCCGACGTTGATCCGATCCGCCGCCGCGGTGGAGGTCATGTGACAGTTGAAGCGCATCCAGTCGCCGGCGGTGTTGAAGCCTTCGTAGTCCCAGTACTTGCTCTGCTTGAAGGAGGCGGCCATCTCGGAAAATTCGATCTCGAGGCGGTCCATGAAGTGCCTGAAACCGATCAGCTTGATCGACTCTTCGACCCCGGGAATCTCCAGATCGACACTCGGATCTTCCAGCTCGACCATGCCTCAAATCGTACAGACGTTTGGGCTAAATGTCAATAGCCTCAACACAAAAATAAGTACACCCAACGTCCCAATCCCGCAACCAAGGCCCGACCCCGTCACCCCTCTTCCCAGTCCCGTCAACCCGCGTCTCTGGGTCACCCAAACCGGGCCTAAGGTCGCCTAAGCCCGCGTCGCCCTCCACTCCTCGATCAGGTCGGCGCTTTGCTCCACGTGCTCGCGGTAGTGGTCGCGAAGCCAGCCGACGATGTCGTCCGGGCTCGTCGGGTAAGGCTCCTGTCCCGCGCCGTAAACGACCGGCGCCTTGCGCGACCAATCCGTGTCACGCAGCTCCGCGCACTTCGCCCGGACCGATCCATGCAGTTCATCCATCTCGTCCAGTGAGCGGCCGCGCTCCTCGTCCATCAATCCTCGCCTCATGCCTTCTCTGGCCTGATCCTCTGCGCCGGGCGGATCCTGAGGTCCGATCTGCTCGAAGCCGGCGTCCACGATTCCGTCCAGGACGCGGCGGTAATGCTCGAGGACCCAGTTGACATGGACCTGCAGGCCGCCGAGCGAGTAATCGTCGCCGGGCTTGAGATACGTCAGCGCGGCGTCGGGCACCTTCGCGAACGCCACCTCCCACTCGCCGCGGGATTTCTCGAAGTCGCGCATCGCGGATTCGCGGTCCATGACCAAAAAGCTACAGCAACGACTCGACGAGGGCGGAGAGCTGCTCCGAAGTCGGCTGGACGGGGTTGTTCCGCAGCACCACGTCGTCGAGGGCATCACTCACGAGCCCGGGCACGCCATCGCGCGTGAGACCGAGCTCGGTGAGGGTCGATGGCATGCCGATCCGCTTCGCGAGGTCGCGAACCGCGGCCGGGGCCTCGCTCGCGCCGAGCGCGACGGCCGCTTGCGCAAGCTCCGCCGCCCGTGCCTCCTCATTCAGCTCCATCACAGATGGAAGGACCACGGCGAGCGCCACGCCGTGCACCGTTCCGAGGCGGGCGCTCAACGTGTGGCCGAGCGCGTGCGCCAGGCCCAGACCGGTGTTCGCAAACGCCAGGCCCGCCATGTGCGCGGCCAGCAGCATCTGCGCGCGAGCTTCGATGTTGCTCCCGTCCTCGACCGCGACGGGCAGCCAGCGACCCGCCATCTCGATCGCCTCGAGAGCGAGCGCATGCGAGAAGGGATTCGGAGTTTTCGCCATCAGCGACTCCAGGCTGTGCGTCAGCACGTCGATGCCGGTCGCCGCTGTGGGGCGCGCCGGCAGCCCAAGCGTCAGGTCCGGGTCAAGGATCGCAACCTTCGGCGCGACTGAGTCATCGCCGATGTAGAACTTGCGGCGCGCTTCGTGGTCGTCGATGACCGCGAACGAGTTCGTCTCAGAGCCCGTCCCCGCGGTGGTCGGCACCGCGACCACAGGCAGGCCGGGATTGCGCTTCTTCTTGCGGTAGTCGAGGTCATGGAGCGGACCTCGGTTCTCAGACGCGAGAGAGATGGCCTTGGCGCCGTCAAGCGCGGTCCCTCCACCCAGTCCGAGGACCACTCTGCCTCTCGGGCTGTCGAGCGCGCGGGCGCCGGCCTCGATGTCCTCGATCCCGGGATTGGGACGCAGGTCGGAATAGACCTCGACCTTGAGACGCGCCTCGACGAGCAGGTTGGTGATCGACGCGCACAGGCCGCTGTCGACGAGGCCTTTGTCGGTGACGATGAAGACATCCGTGGCGCCCAGCTCGCGGATCTCCTCCGCCAGCTTCGCGATCGAACCCGAACCGAAGAAGGTGCGCGCGCCGCTGCCGATCGCGAGCTGCTGCGAGTACAGGTTGTGCACCGCGCTCAACGGAGCAGGTACCGCGAAACCTTCTCCTCGTCCAGAACCGCGCCGAGCCCGGGTTGCTGCGGAACGGCAAGGCACCCGTCGGGGCTGATGCGCAGCGGCTCGACGAGAAAGAAGTCGCGACGATCAGGCGTCCAGCCGGGCGGGTCGAAGGGAAACTCGAGAAACGGCCCGCCGCCCACGCCGGCCGCCACGTGGAGGTTGGCCAGCACGCCGATCCCGTTCGTCCACGTGTGGGGTGTGAACCAGAGGTTCTTGAGCAGCGCGAGCTCCGCGATGAGGCGCGCTCGGGACATGCCCACGGCCAGCACGACGTCGGGCTGATACACGTCGAGCGCGTCTGCGTCGAGGTAGGCGAGCAGCTCGGGAACCGTCCGCGTCATCTCTCCGGCCGCGATGCGGCAGCCTGTCTCCGCGCGCAGCCTGGCGAAGCCTTGCACGTCCGCTCCGGTGAGCGGCTCCTCCACCCACAGGACGCCGAGCTCGGTCAGCTCCTCCACCGTCCTGCGCACAGAGGCCGGGTCGAGCGCGGGCGCGACGTCGCCCGGCATACGCCAGGCCTGGTTCATGTCGACCATGACCTCGAGCGACGAGCCCACCGCCTTGCGCACGGCGCGCACCGTTTCTATGCCATCGCGCAGCCTCTCGCGGACAAAGCGGATCTTCATCGCGCGGAAGCCCATCTCTTTCAGCTGCAAGGCCGACTCCGCCCGCTCGGCGGGCGGCCTGATCTCGCCGCACGAGGCGTACGCGGGGAGCACGGTGGTCGAGCCGCCGAACAGCACGGACACCGGTTGGCCGGTGACCTTGCCCGCGATGTCCCACAGGGCCGCTTCCAGCGGCCAGTACCGGCCGGCGTGGAAGGCGATCGTCTCGAGCGCCAGCACGTGTCGCGCGATGTGGAGCGGGTCCTGGCCGATGAAGAGATGGGCGAACGCCTCGAAGCCGTCCATGGTGTCGCCCGAGCCGATGCCCGTGATTCCCTCGTCCGTCTCGACCCGCACGATGGTAGCGTCGAAGCGCGCGCGCGGGGCGGGGTCCCATGCCGCGAAGAACGGCGGGTCGAGTGGAAGACGCAGCCGCTGCAGTCGGATCGCGGTGATCTTCAAATCACTCGCCTCGGTAGTAGCCGTTGGACGCGTGCTCGCGCCGGGCGGCGACCTCGCGGACGAACTGCGCGTCGCGGTCGGTCAGCGCGTCCGCAACAGCGGCCCGCGTCGCCGCGCGGTTGGCCTTGCGCACGGCGGTCTCATCGGCCGCGGCTGGATCCACCCACACGGCGACGAGCAGCACGATCGAGCTGGCGATCCCGGGGTCGATGGCGCCGTCGGCGACCGCGTCCAGCACACCCTGCGCGATGCCGAGCTGCGCCGCGCCCCACGTGATGCGGTCGAGCGGGTCGTGGCCGAGGGTCACCTTGTTGACCACGACCGTGACTGGCCGCACGAGCACTCCGGATTCGACCACGGCGAGAAACGGCACGTGACCGGGCCGCGGGGACGCGAGCGCGCCGATGATCGCGGCGGCGGTCGGCGAGCCTCGCTTGGCGATGACCAGGTTGATGTGGCTGCCGTCGGGCACGGTGCCCGACCACGCCTCGCCGATGCGTCCGTCCAGCTCGTCGGGGCTCATGGCCATCAGTTCGGCTGCAGCACCGCGCGCACGGCCTGACCTGTGCGCACGAGCTCCAACGCCTCGGCTGTCCGAGCCAGCGGCAGGCGGTGCGTGACCAGCCGCTCGAGCGGAAGCCTGCCCTCCGCGTGGAGCCGGAGGATGTTCGGGAAATCGCGCTCAGGCCGCACGGATCCGTATGCACTTCCCAGGACTCGGCGCTCGGACCTTGGGATCTCGATCGCGGGCAGGGGAAGGATCGCGTCCGACCGCGAGATGCCGATCAGCACCGCCGCGCCTCGCTTCCTGCACGCGAGAAATGCGGCGAGCATCGCCTCCGGGCGACCCGTGGCCTCGATGGCGTAGTCGACTCCGCCGCCGCTTGCGTCGCGGATCGCCTCTGCAGTCGCCTCGGCGGTGCCGGACCAGCGCACCGTCGCGGTCGCGCCGACATGTTTCGCAAGCTCGAGCTTCTGCTCCGAGAGGTCGACCGCGATCACCGGCGACGCGCCGATGGCAAGCGCTCCGAGGACCGCGCTGAGGCCGACTCCACCGCACCCGATGACCGCGACGCGCTCCCCGGGCCGCACCCCGGCCGTGTTCCAGACCGCGCCGATGCCCGTCGACACGGCGCAGCCGACGAGCGCCGCGACGTCGAAGGAAACGTTGTCCGGGATCGGGATCACGCAGCGCTCCGGCACGACCGCGGCCTGGGCGAACGTCGAGAGGTATGAGTAGTGATAGATCGGGCCCTTTTCCCACGACAGTCGCGGCGTGCCGTCGAGCAGACCACCATGGCTCATGCCGGTCCAGGCGATGCGGCAGAGGTGCGTCAATCCGCGCACGCATTCCTCGCAGCGACCGCAAGACGGCATCCACGACAGGGCGACGTGCTGTCCGACCTTCAGCTGCACGCCGCGGCCGACCGTCTCGACCACTCCGGCGCCCTCATGACCGAGCACGGCGGGGCATCGCGTGGCCGACGTCCCGTCCACGGCGTTGAGGTCGCTGTGGCACACGCCGCTCGCATGGATGCGGACGAGCACCTCGTCGGGGCCAGGCGGGGCGAGGTCGACCTCTCGCACGACGATGTCCGCGCCCGTGTCGGGCAGCACGGCCGCGGTGATCCTCACCCGGCCTCCTTCGCGGCCTCGGGTTTCTGCAGACGGCGCAGCTCCTCGATCGGGATGTGGCAGCGGATGAAGTGACCCGGCTCCTCCTCCGCGAGGGGCGGCTGCTCCTGCTCGCAGATCGCGCCGATCTTGCGCGGGCAGCGCGTGTGGAAGACGCAGCCGGAGGGCGGCTTGGCCGCGCTGGGCACGTCGCCTTCCAGACGGATCCTGTGCTCCTCGCGCACCTCCAGGCTCGGCGCGGACGAGAGGAGGGCTTCGGTGTAGGGGTGGTGCGGCGCGTTGAAGACGACGTCGGCGGGACCGACCTCCATCAAGCGGCCCAGATACATCACGCCAATGCGGTCGGAGATGTACCGGACGACCCCGAGGTCGTGCGAGATGAAGATGTAGGAGAGGTTGCGGTCGCGCTGCAGGCGGACGAGAAGATTGAGGATCGCGGCCTGGACCGAGACGTCGAGCGCCGAGGTCGGCTCGTCGCAGATGACGAGGTGAGGTGCGCCCGCAAACGCGCGCGCGATGCCCACGCGCTGCTTGAGGCCGCCTGACAGCTGGCGCGGCAGCGCATCGAGCAAGGCGGCATCGAGTCGCACCGATTCGGAAAGCTCGACGACCCGGCGTGCGCGCTGCTCGCCATGCACTCCCGTCAGCTTGGTGAGCGCCCGGCCGAGGATCTGACGCACCGGGTGACGGCGGTTCAACGACGCGTCCGGGTTCTGGAACACGATCTGGATCGCGCGCACCTGGTCGCGCGAGCGCTGGCCGACCCTGCCGGCCAGGGCCTTGCCTTCGAGGCTGATCTCGCTCCCCGCGTCGGGCACGCCCAGGCCGACGACGCTGCGAGCGAGCGTGGTCTTGCCGCTTCCGGACTCACCGACGAGGCCGAACACCTCGCCGGCGGCGATCTCGAGGTCGACCCCCGCGAGGGCCTGGAACGAGCTGCCCTGCTGCCTCATCGTGCGCCGCAGGTTGTGGATCGACAGCACCGAGCGGCCCGTTTCCGGGACAGGGGGACGCGGAACCATGTCGCGCTCCGCGCGTGGAAGCGTCTGCGCGATGTCGGAGAAGTGGCAGCGGCTCGAATGTCCCTCTCCCACCGGGTCGAGTCCCGGCTCCTTCTGGCGGCAGATGTCCTTGGCGAGCGCGCAGCGGTCGGTGAAGACGCAGCCCTTGACCGTCGCGCCGATGCCGGGAGGAAAACCCGGAATGGTGTCGAGCGCGCCGAGCTCCTTGCTCAGACCCCAGCGCGGGATGCACCGGAGCAGCCCGACCGTGTAGGGGTGGCGCGGGTTGGTGAGCAGCTCCCAGGCGGGGCCCTCCTCGACCATGCGGCCGGCGTACAGGACCCCCACGCGGTCGCACATCCGCGCGATCACGCCGAGGTTGTGGCTGATGAACAGGACGCTCGTGCCGAAGGTTGCGCGCAGGTTGCGGATCAGGTCGAGGACCTCGGCCTCGACAGTCGCGTCGAGCCCGGTCGTCGGCTCGTCGAGGATGAGCAGGGTCGGGTCCGAGGCAAGAGCCATCGCGATGACGACGCGCTGCTGCATGCCGCCGGAGAGCTGATGGGCATAGCGGCTCATCACGCCGGCGGGGTCTGAGATCTGGACCTGGCGCAGCATCGCGAGCGCGCGCTCGCCCGCCTCGTTCCTCTTCACGCCCGCGGTGACAAACGACTCGATGAGCTGGTCGCCGGCACGGATGGTAGGGTTCAGAGCCGTGCCGGGGTTCTGGTAGACCATCGACACCGCCTTCGCGCGCAGCTCGCGAAGCTCCTCGCCGTCCATCGCCAGCATGTCCCTGCCGTCGAGGACGATGCTCCCCGACGTGATCTTCCCGTTGCTCGGGAGGTAGCGCATCGCGGCATAGGCCACGGTCGACTTGCCACATCCGGACTCACCGACGAGGCCGTAAGACTCGCCGCGGTTGATGGTGAAGGTCACGCCGCGGATCGCCTCTCGGTCGCGCCCGCGCACCGTATAAGCCAGCCTCAGGTCGGTCACCTGCAGGGCGGGCGTTTGCAGCATGCTCATGCTTTCAGCGCTCGAGGACTCGGGAGAGTCCGTCCGCGAAAAGGTTGACCGCGATCACGACGCTGGCGATCGCCAGCGCCGGGAACAGGACCGGCCACCAGAAGTTGGCGATCAGATAGGTGTACTGCTCGGCGATGGCGAGCCCCCAATCGGGTGCCGGCGGCGGGACTCCGAAGCCGAGGAACGACAGCGTCGCGATGGCGAAGACCGCGTACCCGAGACGCACGGTGAACTCGACCAGGACCGGTCCCATCACGTTGGGCAGGATCTCGACGAACATCACGTAAGGCGCGCGCTCCTGGCGCAGCTTCGCCGCCTCGACATACTCGAGCTGCGCCTCCGACAGGACCGCGGCACGCACCGTGCGCGCGATGATCGGCGCGAACCCGAATCCGATCACGAGGATGACGGTGGTGGTCGAGGTCGGGAATGCGGCGAGGACGAGCAGTGCCGTGACGATGGTCGGGAGCGCGAGGAAGGCGTCCGTGATGCGCATCAACACCTCCTCGACTATGCCGCGGAAGTAGCCCGCGACGAGACCGATCGCCGTGCCGGCGACGGTGCCGAGCAGCGTGGCCAGGGGCGCGGCGATCAAGATCCCGCGCGACCCGAAGATCACGCGTGAGAGCACGTCGCGACCCAGCCCGTCGGTGCCGAAGCGGTGCGCGGCCGACGGGGGCAGCAGCTTGTGCAGTATGTCCGGCTGCAGCGGATCGTACGGGGCGATTCTCGCCGCGAAGATCGCGCAGAGGATCCAGAACAGGATCACGCCGACGCCGATGAGCAGGCTCGGCGTGCGCAGGGCGAGGCGCAGCCGTTCGACCCACGCCTGGCGGCGCGCGCTCGCCGCGGTCTGCTGTCGCGGGAGGGCGGCGACCGCGCTCATTCGCGACCCGCCAGGCGGATGCGCGGGTTCAACAGCGAGTAGCTGATGTCGGCGAGGAGCGTCGCGCCGAGGTACACGATGCCGACGGTCATGACTCCGGCCTGGATGAGCGGAAAGTCCTTCTGCGAGACCGCTGTGTAGAGCAGCTGGCCGATGCCCTGGTAGTTGAACATCGTCTCGATGACGACCAGGCCGCCGATGAGGTAGCCGGTCTGCGTCGCCACGACCGCGATCGTCGGCATGAGCGCGTTGCGCAGCACGTGGCGGATGACGACGGTGCGCCAGGGCAGGCCTTTGAGCACCGCGGTCCGTGTGTAGTCAGACTCCAGCGCCTCGATCATCCCCGCGCGCGTGATGCGGGCGATGTAGCCGAAGAGCACGAGCACGAGCGGAAGCGAGGGCAGGATCAAGTGATAGATCTGGGTCAGCGGGTCGGCGTCGGCCGGCACCTGGACGCTGATGGGCAGGACCTTGAGGGTGACGCTGAAGACGAGGATGAGCACGATGCTGGTCACGAACTCGGGCATCGCGGTCGCGGACAGCCCACCGACCGTGATCACTCGGTCGAGCAGCCGGCCGCGCCGAAGCGCCGCCACGATCCCTCCGAAGATGCTCAGGGGCACGACGATGACGAAGGCGACCGCGGCGAGCTTCGCCGAGTTGCCCAGGCCGCGCAGGAGGAGCTCCGACACCGGCACGTGGAAGGACAGCGACATGCCGAGGTCCCCGTGGACGAACCCGCCGATCCAGCTCAGGTACTGAACCAGCAGCGGCCTGTCGACGCCGAGCGAGTGGTCCAGGGTGACGACGGCGCGAGGGTCGGCGAACGGACCCAGGATCCGTTTCCCCACGTCGCCCGGGAGGGCGTGGGACGCCAGGAAGATGATCACGGACAGCACCCACAGCGTCACCAGCGCCAGCGCTGTGCGCCGGGCCAGGAAGCGGAGCAATCCGTGACTCTCTGGGCTAGGAGGTGATGCCTGCTAGACGGAAGTTGACGTGACCCATCCCGGTCGCCTCGACACCCGCCACCTTCTTCTTGACGGCGACCAGGTGGTCGTAGTTGTACGGGATGACCAGCGGCGTCTCATCGAGCAACAGCTGCTCGATCTTGCCTGAGGCCGCCTTCTGCCCCGTCAGGTCGACGGCCTTCACGTAGTCGTTGTAGTAACCGTCGTAGGTCGTGTTGGCGAAGTGCGCCGCGTTCCACGTGCCGGTCGACAGCAAAGGCGCCGAGAGGAACGTGTTCGGCACGCCGCGGTGTCCGTAGTCGGTGATTCCCATCGGCGAGTCGAGCCAGTACTTGTCGTAGTAGGTGCCCGAGTCTGTGATGTTGAGGGTGATCCGGATCCCGACCTGTGCGCCCGCCGAGACGAGCAGCGCGGCGAGCTGCGGAATCTCCTGGACCTGCTCGGTGTAGAGCGTCACGTCGACGCCGGATGACTTCCCGGCCTGGGCCATCAGGCTCTTGGCCTTGGTGATGTCAAGCGCCCGCTGGGCCACCGACGTGTCGCTGGAGGGATACATCTTGAAGAGCGGGTGGTCGTTCGCCAGCTGCGCCTTGCCGTTCCAGAGGCCGGTGATGATGGTCGGGCGGTCGATGGCGAGGCCCATCGCCTGCCGGACGAGCTTGTCGTTGAACGGCGGCTTGTCGACGCGCAGGTGGACCTGGCGGTGTGCGGCGCTCGGGATGTCGATGACCGTCGTGTTCGCGTCGGTCAGCAGCGACAGTCCGTTGGCCACCGAGAACTGCGTGTACACGTCGAGGCTGCCGGCCTGGAACGCAAGGATCGCCGACGGCTCGCTGGCGTAGAACTTGAAGTCAAGCCCGTCGAGGTAGGGCTGGTTGTTGGGGTCCCAGTAGCTCGGGTTCTTGTCGAGGGAGACGTGGTCGTTGACCACGTAGTCCTTGAGCTTCCAGGGACCCGTGCCGATGAAGGTCTTGTCCCAACCGCCGTTGTAGCTGGCGGGCAGGATGATCGCGTTGTAGTTGTCGCTGCTGACGAGGTACGGAAAGTTTCCGTTTGCGGAGTCCAGCGTGAACTTCACGGTCTGGCTGTCGACCTTGCTCACGCCGCTTGGGGACAGCACGCCCTTGAAGTTCGACAGCGCGTTGTTGCCCTTCGTGGTCGGGTCGGCCAGGCGCTGGAAGGTGGCGACCACGTCGTCGACGGTCATGGTGGTCGAGCCGTCGTTGTACTTCACGCCCTGGCGGATCTTGAACGTCCACTCGGTGCCGGCCGAGTTCGGCGTCCAGCTGGTGGCCAGGACCGGGCGCAGGTGCAGGTTGCTGTCAGACCAGCAGAGGTACTCGCCGCACTGGCCGATGATCGTGAGCCGGCCGAGGTCGTTGGTGAGGATCGGGTCCATCGCGCCCGCGGGGGTCTGATGCCCGACGTTCAGGCGGCCTCCCTTCTTGATGCTGCCGCTCGTGGTCGTGGTGGTGCCCGTCGCGCAGGCTTCGAGCACGACGGCGAGCACGGGCATGCTGAAACCGATGACGGTGGCGTAGCGGATGAACTCGCGCCGCGAGACACGACCCGCGATGAGCTCGTCGATCGCGTTGTTCTCGAGCGCGGTCCGCCCCTTGCGAACCTCGTCCAGGCGACGCTGGGCCTCTCTGTCCATTGAATGCTGCCTCCCCAAAGTGACTTGCCCGCGCACTTCGGCGCGGAGCGGCTGGCGGAACGCCAACGCGTTCCATATACGGTTCTATGATCCGACGATCCGGGCCATCTTCTCCCGCCTGGGGATTGTTGTCAAGTAGGAAGTTGTCGCCTTGACAGCAGGTCGTGACCAGACCAACATTCAACCTGGTGAATGCAGTTCCACAAGCGGAACACATCGAGCCCCGGTCGCCGGGCGTCCACGCCGCCCTTTCCGTGCTCGAGGCGCTGGTCGCGCGTGCCCCCCTCGGCCTCAGCGACCTGGCGGCCGAGCTCAAGATCCCCAAGAGCTCGCTCTATCGAGTCTGCGCCGTTCTCCTAGAACGCGGCTGGCTGCTCCGCAATTCCGACGGACGATACGCGCTCGGAATCCGGGCCTTCGGGCTCACGGCCCAGTCCGCCGAATACCCCATCGTGCGCGCCTTCCGGGGCATCGCGGCGGATCTTCTGACCAGGCACAACGAGACCGTCTGCCTCGCCGTCCTGGACAGCGACGAATCGACCTTCATCGCGATCGAGGAGACGACCCACCCAGTCCGGCTCGTGACGCATGTCGGCAGCAGGACGCCCGCGTTCGCGTCGGCAAGCGGTCGCGTGATCCTGGCCGATCGCTCACCGGGCGTGGTCACCGCGCAGTTCGCCGGGCGCCAGCTGGTGACACCCACCGGGCGCCGGCTGCGCGACGTGAACGAGCTGCTCGAGATCCTGCGCCAGGTCCGCTCCGCGGGCTACGCCGAGAACCGCGATGAGACAGCCGTCGGCCTCCACGCGATATCGGTGCCGGTGCGCAACGCAGGCGGCTCGGTCCTGGCGGCGCTGACGATGTGCGTGCCGACGTCGCGCATCACGCCGGCCAGGCGGCAGGCCTTGATCGCGGACCTGGTGGATGCCGGCCATCGTTTCTCGGAAAGCGTCGCGCCGCTGGCGGCGTGGAACGCGACGCGCGCGGGAGCCGCGGAGCTAGTCGCTCCAGCCGAGACGAGCTGAAACGGCACCGGCCTCGGCCGGAAGCGACGTGCGCATCAACCCCAACACTGCTTCGTGGAAGACGTTCGACGGCGTGTCGGGTCCGAGCGTCGCGAGCTCCGCATCGATCATCCGCGAGACGGCGCTCGCCCCGACCCCGAGCTGCCCCGTTTGTTCGCGTCCTTTCAACACGTCGCGCGCGAGGAGGAGCTCGACCGCGAGGATCTGCTCGAGCCGCTCCAGCGACTCGTCGGTGCGCTGAACGCTGAGCGGCGCCCCCGTGGCGTGGTCTTCGATCTCGAGGTCGAGCGGGACGACGTCGAGCGTGGCCGGGCCGGCGAGCTGTCGCAACGCCGCGGTGGCGGACGCCGCCGCGTAGCGGAGGGACGTCCCGCGCCGGTCCCCCGACGATCCCCACACGGAGCGGTTCGGGTCGGCGGGCTTGCCCTCGTAGGAGGCGAAGGTGGCGGACCACAGATGATTCATGCGCCGGTCGCTCAGCTGGCCCGCGTGCGCCAGCGCAGGCCGCAGCGCGTCGAACGCGAGCGCCAGCAGCATCGGGTGGAAGTTGCCGTTGCTGATCAGCCGGCGCTCACGCCGCGACACCAATGGGTTGTCGGTCATGGCGTTGAGCTCCGTCTCGACCGAGCGCCTCGCCAGCTCGACGAAATCCCACAGCGCGCCGTGGACCTGCGGAACGACGCGAAACGAAAGCGGGTCCTGGATCGAGCGCTTCGGATCTTCGCGGTGGATGCCGCTTTCGCGCAGCAGGGCGCGGATGTGGTCGCTGACGATCTCCTGTCCGCGCACGCCCTTGGCCGCCGCGACCTCGGTGTCGAACGGCGACGTGTTGCCCGCTATCGCCTCGAGCGAGAAAGCGCCTGCGATGTCCCCGACCTCGAGCGTTCGCATCGCACGCTCGACGACGAGCGCGCCGTGTCCGACGGAGATCCCGTTCGCCGACATGAGGGCCAGGCCGTCCTTCGGCTCGGGCACCAACACCGCGATTTTGGCGCGCCGAAGCGCCGCCCCTCCCGGCATAGTCTCGCCGCCGAGCTCCGCCTCGCCGCGCCCGATGGCGACGCGGGCGATGGCGGCCATCTGGGCCAGGTCCGATGCGCCCACCGAGCCAAAGCTCGGCACGACCGGATGGACGCGCGCGTTGAGCATCGCCACGTACGTCTGGGCGCACGCAAGGGTCGCCCCGGCGCCTCCGCGCGCGATGCCGTTCACGCGCGCCGCCATCGCCGCCCGCACCACCTTGGCCGGCAGCGGCGGGCCGATCGCCCCCGCGTGCCCGTCGATCATGGCCTCCTGCAGCGCCCTTAATTGGTCATCTGGAAGTCGTGTGTTCTTCATGTGCCCGAGCCCGAGGTTCAGCCCGTACGCCGCGCGCCCGCTCGCGAGCACCGTTTCCACGACGGCGCGACTGTCCTTGATGACGTCGACCGCGTCAGGATGCAGCTCGATTCGCGCCTCGCCGGCCACGTCGAGCAGCTCGCTCAACCGCATGGGCCGAGTGGTCACCGCAATCGTCCGCGCTGCCACGTCTGGATGCTAACAGCCAATCCTTCTCACGATGTGAAAATCAGTGCTAGGATGCGCGGCTAGCAGGTGACCGTGGCAACCGCATGCTGAAAAACCAGGATCACGACCTCGTGGTCGCGGGCACCCTCGCCCTTCCAGGCGACCGCCTCGTCGAGGGCGAGGTCGGGATCCGCGAAGGCCGGATCGCAGCCATCGGCGAGCAAGGGGCGCTGGCCGGCGAGAAGAGGATCGAGACAAAAGGCCTTGTCCTGCCCGGCGTCGTCGACGCCCACGTGCACACGCGCAGCGAGCCGGAGGAAGGAATCACCCGCGCCACGACAGCGGCCGCCGCCGGCGGCGTGACCACCATCGTCGACATGCCCTACGACGACCCGACACCGATCACCAACGTGAGAGCGTTTCTCGCCAAGACCGCGGCGGTCGCGCGCGAAGCCATCACCGACGTCGCGCTGTGGGCGACGATCGCCAAGGCGGGCGGCGCCGCCGGCGGCACCACTGAAATGGTCGAGATCGATCAGCTCGTCAGCGCCGGTGCGGTCGGCTTCAAGGTCTCGACCTTCGAGACGCATCCGATCCGCTTTCCGCGCATCCCCGACGGCCAGCTCTATCTGGCGATGCAGCGCATCGCCGCGGCCGGTTCCCTGATCTCGTTCCACGCGGAGAACGACGAGCTCGTCCGCCGGCTCAGCGCGAAGCTGGAGGCGGAAGGGCGCACCGAC
>Ga0209220_1000439_pt1 | contig 14467 bp, 10 predicted proteins | sample BlaSpr_A8_OM3_M3_FD_187984 | JGI IMG/M metagenome (GOLD analysis project Ga0209220, IMG submission 187984) | Forest soil microbial communities from Thunder Bay, Ontario, Canada - Black Spruce, Ontario site 2_A8_OM3_M3 (SPAdes) (version 2) | ecosystem: Environmental > Terrestrial > Soil > Boreal... | reverse complement strand
CAAGGTGCCCCTTCTGCGCGAGACCGAGCAACCGCGCGGGCCCGGCGCGTGTGATGATGGCAATTTCGTTCAGCGTGTACTCGCGAGCGAGCCCGTCGCCGAGGGCGCTGCCCTTCAGGAGCTTGGGGTTCACTCGTTTGATCTGCTCGTCCCGGTAGGCGCGATCCATGAGCAGCCGGATCAACTCAGGATACGAGAGAAACGAGCCACCGTTCGGATGATCGGTCGAGAGTACGACGCGCCAGGGGTCGGTCGCGAGCAGGAACAGCTCCAGCCCCACCGCCCACTGCAGCGCGGCCACGGCCGCTTTCTCCTTGTAGACGTACGGCACGATGCCGCAGCCCGTCTCGAGCTCCACGTCAACGTTCACCCACTTCCGGCCACTGCTCGCGTGGAGCAGGTATCCAACGGGGGCGTCGGCCGTCAGCGTGGTCGCGGCGCCAAACATTACCTGGCCCACGTCCACACTCACCTCGGGGTGCGCGTTGACGTACTCGATCACGTCTTTCGCGCCCGATTGCCAGCCTTTGCCGGGCCCGCCGCCATAGCTGTGGAACTGGAGGTGCGTGAAGTGGGCGCGCCGACCCGCGAGCGTCCGCATCGACTCGAGCGTCGTCGCGGCGTTTCCCGGCTGGCCCAGGGCGTTGCAATGGATGTGCACGGGGTGCGGCAGCTCGAGCTCGTTCCCCGCGTCGGTCAGCGTCTCGAGGATGCGGCGGGGCGTGACTGCTGTCGAGCCGACGGGGTCGTCGAGTCCGGTGACGTTGCGCGGCGGTGCTCCGCGCTTCCACAGCTCCACGCCCCCCGGGTTGACCACTTTGAAGGCGTAGGCGCCGGTGGCGCGGAGCACCCAGGCGGCGTAGTCGCGCGCACGCGTCCGCTCGCCAGCCGCGATCTGCCGGAACAGATACTCGTCGTTGCCGAGCAGCGCGAAGATCCCGGCGTCGATGATCGGCGTGTCATCGAGCTCCGCGTGCGCCTGGCGCGCGAACAGCGGCGCCACCGCTGCTTCCATCGCGGTGGTATAGCCCAGCCCGGCGTAGCGATAACCCGTGGCGAACGTGCTCGGGATCGTACCCCCGGTCCCCGAGCGCGCGGGCCCACCGCCTCCTTTATCTGGGTCGTTGAGCCGCGGCGCGGGCATCGGATCCACCGCGTGCTCCTCCGGCTGGAGCCGGCGCCCGTGGTTCACGCTCGACCCCGCAATGTGCGAGTGGATGTCCACGCCGCCCGGCATCACGATCATGCCGTGCACATCCAGTCGCGGGGCACGCGCCCGGAGCTCGGCGACGATCTTCCCGTCCTCGATGCAGACGTCGCGCACGACGCCGGCCACTCCGTTCGCGGGATCGTACACCGTGCCGCCCGTGATCCGCAGACGTTGGGGGGGGGGAGGGGCCGTCGTCATGGAGACACGAGCTTCGCGGCGAGGTCGCGCACCACGAGCGCCGCGGCTGGGGGGCCTTGGACCGAGGGGCGCAGCGGCAGCGGGACGTCGTCCATGCGGAACGCCATCCCCCCTTCGTGGATCCCAGCCACGCCCGTGTCCACCGCCACGGTGGGTTTGAAGACCGCGGCGCTCGCATAAGGCCCGATCGCCACCGTCGCCACACCGCCGAGGCCGCGCACCACGGACTCAGGTACCGAACGGGGCGAGCCGATGACGAGTGTCGCATCGATCTCCCGGCGGGCGACGAGCGCGGCGGCACCATCGTGCGGTCGATAGGACGGGTACCCGCGGCCGAAGTCCACGGCACACGGGAATCCGGTCTGCCAAGTGATCACGGCATCCGCCCCGGAGCGGTTGCCGCCGGCGCGGAGCGTGGAGAGCGCGCACCGCGTCGGGCCGTTCAGCGCCTGCGCCAATGCGATGAGCCCTTCGGCTCGGTCGGGATCGGCCGGAGTTGCGTCGGGCTCCGCGTCGTTCACGAGCGCGACGTACTGCGCCTGCATCATTTTGCGCGTGAGCTCGACGGCGGGACGGAGGGCCGGCACGTCCGGCGGCGCATAGCCCCGCGCGATCGCCCGCATCACGCCGAGCGCATCGACTTCGACGTCCGCCGAAATCGTCACGCGGGCGTCCGCGTCCCCCGGCCCGCGGCGACCACCGATGTCCACCGCCACGACCGTGCGGCTCGGTGCCTGGAGCCCGCCGGGCGCAAGCGCATAGCGACTCGCATAGCGCGGGTAGCGCTCGGCGGGGTCGACGCCCCAGAACACCACGAGGTCCGCGCGCTGGCGCACCTCGCCGAGCGTCGCACCGGCCCGTCCGCGGCGCTGCGCCGCGAGCACGGCCGACGCGATCTCAGACGTAGCGCTGTCGAGCACAGCGCGCAGCCGATCGGCGATGCCCACCGCCGCCCGCTGTGTCTCGCACGAAAGCTCCGCGGCGAGGTAAACGAGCGGCCGGCGCGCCTGCGTGAGGATGGTCGCGGCTTTGGTGAGGGCCGCCTCCACCGAGACAGTGCGCCCATCGACGCGCACCTCCTGCGGCACCGTGCCGTCGCCGAACCAGGCCCGCCCGAGCGGGCACGCGTTGCGGGCCTCGACGATGCGGTTCTGCCGCACGACCGGCGCGATGTCGTCGCAGGCGCAGCCGCAGCCGAGGCAAGTGGTGCTCACGCGCTCCTCGCCCGGGCGTCATGCCCCTCGACCTCCGCGTACAGCGCGGCGGCGCGGTTCCCGAGCGCCGCGCGGCACTCGGCCGCGTCGCGTCCGGCCGCGAAGATCGTGCAGATCGGCTGCCCGCGCCGGCAGCGCTCGCCCGGCGCCGAGACGTCGCGCACGCTGTCGTCGTCGAGCCAGGGGCGCGTGTCCCCGAGGACGACGTCCCCACGGGCGTAGAGGATCGCCTTGCCGGTCGCCATGGAAGTATGTCGTGCCCCGGCCAGGTCGAACGCCGGCAGGTTGCCGGTGCAGGCCCGCGCGTGGATGTCGAAGATCGAGAGACCGTACGCGCGCTCGACGAGCTCCATGGCGGCAGTGTAGCGCGGATTCACTTCGATCGGATAGGGCGTGCCGCGACGCGCGATGAAATCGATCCCATTCACGCCCACCAACCCAAACTCGCGCGTGATCACCTCGGCGAGCGCGATGGCGCGGGCGCACAGCCGCTCAACGTCACTGAACGCCGCGTCGCCCCTTCCCACCAGGATATTGCCGCTGTACCGGAATCCCGTCGCGCCAAAGGCGCGCTCGCCGGCGAGCAGACGCGAGAAGCCGAGCGGGACGGCGCGGCGGCCATCGGCCGCGAACACGATCGAGCCCGGGACTCCGGCGATCCGCTCCTGGAAATAGGCGTCGCGCGGCGCGCGCCAGCCGGGGCGCCAGGCCACGATGCCCGATCCGCCCCCCGAGGCACGCGGCTTGGCGAGCCACGAGCGGCTGCCCCTACCGGAGCGCGGGGCGGCGGCACGCACCGCGGGCGTCGCCAGATCGTGCTGCGCGAGCGTGGCAGCAACGAGGAGCGGGTTGCGCACCCGCTCGAGCACCTCCGGCGGGTTGCCCCAGAGCGCCCGCTCCGCGGCGATGGTCCGCACGGCACGCGGGTGGTTCTCGAAGCTCGCGGCGTATACGACGCTCTCGGCTCGGGCACCCCGCGCCGCGCGCACCGCTGCGCCCGGGGAGAAACGGCCGCGCGCGTCGCACGCGACCCTCACCTCCGCGACGCGGCGCAGGTCGAGATCTCCGAAGCCGTCAACGGCGAGCACGCGATATCCGGCGCGCGCGGCCGATTCAGCGAGCGCGCGCGTCGAGACGCCAACGATCAGCACCCGCGGCGTCATCAGACGCGTACTCCCCGCCCCCCCCCACCCCCCAGGCGCTCGCGCGCCCGCGCGGGGGTGATGAAGTAGAGGTGGTCGAGCGTCGTGCCGCGCGCCGCGCGGATCCCCAGCCGCTCGACTAGGGCGCGGTGCGTCCCGCCGGCCAGACCATCCGCGAGCAGGGCGGCGCCTTGCGCCCCTTTCTTGGCCACCGCGGCGAATCCCCCGAGCAGGCGCGTCGGGCCGACGGGGCCGAGTCGCTCGCCGATCGCGTGCTGCACCGCTTCGACCCGGGCCAGCCGTCCCGACAGCACGAACTCGGTGCGCGACGGAACCGAAGTCGCGAGCGCCGTCGCGGCTTTCGCCGCGCTCTCCACGAACGCATCCCACGCGATCTGCTCCCGCGGGGTGGCGGGCTGCGCGAAGCGCTCCGGGGGGGCGGATGCGGTCTCGTCCTCCCATCCCGCGACCGTGGCCGCGCCGCCGCCGAACAGCATCGCCTTCGAGATCGTGCCGGCGAGATACGCGACCTCACCATCCAGCGCGCCGGCTGCGCGGAACCCGAGCGGTCCCGACGTGCCGCCAAACCCGTCGACGATCTGCCCGCGCTCCACCGCGACCGCCGCGGTGAACGCTCCGCCCAGCTCGAGCAACACGAGCGAGACCGAGTCGACGGGCCGGCCGGTGCGCCGTGCCTGCTCGTCGATCGCGAGGGCGGTCGCGCAGACCTTGTCGGCCGTACCCATGTCGACACGGTTCACCTTGCGATGGGCGGGGACCGACGGAAGGTGGATCACACCCGGCGTGAACACGACCGGCAGCCCGGATCGCGCGAGCGCCCGGGCGAGTGCCCGGAGACCGCCGATACCGCCGGACTCTCCCTCGGCGGCGAGAAACGCAAGCAGGAGGTCGTCGTCGGTGACCTGGGCGGCGGGGGTGAGGGACAGCCCGTAGCCGGAGGGGCCGGCGATCAGGTCCAGGGGCCCGGCGTTCCGCAGCAGCGCGACGATGGTCGCCGGATCGGCCAATGCCTCGGCGGTGGGGAACGAGCGGTCGAGGAACATCCGGCCGTCATCCAAGCCGCAGAGGTCGATCGACACAGTCCCGGGATCGATGCCGATGACGCGGGGCATCGGCTACGATTTCCGCGCGATCAGCTCCCGAGCGACGTCGGCAATCGTCTCGGCGTCCAGCACGAGGTCGTTCCGCTCGAACAGGCGCGCGACGCACGCCTTGTGCACCTTCATCTTCAGGTTGCCGATGGCGAGCGCCCCGAAGCAGATCACGCCCTCTTTCACGACGCCGTCGTCCATCGTCTCGACGCCCTCGACGCCGAGGGGAGGAACGGCGTTGACGTCCGCAATGACCTTCAAGCCTGGGCGGTTCGCCCACGCCTGCTTCGGCACGAGCATCACGCCCGCCGGGCCCGTGTTGAGCACCAGCTCCGCATCTTTGCACGCGCGAACCGCCTGACCCGCATCCGGCATCGTCACCGTGCGTACCGTTCCGCCGAATCGCTTGAGCACGAGATCGCGCGCCTGCGCGCCCGCCTCGGCCTTGCGGGACGTAATGATCACCTCCGCCCCCGCTTTGGCGAACAAACCCGCCGCACGGATCCCCACGGGCCCCGTCCCGGCGACGATCAGCACCCGCTTACCGCGCACGTCGCCTGCCGCTTGCACCATCTTCGCCACCGCGGCGACGGCCGTTGTGTTCGACCCGTTGGAGTCGAGCATCAGCGACACGGTGAATGGTCCGAAGAACGCCCGGCGGGCGCCCGCGAGCAGCTGCTCGCCGACCGTCATGTCCGCGCCGCCGATGAAGACGGCCGTGTTTTTTAGATCTTTGGGCCCGCGGGTGAAGATGCAGCCGTAGATCAGGTCGCGGACGTCGCCTTCGGCGACGCCGCCGTAGCTCAGCACCTCATCGGCGCCGGCGTCGAGCGCGACGACCCGGTCGAACACGCTCGGCAGCCGGGAGCTGTCGAGCTGCACCAAGAGCTTACGCATCGGCAGACGAGGAGAGGGAGGTCCCTTCCCTCCCCTCGACTATGGGCCGAGTCAGGCGTCCGCGCCGCCAGCGAAAGGATGTTTCGCGTTCTTGGCGTCCCTGATGACCTGATCGACCTTGGGAATTCCCTTCAGGGCGCGCTCGATGGATTCTTTGGTGGCCTGATAGTTGTACTTGAAGATCTTGTTGTTGTCCTTCGCTTCCCAATGGATGAAGACGCCGACGAGGATGCAGTAATCGTCGGCCTGCTGGCGCGGGATGACGCCGGAGGCGACCGCATCCACCACCGCGCGGGCCACCGCCGCCTGCGCCGGGCCGAACATCTGCACCGCCTGGCCGGCGTTCTTGATCGTGACCTTGTTGAAGAGCAGCGTGTCGGGCTTGGCCGGCAGGTTGGGGGCGACGACCGCCAGCAGCGTGGTGAACCCGTCCTTGTTGTTAGACAGCGCCGAGCAGAAAGCGGCTCCGGCGGGGCCCGCCTTCGAGCCGATGATCAAATCGACGTGCGCGACTTCGTTCCCCTCGCCCACCAGCGATTCGCCGATGAAGAAATCCGCGGCCATAGCGTCCTCTCGATCTGAATGTGGTTGACGCAAGCATCGTCGACTGAGTTACCAATGCGGAGTTGGAGCAGCGTGGCGGTATTCGTGGAACCACGCAGTCCCTAAGAAGAGGGTAGCTCGCGCTTGACCGTATTGATGGAGGGCTAACCTGCCCGCCCCCCCGAGGGGTGTCAAGGAGGCTGGCGCATCGAAAAACACGGGCAAAGCGCCACAGAAGTGCCCATCTGCCAGCAGTTTCGAGCACCGGTGTGATGTGGATCACATTTGTTGAATTCCCACAATCCCTAGATTCTCAACGACTTACCGGCTGCCTTCAGGCCGGCGCTCCCTTGGGTACGCGTCTTGCCTTTGTGAAGGACCTAGGAGGACCACAGTCCGCAGGCGTCGTGCCTGCCTGTGTGTCGCTGCAAGAATGAATGCTCGCATCCGCTGGTTGACGAATTCCGTGCTTCGCCGAGTGGCGATCGCGACAGTTCTGACCACCCTGGTGACAGGGGACCTCAGCAACGCGGCCACGTCGTTCCCGATCGTGAACCAGTTGGTCCTGTCTGATCAGGCGCGGCGGCTGCTCGTGCTCCAGCATCGTTCGTTGCAGACCGAGTTCATGGGGTGCATGATCGGCGAGATCCGGGAAGGCACCGTCGTGGTCTACCGCATCGCGCCAGCTGATGTCGAGCCCTCACACTCCACCGCCACGTGGGTGTCGCCGCGGCAGTCGTGCGAGGATGCGGGATGGACCGGCACGGTGGGGGTGATCCACACGCATCCCTCCGGCGAGCGCTGCTACTACGTCTTCCCCTCGACGCGTATCGCGAGCTCGGACGCCGCGTCCTTCGCGCACACACCCTACGCCGTGGATGCGATCATGTGCGGTGACTACGTGGTTTGGGTCGGCCGCACCCTGCTCGAGCAGCGCATCGTGCTGGTGCGACGGAAGCAGATGGCGGGATCGATCCTGAGCGGGCACATGGGGGCGAGCCACACGCCGTAGCGCCCGCCCGCCTAGTACGCGCCGCGCATCACATGGGTCGGCTCGACCACCCGGTGCACCTCGGCCAAAAACCGTTTTGCGAGTCTGTCCAGCTCCGATTCGCCTACCTGATCGGTCGCCACCTCGACGAACGTGTAGTGCCCTCCTTCGGGACGCGGACTGATCGTGATCCTGCCCAGCGTGCCGTGGTACACGCGCCGCCGCGGCGATTCCTCCGCCGGGGCCAGCCGCCCGCCGAAGAAGCTCTTGGCTACCGCGAGCACTTGCTCGGGACTCGCACTCGTTCGATGGAAGTACCGCATCCTTAGGAAGCTCCGCGAGGCTTGAAGCGCCGCAACGTCAGACTGTTCAACACGACCGACAGGCTCGACCACGCCATCGCCGCGCTCGCGAGCACGGGTGACAGCAGCCACCCGGTGAACGGATACAGCGCGCCCGCCGCTATCGGGATCAGGAGCACGTTGTAACCAAACGCCCAGATCAGGTTCCAGCGAATCGTGCGCATCGTGCGGCGCGCGAGATCGATGGCCGTGACCACCGCCCGCAGGTCACCGCGGATCAGCGTCACATCGGACGCCTCCATCGCGATGTCGGTGCCGGTGCCGATGGCGATCCCCACGTCCGCCTGCGCGAGCGCCGGCGCATCGTTGATGCCGTCCCCCACCATCACGACGTGTTTTCCCTGGCGCTGCAGCTTCCTCACGAGATCGGCCTTCTGGGAGGGCAGCACTTCGGCGAGCACTTCATCGATGCCGACCTCCGCCGCGACGGCCTCGGCGCCCTTGCGAGAGTCGCCCGATACCATCACCACGGGCAGTCCGAGGCGCTTTACCTGCGCCACCGCTGCTTTCGAAGTCGTCTTGATCGGGTCGGAGATCGCAATCACCGCATACACGGTGTTGTTTACGACGCAGATCACCGGCGAGCGGCCCTGAGCAGCGAGCCGGTCGGCGTCGGCGCCCAGCGACCCGAGCTCGAGGCTGCGCTCGCGCGCGTGGCGCAGCGAGATCACTTCGATGATGCGGCGGTCTACCGTGCCACGCACCCCCCGCCCTTCCATCGCCGCGAATTTCTCCACGGGCAATAGCGCGACCTGCTTGTCCTGCGCCGCCTTGAGGATCGCGTGGGCCAGGGGATGCTCGGACCGCTGCTCGACCGCTGCCGCCCATTTGAGCACGTCGGCCGGGGAGATGGGCGTGCCGTCCGGCTTCTTGGCCGTGACGATGTGTGTGACCGTCGGCTTGCCTTCCGTGAGCGTTCCGGTCTTGTCGAAGAGCACCGTGCGTGCCTTGGCCAGCCGCTCCAGGGCTTCCCCACTGCGGATCAGAATCCCGTACTCCGCCGCCTTGCCCGTGCCGACGAGGATCGCCGTGGGCGTGGCGAGGCCGAGCGCGCAGGGGCAGGCGACGATCAGCACCGTGACGAATGCGACCGTCGCGAAGACGAGCGCCCGCGCCTGGGGCGGCGGCCCGAAATCGAACCAGACGACGAACGCGGCGACGGCGATGGCGATCACGATCGGCACGAAGACGCCCGCCACGCGATCGGCAAGCTTTTGGATCGGCGCTTTGGTGGCCTGCGCGTCCTCTACCAGCTGGACGATCTGGCCCAGCGCGGTCTCCTTGCCGACGCGTGTGGCGCGGAAGGTGATGCTGCCGGTCGTGTTGATGGTGGCGCCGGTGACCTCATCGCCCGGCTTTTTGGCGACGGGCATGGGCTCGCCGGTGAGCATCGATTCGTTCACGGCCGACGCGCCCTCGGTGACGACGCCGTCCACCGGGATCTTCTCGCCCGGCTTGACGATCACCATGTCGCCGACGACGACGGCCTCCACGGGGATGTCGGTCTGCTTGCCCTCGCGGACGACGTGCGCGGACTTCGCACGTAACGACGCCAGCCGCCGGATCGCCTCCGATGTGCGGCCTTTGGCGCGGGCCTCGAGCAGGCGGCCGAGCAGGACCAACGCGATGATGGCCGCGACCGCCTCGTAGTACACGTCGGCGGGCAGGCCCGCTTCGAGGAACAGCCCGGGAGCGACCGTGGCCACGAGCGAATACAGGTACGCCGCGCCGGTGCCCACACCGATGAGCGTGTTCATGTCGGCCGTGCGGTGCCGGAAGCCGCTCCACGTGCCTTTGTAGAACTGTTGACCCGACCATGCCACCACCGGGAGCGTGATCAGCGCCATCCCGCGTTTCACCCACTCCAGGTCCAGCGTCCAGCCCTGCCCCGCGACCCAATCCCGCAGCGCCACGGCGACCGGCATCAGGAGGCGCCCCAGCAGGTCTACCTGCTTCATCGTGCCATGCTCACCCGATGGCCGGTCGGCCATCAGGAGCATCGAGCCGATCATGGTGATGACCGTAACCACCGCCGCAAGCGCGAACTTCCCGGTGAGCATGCGGATCTCGCGGCTGCGCGCGATGCGCTCCCGCTCCAGTGGATCCTCTGCGGCGATGGGGGCCGCCACCTCGAAGCCCGCGCCCTCGACGGCGCGCTCCAGATCCTCGCCACTGACCACGCCGGGCACGTAGTCCACCGTGACCGTTTCGGTCGCCTGGTTCGCGACGGCCCGGACCACGCCTCGCACAGCGGTGAGCGACCGTTCGAGCGGCGCGACGCTGGGCGCGTAGTGCAGGTCCGTGACGGTGAACGTGACGCTCGCCTTGCCGCAGTTGTAGCCGGCCTCGCGCACGCTACGGATGAGCTGGCCGACATTGGTCTGGGCGTCGTCGTAATCGACCGCTGCCTTGTTCGTCGCGAAGTTCACGGCCGCGGACGTCACGCCGCCCGTGCCCGCCAGCGCCTCCTGCACCGTGGCGGCGCAGCTCGCGCAGGTCATCCCCTCGATGGGCAGGAGAATGCGGGCCTTGCTCATGCGCCGTGGAACTTGTGCGGTGAGCTGGCGGGCCGGCGGTCGCCCTCAGGCTCCACGACGAGCAGGCCCTTGAGCATGTTCATACCGCAGCGGAAGGAATACTCGCCCGGCTGGTCGGGGGTGAACTCCACGCTGGTCGTCTGAAAGGCCGGCAGCTCCTGGTCGATGCCGAAGCGCTCGAACACGACGCGCTCGGAGCAATCGGCCGTCTCATCGCGATAGAACTGCAGCCGCACCGGCTTCCCCGCCTGGACGACGATCGTGTCGGGCGTATAGCCGCCCTTCACTAATACCCGCACTTCCTGTACGCCTCCGTTCGCGACGGCCGCAGCGACGGCCGTGCCGCGGGAGAACAGGAAGTACCACAGGACCCAGATGATGGCGGCGGCGCCGAGCCCCGTGACGGCAATCTGGGCGGGAGTCATGGGGGGGCTCGTCGCTAGCGGGTCTTCACCCGCACGGGAGTTTCGATCCGCATGCGGTAGAACGACCGCCACACGAACACCAGCGCGACGACGAGGAACGCGGCGGCGAGCATGAGGCTGAACCGGGCGCCCCGCTCCGCGGTCAGCGACACCGCCAGCTCCACCGCGAGCAGGCCGAACAGGGTGGTGAACTTGATGATCGGGTTCATGGCAACCGAGGACGTGTCCTTGAACGGATCGCCGACGGTGTCGCCGACGACGGTGGCGTCGTGCAGCGGCGTGCCTTTCTGCTTGAGCTCGGTCTCGACGATTTTCTTGGCGTTATCCCAGGCGCCACCCGCGTTCGCCATGAAGATCGCCTGATAGAGGCCGAATAGCGCGATGGAGATCAGGTAGCCAATGAAGAAGTAGGGCTCGAAGAAGGCGAAGGCGAGCGTCGCGAAGAATACGGTGAGGAAGATGTTGAACATCCCTTTCTGAGCGTACTGCGTGCAGATCTCCACCACCTTTTTGCTGTCCGACACGGATGCCTTGGTGGTGCCCTCCAGCCGGATGTTCGCTTTGATGAACTCGACCGCGCGGTAGGCGCCGGTCGTGACGGCCTGGGTGGACGCGCCCGTGAACCAGTAGATCACCGCCCCGCCGGTAATGAGGCCGAGCAGGAACGGCGGGTGCAGGATCGACAGATTTGACAACAGGTCCTGCTGGAGGCCTCGGGTCAGCCCCAAGATGATCGAAAAGATCATCGTGGTCGCGCCGACCACGGCGGTGCCGATGAGCACCGGCTTGGCCGTCGCCTTGAACGTGTTCCCCGCGCCGTCGTTCTCCTCGAGGTTCTCCTTCGCCCTCGCGAAGTCGAGATCGAAGCCGAAGTCCTTCTTCACCTCGGCCCGCACGTTCGGCACCTGCTCGATCAGCGACAGCTCGTACACCGACTGCGCGTTGTCGGTGACCGGGCCATAGGAATCCACGGCGATGGTGACCGGGCCCATGCCGAGGAACCCGAAGGCGACGAGCCCGAAGGCAAACACGGCCGGCGCGAGCATCAGGTTGCCAAGGCCCGTCGTGCTGACGCCGTAGGCGATTGCCATCAGCACCATCATCGTCATCCCCATCCAGAAGGCGCTGAAATTCCCCGCCACGAAACCGGAGAGGATGTTGAGCGACGCGCCGCCTTCGCGCGACGAGGTGACGACCTCACGGACGTGGGCCGACTTCATCGACGTGAACACCTTCACGAACTCAGGAATGATCGCGCCCGCGAGCGTGCCGCAGGTAATCACGAGCGACAGTTTCCACCACAGCGTGGGATCGCCCCCGATGTCCGGAATGAGGAGCCGCGAGACCACGAACGTGATCGCCACGGAAACAAGGGAGGTGAGCCATACGAGCGACGTGAGCGGCGCCTCGAAGTTCATGTGGGCGGCAGCGGCGTATTTGGCCCGGGCGACGGCCGCGTTCAGGTAGTACGAGAAGCCGGAGGCGACGATCATCATCACGCGCATCGCGAAGATCCATACGAGCAGCTGCACCTTCACGAGCGGGTCGTGCACCGCGAGCAGAATGAAGGAGATGAGCGCGACGCCCGTGACGCCGTACGTTTCAAACCCGTCCGCGCTCGGCCCCACCGAATCGCCCGCGTTGTCGCCCGTGCAGTCTGCGATGACGCCGGGATTGCGCGCGTCGTCCTCCTTGATCTTGAAGACGATCTTCATGAGGTCCGCCCCGATGTCCGCGATCTTGGTGAAGATGCCGCCCGCCACGCGCAGCGCCGCCGCGCCCAGCGACTCGCCGATCGCGAAGCCGATGAAGCACGGACCGGCGTAGTCGCCCGGAATGAACAGCAGGATGCACAGCATCAGCAGCAGCTCGACGCTGATGAGCAGCATCCCGATGCTCATGCCCGCCTTGAGGGGAATCGCATGGCACGGGTAGGGCTTGCCGCTGAGACTCGCAAACGCGGTGCGCGAGTTGGCGAACGTGTTCACGCGAATCCCGAACCACGCCACCCCGTAGCTGCCCGCGATGCCGATCAGGCTGAACAGCAGGATGACGATCACCTTCACCGCCGGAAAGCCGCGCACCACCGCGCCGCTCGCGTCCACGGTGTGGGCGAGCGCGCCGAAGTACAGCGCCACGATCGCGCCGATGAACAGCCAGAGGATGAGCAGAAACCGGCCCTGCGTGAGCAGGTAGGTCTTGCAGGTCTCATAGATCAGCTCGGAGATCTCCAGCATCGCCCGGTGCACCGGCAGCTTGCGGAGCTGGGTGTACGTGGCGAGGCCGAACAGCAGGCCGAGCGCGCAGATCACGAGCCCCCACAGGAGCAGCGGGCGCCCGCCGATACCCCCCAGGAACGTGGCCTGATTGAGGTCGGGCAGGACGAGGCTCGCTTCGCCTCCCGCGGGATGCTGGGCGGGAGCTTGCAGGACGGCAAACATCGGCAACGTCATCGACGGGGTCTCCTAGAGCGTCGGTGGCGAACGGAATTGCGCGGCTGGCTTACTTGTCGGCGTACTCGTAGTACTCGACCCCGAGATGCGTGATCTGGTCCTCTCCCATCATCCAGCGCAGCGTGTTCTTGAGCTTGGTGTGCTGAATGAAGAGATCGTTCTCGGGGTAAAGGCCGGGGGCGCTTTGCGGACTCTTGAAATAGAACGACAGCCATTCCTGGATCCCGGACAGGCCGGCCCGGTGCGCCAGGTCGAAGAACAGCGCGAGGTCGAGGACGAGCGGCGCCGCAAGGATCGAGTCGCGGCAGAGGAAATCGACTTTGATCTGCATCGGATACCCCAGCCATCCGAAGATGTCGATGTTGTCCCAGCCCTCTTTATTATCGCCGCGGGGCGGATAGTAGTTGATCCGCACCTTGTGGTAGATCTTCCCGTAGAGCTCGGGATACATCTCGGGCTGCAGGATGTGCTCCAGCAGGCCGAGCTTCGACTCTTCCTTCGTCTTAAACGACTCGGGATCGTCCAGCACTTCGCCGTCGCGGTTACCCAGGATGTTGGTCGAGTACCAGCCCGCCAGCCCGAGCATCCGCGCCTTGAACGCCGGCGCCAGCACGCTCTTCATCATCGTCTGGCCGGTCTTGAAGTCCTTGCCGCCGATCGGGACCTTGCGGTCCTCGGCGAGGCCTTCCATGACGGGCAGGTCGACGGTCAGGTTGGGCGCGCCGTTCGCAAACGGGATGTTCTCCATCAGCGCCGCGTACGCGTACAACATGGAGGGAGCGATCTGCTGATCGTTCTGCTCCATCGCCTTCTCGAACGCCGCGAGCGACTGGTGCGCGGGGCCCGCCACCAGGAACACCTCCGTGGACGCGCACCACACGATCACGATCCGGTCCACACCCGCGCTCTTCTTGAAGGCGCGGATGTCCGCGCGCAACTGCTCGGCAAGATCGCGCTTGTTCTTGCCGCGCTTGACGTTGGTCCCCTGCAGCCGCTTGACGTAGTACTGGTCGAAGACCGCGGGCAGCGGCTTGATGCCCTGGAGGAAGTCCTTGATCGGCTCCAGATGCTCGTGCCGCTCGAGCACGCCGGCCTTCACGGCGGCGGTGTAGGCATCGTCGGGAATCGGGTCCCAGGCGGTGAAGACCAGATGCTTCAAGTCCGCGAGCGGGACGAAGTCCTTGATCTTGGGCGCGCGGTTGTCGGTACGCTTGCCGAGGCGGATCGTCGCCATCTGGCTGAGCGAACCGATCGGCAACGCGCGGCCGCGCCGGATGTTCTCCACGCCGGCAATGAAGGTCGTGGAGACGGCCCCCAGGCCGACCAGCATCACTCCGAGCTTTCCGGTGGCGGGCGCAATGTCTCTGGCCCCCCCCCCCCCCC
>Ga0209220_1000436_pt1 | contig 14473 bp, 10 predicted proteins | sample BlaSpr_A8_OM3_M3_FD_187984 | JGI IMG/M metagenome (GOLD analysis project Ga0209220, IMG submission 187984) | Forest soil microbial communities from Thunder Bay, Ontario, Canada - Black Spruce, Ontario site 2_A8_OM3_M3 (SPAdes) (version 2) | ecosystem: Environmental > Terrestrial > Soil > Boreal... | reverse complement strand
AAGAAGCTTGCTGCGGCCGGCTGCAAGCACATCCAGATCGACGAACCGTATTTCACTGCTTCCAGCGACGACGAAGTTGGCGCGGCGACCGACGTGATCAACATGGCGATCGAAGATCTGCCTGATGACATTCACCTGTTGGTACACATTTGCCAAGGAAACTATGCGGTCGGGCCCGATTACGACGGTCAGATCGGCCATCGCTATTTTGACACCGGACGCTACAAAGCGGATTTGATCACCCGCATCGACTGCGACGTTTACATGGTCGAACATGACATGGTGCCGCATTACAAAGGTTTGCTTGGTAACAAACAGCTCGGGGTAGGCGCCGTCGACGTGCAGGCGCCGAACGTAGAAACGGGGCAACAGGTAGTGGATCGGATCACGATTCATGAATGGCTGCCGCCCGAGCAAACGATTATCACCTGCACCTGCGGCTTCAATCACCTACCCAGACATATTGCGCTTGGCAAACTTCGCGCAATGCGCGAGGCGCAGGCTATCCTTCGCGGGAAAACCAAGGCGTGACAGAGAGTAACAAGAACACCGATCTCCAGCGGCGCGTTCGCGTTTTTGAGGAACAGCTTCGACTCGGCGAAATCGCAGGTGGAATAGCCACGTTTCAATTGGACCTCGACACGAGAAAGTGGAGTTGGACTTCGCAAGCCGCCAGCGTATTTGGATTCGACCCAAAGGACTCCGAACAATGGGAAAAGGCCGTTTTCTTCGACGATGTACCAAAAATCCACGCGGCAATCGAAGAAGTTTCCTCGAGCGGTAATTTCTACGTCGAATTCCGAGTTACGCACCAAGGGGACAGGCCACGGTGGATTGTTGCGCGAGGTGAAATCTCATCGCAAGAGAAGTCCGTCCGGCTCGTGCGCGGCGCCATCTACGACATTTCCGAGAGGAAGGCTCTTGAAGCGCGGTTATTGGCCCTCAATGAGACGTTGGAAGCACGCGTCATGGAGGCGCGGCAGGAAAGCAACACACTAGACACCCTCAACAGGATAGGCATCGCGGTCGCAGCAGAACACGACTTGCAGCGTTTGGTGCAAATGGTCACTGATGCCGGCGTTGAACTGAGCCATGCGCAATTCGGCGCATTTTTTTACAACGTACTGGGCGAAAACGGTGAAGCGTATACGCTCTACACGATTTCGGGCGCACCTCGCGAAGCATTTTCGAAATTTCCGATGCCCCGCAATACGGCTGTTTTCGAGCCGACTTTTGGAGGGACCGGAACAGTGCGTTCGGCCGATATTCTAACCGATCCACGCTACGGAAAAAACCCGCCGCACAATGGTATGCCAAAGGGCCACCTGCCCGTTCGAAGCTATCTCGCCGTGCCCGTCGTATCACGCTCTGGCCAAGTGCTGGGCGGTCTCTTTTTCGGCCATTCGCAACCCGGTGTCTTCACGGCACGTGCAGAACGCATCGTGACCGGACTGGCAGCGCAAGCCGCCGTCGCTATCGATAATGCGCGTCTCTACGACGCCAGCAAACGCGAGGTTGCGGCGAGAGCGCTGGCCGAACAGGAGCTTCAGAAACTCAATCAAACGCTTGAACAGCGCGCCGAAGAACGCGCAATACAATTAGCTGCGAGCACTGCAAAACTACAGGATACGGAGCAGCGCTTCAGGCTACTTGTCGAAGGGGTGACAGACTACGCAATCTATATGCTTGATGCCAACGGACATGTCGTCAACTGGAACCCTGGAGCGGAACGCGCCAAAGGTTATAAGCGAGAAGAGATTATCGGCCGCCACTTTTCGACTTTCTACACAGAGGAGGATCGAAAGGCCGAAATTCCGGTAAAGGCAATGTCCATTGCCGCCCAAACGGGAAAATACGAAGCCGAAGGCTGGCGCGTCCGCAAAGACGGGAGCAAGTTCTGGGCAAGTATCGTTATCAACGCGATCAGAGATGGCAAAGGCGACATTATAGGTTTTGCCAAGATAACCCGCGATCTCACCGAACGACGCGCCGCTGAAGAGCGCGCCCAACAAGCGCAGAAGATGGAAGGAATTGGGCAGCTAACCGGCGGAGTGGCGCACGATTTCAACAATCTGCTCACGATCATCCTTGGAAATTTAGAGACATTACAGCGAAACCTGAACACTTCTGCAATCGACGTAGAAGGACTAAAGAGATCCGTTGGCAACGCCATAACAGGCGCCCGGCGTGCAGAAACGCTCACCCAGCGGCTGCTGGCATTCTCGCGTCAGCAGCCGCTCGATCCAAAGCCGATCGATTTTGGTCGTCTTGTCACTGGCATGTCAGATTTGCTTCGCCGGACCCTTGGAGAGCAAGTCACTGTCGAAACAGTGCTGGGAGGTGGGTTGTGGCGGGCGCTTGCCGATCCTAATCAGCTTGAGCTCGCGATCATAAATCTCGCCGTCAATGCGCGAGACGCAATGCCACAGGGGGGCCGGCTCACGTTGGAAACGGCGAATGTCTATTTAGACGAAAGGTACGCCATCGGACAAATCGAAGTCGTCCCAGGACAATATGTAATGCTGGCCGTTACAGATACCGGAACCGGCATGACTCCCGAGGTAAAGGCGAAAGCTTTCGATCCATTTTTTACCACGAAGGACATCGGACATGGCACAGGCTTAGGCCTTTCTCAGGTATATGGCTTCGTGAAGCAGTCGCGCGGCCATATCAAGATATACAGTGAGATAGGAGAAGGCACGACGATAAAGCTGTATATGCCCCGCGCACACTCCGCTGCTGAAATTGACGCCAAGGAAAACGCGCAGCCGCTCCCCCGGGGATCGACAGGAGAAACCATACTGGTGGTGGAAGACGACGCCGACGTTCGCGCCTACACCTGCGATACATTGAGGGAGCTCGGATATGTCGTCGTCGAGGCCGAAAGCGGGCCCGCCGCTCTTGGTTTGCTGGAAGCAAATCCACAAATCCGGCTGCTATTCACTGACATCGGTTTACCAGGCGGCATGAACGGACGGCAACTCGCCGATGAATCTCGACGACGGCGACCAGACCTGAAAGTCCTGTTCACCACTGGATACGCACGGAATGCGATCATTCATGGGGGGCGCCTCGACCCCGGGGTGGAACTGATCACCAAGCCATTTTCACAAGCGGCTCTGGCCTCAAAGCTTAGGGACATCTTCGATGCCATGCGCACCTCACGCCGGGTGCTGTTGGTAGAGGACGAAGTCTTGATCCAGATGCTAGCCATTGATTATTTGGAGGACGCAGGCTTCCAAATTGATACGGCAGGGACAGCAACCGAAGCCATGAACAAGCTCGCGCGCGTGCCCGGCGGTTTCGACGCTGTTATTATCGACGTCGGTTTACCTGATCGCAGAGGTGACGTTCTGATCCACGAGATTAGGGCGCTTTATCCTACGCTTCCGATCATTCTCGCCACCGGTCACAATCCAATTGAATTGCGTGACACGTTCAAACAGCAAACGAGATTTGCCGTCGTAGCAAAACCGTACAAGGCCGAGGACTTGATTGGTGCCATTGGCAGTCTCGGTGTCGAGGGATCGCGCAGCTAATTCGGCGATAGCGGGCGGCCCCGATTGAGAACCAAATCGTGTGAGTAAGGGTGTGAGTAACTAGCCAGAGCCCCGTTCGAAAAGCCTTATTTTACCGCGCTGTTCGACAGCTGTTCGATTCCGGCCAGGGAGGGGCACCAGCAGTCTTCCCCAGCGACGCACCCCCTAGCGAGGCAGGGTCACTCCGGACCGAACAGGCGAATCTGAGGCATGTCGCTTCTCACGCGCTCTGCCATGAACTCCTGCCTCGGCTCGATTTCTTCCCTGACTTTGATCTCGACCGCTCTCAGTTCTTGTTGTTGCCTTTGCCGGCGCTTCTCGGCCCATTGCTGGCGACGCTCGGCCCTGCGCTTCTCCTCCGCCGCCCGCTTCACATCAGCGTCCCGCGCCTTGGCAAAGGCTTCCTCGGGAGCAGCGGTTGGCTCGCGCGCCGCGGTCTGTACCACCGGAGTTGCGGGTTGTGGGGCGGGAGCTTCACGCTGCGCGGGTAGCGAAGTGTCCGCCGGTCGAGCAGCAGTTGACGCGGAATTGGCAGCTTCGGTCTGCGCCTGAGGCTGCGCGGGGGCCGCCGCAACAGCTGTGCCGGGCGCGGGCAACTGCGGTGCCGAGAGATATGGCACAGGTTCCAAAGGTGTGGCCGCCGCAGGAATCGGCGACGCCATGTGCCGCTCGAGCCTCGTCGTTTCAATCCCCTGCTTGGGGGATTTCGGACTCACGATGTCGGCGATCAGGAGACCTCCGCCGAGGCCGCCGACGATCGCAGCGATCACAGTTCCCGCTCCTGCAAAATAAGCCGTCGAGGCGCGCATGTTTCGGCTCCCTTTCGACGGGCAACGCTCAACTTGTTCTGATGTTCCGCGGTCCCCCATGTCCCAAAAATGGGAACCGAACGGAGCGGACCCCGCGATGGTTGCGACACGAGCCGTGAGTGGTTGCGCGCGTTGCAGCTGCAGCGACAAATCGCGAGGCCTGTTCAGCACTGGAAATTTCGGTGATTGATTGCGCGAATCTGTGGTGATGGGCCGCGTCGCCCGAATCATTGGCACGTTGTTACGCAATGAATGGCTTTCGAATGGCCTTCCGCGCTTGCTCAAATCTGCGACGCGACCTTTTCCAGCGGAGCAATGTCGAACGAGGATTTGTCAGCGCTAGATTCGATTTCTCCGCGCTCTGGATCGCCGGTCGTGGCTTCGGAAGCCCGATACCGTCGCGATTGCGTGCTTGCCGTCACAAGACGCTTTTTCTTCGACGCGTTCGCACAAGGCGCGAAGCTCCTGCTGGGAGATCCCGTGAATCTTAGTCGTAATTTCCATGACGGCCATGGCAAGAAGCTGTGCCGTAAAGTTCAAATGCAGTTCGTTCGCGAGGCTAATATGCTCCTGGAGCGACCGTGCCATTGAATTCAGTCGGATATTGGCTGGGTATTCCATCTAGCGCACCTGCAACGCAGCACCTGAGGTCTGCTCCGAAATCCATTGCCTCGTGGTCGTCACTTCGCCGAACAAGCCAATCAACTGAACCACGGTCTCGTGCACCGACTGCGGTGCGATCTGGTCCAACCCGTGACTTGCGGACGCATCAGCCAGAAACGTCACACGATGATCGCGATGAAATGCTTCCATCACCGTGGAAAGACAGGCCGCCTCTCCCGAAAAGCCCGCCAGCACGAAATGACCGCCTCCCTCGGTCATCGCATTGGCAAATTCACGGCTGGCATAGCAGGAAGGCTTGGTGCGTTCGAAGATCATGTCCGAACTCACCGGCTCAAACCCGGATATCCATTTCGAGTAAGACAGCACCGGGTTAAAAAACGGAGATCGACCCACCATGCGAAGGAAAGCCACCGGCAGCCCGGCCTGCCGTGAATGACGCAGCACCGCCCGGCAATTTTCCAGCGCGGATTCGACATCGGGAAGCGCGAACAACCGCGGAGACGCAATGTATTCCTGCTGGAGGTCGAGCAGTACCAGCGTCGGAACCACCGCTTTATTGGTGTAGGATCGTAAATTGACGACGTTTCTCATGATCGTTTCTTCTGGGTTGCCTGCTTTGCGGCGCTTCGATGTGCGGATCGGTCCAGGATCCCCGGGCGATCCCAGCGACCCTCGGGGCGCATCAAAACATACGGATCAATTCCCAACCTGATGGCCTTCGGGTCCGGCTCCGCATCGAAAACAATCTCGATGTAGGCGTGGTCCGAAAAGAAAAACTCGGAACTGCCCTCGAGCGGCTTCCATCCCATGTTGACATAGTAGCTGAGCAAGTCTTTCTGCGCCCTGCCATAGATTCGGCGGTAGCCCTTCATGCGGCACAGCTCCACGCCGGCCTGCATCAGCTTGGTGCCGAGTTTCCGGCTGCGGAATTCGTGGCGAACCGCCAGCCGCTCGAGTTTGGCAAAATCCGCGAAATAGCGAATGCGAAGGCAGCCGGCGGGTTCGTTGCCGACATAGTTCAGAAGGTGGCTGGCAGAAAAATCATTGCCATCGAACTCTTCGTCGTAAGGACAATCCTGCTCGGCGACAAACGTTGCGCTGCGGATCGAGACGACGCGCATGAAATCCTCGAGCGACCGCACCACGGTGATCGAAAGATCGTCATCCTCGTCCTCTGCCCCAAGATCTGCACCAAGATAAGTATCATAGCTGGCGCGCGCCTCTTTGATCGACTTGCCGCGCGGATACATATGAAGGTGCGGCGCAATCATGCCTTTGAAGATTGCCCCACGCTTGAAGCCGAGGCTTTCGAGCATGCGATGGCCTTCGGCCGTGGCCGCGCGCGCCAGCAGGGGAGCCTTGCGGTAAAGTGGCGTCCAGACCTTCTCAAACGCGAGCGGCACACCGCCCGAGATGACGCCACGCGCATAGGCGCCCCAGACATAGATCGCGGCGGGCTTTTCGTGCTGGCGAGTGAGCAGATCCAGCGGCGGATCGGTCGGGTCCAGCCGACCGGCCAACAGTCGGGCGGCTCCCTCATCATTGAGCATCAGGAACGCCAGATATCCTTCCGCGGCTGTTTCCCCTGCCATGTATCGATCGCGCCGTGCGATCCCCCAGATCGAATCGGGATTATGCCGGGCTACCCGCCGCACAACCTCGTTGGAAGCGCCCCCGCCCATCTGCAGGCGGGCGCGCGGAACCAGAGTTTCGATGTCCGCGGCGGCGGCACTAAATACAACCAGGCGCTGGGAGAGGTTGATCACCTCTGGGGCTCCCAAAGCGTGTTTGGCCAGCCTGTTCTTGTCGATCAGGGCGGTCGCGGTTCGCGTGGTATGGCGGTCGTGTATTGTCATTTCGCGCTCCGGTTGCCAAACTTGCGGTTCTTTGCGAAGTTATGGCCGGTGATGGGGGATCGTATGCATACGATTGCGAACAGGGGTGGTCCGCAAGATGCCCGTCCGGGTCCGAGCCCGGCCTCGCCTGACTGGGAAACGGTTCGCACCTTCCTGGAGCTGGTTCGCTATGGCAGCTTTCGCTCGGCCGCCGAGCGTCTTGGGCTTTCCCCCAACGCCCTGCGTCGCAAGATCGACGATCTTGAGCGCACGCTTGGCACCATCCTCGTCACCCGACATGTCGACGGGATTCGTCCCACCGCGGAGGGTGCCGAGATTCTCCTGGCCGCGAAAAAGATGGAAGAGGCTGCATTCGGGTTGGTGCGGGCCCGGGATCGCGCGCTTCCCGACATGAGCGGCGAAGTCCGTCTCGGGGTCACCGAGGCATTCGGCACGTTTTGGCTGGGGCCACGCCTGGTCGAATTCCAACGCGCTTATCCGCAACTCACGGTGGATCTGGCGTGCGCAATGCGATCAGCCGATGTCCTGCGCCTCGAGGCCGATGTCGCTATTCAGCTGACGCGGCCGACCAACCCCGACGTCAAGATCGTCCGCCTTGGCCGCATTCATTCCATGCTCGCGGCTGCCCCATCCTATCTCGACATTTATGGAACGCCCAAGACAGTCGACGATCTGCGCAACCATCGTCTTGCCATGCAGTTCGCGGATCAAACCAAGAGCCACGAACTCTTAAGCGGACTGTTTCCCGGCGTCGCGCTCAGCGAACTCGTCAAATTCAGCACCAACAACAGCACGGCGCTGCTGTGGGCCATTATCAAAGGCGCCGGCATCGGCTGGTCGCCGACCTACATTCACGTCATGGGCCCGAAAATGGTGCCTCTCGATATCGACGCGATTTTTCCCTTTGATATCTGGCTCACCTATCATCCCGACGCCGCGCGCGTTCCCCGCGTGCGGCGCATGATCGACTGGATCATTGAAAACTTCGATCCGAAAACATTTCCCTGGTTCCGCGATGAGTTCATCCATCCTCGCGATTTGCCGGGCCATTATCATGGTCCTCCCCTTGTGAATCTCTTTGAAGGGCTAGCCTGGGACCAGGTTCCAAAAAGTTGAACAACCGATCGAGGAGGTAGCGTTGCGGAAGGCAACCGCGATGCACGAGCCTTGGCGCTACTGTCAGGATACGGCTCCGGATACGATTGGGCGTATTGATTTTACAGAACGTGCGGGATCAATCAGCCGAAACCCAAGCATCCCGCCAATTACCATCAACCCTCCACATAAAGCGAAGCCGATTTCGTATCCGGTCGCACCGGGTATGCCCTGAATGAGCGCACCGGTCACGACCGGCGCGGCGATCCCCGCCATCGAGGCGATCGAGTTGTTGATCGCCAGCATCGCCCCGCGTTGCGGCGGCGGCACGACCTCCGCGAGGATGGCAGGGCCGAGCGAATAGATGATCGGCGTGAGACCGATCGCGAACGCCAGGATGGCAATTTTGATCCAGTCCCTCGCCTGGCCGACATAGACAGCCGCGAACAGGATTCCCGCAACTATGAGAAAGCATGACAGGTAGCGGCCGCGAGCGGCTTTCGACGACATCCCGTTCTTGAGCAAAATCTGCGACCACCAAGCCAGGGCGATTCCCAATGGAATCGTCAGCCCAATCACAAGCGCGTAGATCCGTCCGGATTCGATTCCGCCGTATCCGAGACCGCGCTGAAAGTAGGCGGGCAACCAGGTCAGTCCCAGTGCGAGACTCCAGTAGCCGACGAGATGGGTGACGATGCAACCAAGGACGCTGCGGTCGAGCAGCAACCGCGAATACGGTGCCGTTGCGACTGCCGGCCTCGTCGATTGATCATGTTCGAGTTTTCCTTCCTCGGCCAGAAACGCCCACAGAACTGCCCAGGCGAGACCGGCGACCGCCAAAACCACGAAATTGGCACGCCACCCCCAGCGTGCGGTAATCGCCGGAATCAGGAAGCCCGCCAGGATCAGCCCGACACCGGAGCCCTGGGCCAGAATGGCAATTGGCAAATTGCGCTTGTTGTCGGGAAACCACTTGTAGAGCGCGTGAACGGCCACCGGCCAGGCCGGCCCTTCGCTAATCCCGAGCAGCAAACGGCAAGTGATAATAGTCGCGATCGACGTCGAGCACGCAATCGGCAACTGGCAGATCGACCAAATCAAAATCATGCACAAGGCCAGCCATTTGGTCTCGAAGCGATTCGCAAGAAACCCGCCGGCCACGCCGCCAACTGCGAACAGCCAAAAGAAGCTGCCTCCGATAAAGCCGAATTCCTGCGGCGTGAGCCTCAACTCGTCCATCATCGGCACGGCGACGAGGCCGAGCACGATCTTGTCGATAAAATTGATCATCATGAAAGCAGCGAGCGCCAGCGCGACCTTCCAGCCAGATATCTCGCTCATGCACTTTTTCCGAAGTCTCGGGACCGCTACTGCCGGAAGCAAGCAAGATTTGCCCATCGTTGCGCGAGAGTCGAAGAAAAAAGGCGGTCAGCAAATAGCTGCGCGCTCATGTCGCGGACAAGTCGAACGCCTGCGTACCGCGGCAGTCGGCTGACAGATGTGCTATGATACTGTTCGGGACATCAAGATGTTATCGCCCATCGAGCTAGTTGAACGGGGGGCTGTGAAGACTCCCCGGCTCCGGCAATGGTGCGAAAGTCCCGGCTCAGGAAAGCTGCGCTCAGATCTGCGCCGCCACCTTTTCCAAGCCGATGATGCGGGCGAGGGTGCGAACTTCCTGTTTTTGATCTTCGCGCAGTTGAAACAACAGCGGCATCGCGGCCGATTTCAGCTGCTGGACTTCGGCAGCGTCGGGATCGATCGGCGCACCGGTCGCGTGCGGATCGGCTTGGCGCGTTGCGTGGATCTTGCGGGCCACGGCGCGTAGCGCGGTTTCCACCGCCGGCCAGTAATATTCCTGGTCGGAAGAAAGCCTGAGGCGCTCCTTGATGCCGGCAATCTGCACGTCGCTGAGCAGCGCGTAGGATTTCTGCGGGGCCGGCTTGACGACAAGCTTCGGCTTCGAGGGCGCTATCGGCGCCGGCGGCGTCGCCGCAGGGGCTGCCATCTTTGGCACCTCGAAATCGGCAGGCGTGCTGGATGCATAGGCCTGCCGCAGCGGCTCGCTCAGGCTTGCCGTCTGCGGCGGTTCGAAGGACGCCAGCATCGCCGTGGCGATCGCCAGCCTGTCCTTCTTGCTTTCCCTGTTCGAGACGGGCCCTTCGACAGCGGCCGCGGGGATCTCCGCGCGGGCCGCCGGCACGCTGTCGCGGCCGAGAATGCTGGTGGCGGCCGCGCCGGCGAGGAGGAAACAGATCAGCGCGATGATGGTGATTGCCTTCGTCAAGCAGTTCTCCGTTTCCTTCCGCGAACCACGGTCACTTTGCCGAAAACTGGGCACTAATTAAGGCTTAACCATGCCACCATCGCGGCAGCGGGGAAACTGGCGGCCGGGGAGAGCCGTGAGGGAGCGAAATTCAGGCCGCGGCGGCGAGGTCGTAGGCTTCCTGGATATCGGCGACGATATCGGATGCCTCCCATAGCGCATCGGGCGCGACCGACCGCAGGCTGATGGTCCAGTTGCCGCCCTTGCTGCTGCGAGGCATGCTGACGATGTCAAATTGGACGCTACGGCACAGCGGATGCCGATCCAGCGCGTAGGCGACCCGGGTCCGGATCTCGTCGAGGGTAGCGGGCGTTTTTGCAAACAGCGTCTCGAAATCCATGTCGCATCCCCTTTGGCGGCGGTTTCAGGCACCGCCCGCCGGAAGAGGGGTGAACGGCCTGCAGGCGGGATTGTCGGGGCGAGATGGTTAATGGCGCGTTAAGGCCGGAACGTGAGGCCGCGATCGCGCAATGCAAACCAGGCGGAGCTATCGCGCAGGCGCGCCGGCGGCGCGGTACTCCGCGACGGTGCGTGCGACAAGCTCACCGACCGACAGCACCCCGGTCACCCCGGAAGTGGAATGCCCCGCGCTCCAGATATCGCGCCACCGCGCAGGGCGATTTTCGCGTGCGCCGATGTCGATGTCGTTGCCGATGTCGATCGCGCCGCGCTGCGGGAGGTCGTCGGGATCGAGGCCGGCCGCGGCAATGGAAGGCCGCAGCATGTTGGTCTGCAGGCCGGTAAAGGCTGTGGTCAAAAGGATGTCGTCGGCGCTGCTCGCCACCAGCATCTCCTTGTATCTCGCGTCGGCCATGCTTTCGCGGGTGGCGATGAATTTGGTGCCCATATAGGCGAGATCGCAGCCGAGCACCTCGGCCGCCCGTAACGCATGGCCGTCGCCGATTCCTCCCGCCAGCACAATGGGCCCATCGAACAGCGCCCGCACCGCGCGGACAAACACGAACGGATTGAGCCACCCGGTCTGACCGCCCGCCCCCGCCGTCAACAGCACAAGCCCGTCGGCGCCGGCCGCAATTGCACGCTCGGCGTGGCGGATGCTGGCGACATCCGCAAACACCAGCACGCCCTTGTCATGCAGCGGCGTCAGCACCGGCGCGGGCGATCCGACGCTGGTGATGACCATCTCAGGCTTGTGCCGCAGCAGCACCTGCAGATCCTGCTCCAGCCGCGCATTGGAACGGTGCACGATCAGGTTCGGGCAGATCGGGGCTGCAAGTTTTCCGCTGTCGTCAGAGTAACGGCGCAGCTGGCTTTCGATGTCGCCGAGCCAGGCATCGAGCTGTTCGGGACTGCGGCAATTCACCGTCGGAAACGATCCGATCACGCCGTTGCGGCAAGCCGCCACCACGAGATCGACGCCCGAGACAAGGAACATCGGCGCCGCGATCAGCGGCAGGCCCAGGCGGTCACGAAAGCGCGCGAGTGGGTCGGCGGAATTCAAAGTCTCGTTCCCGATTTGGATACCGTTTGTCGTTCCGCGCCCCGGTTTTGTTGTGCTAGCGTTTGGTAACATTGGCACGATCGAAGGCCCAAGACAAAGCAAGCGACAAAACCAGCTGGAGGAAACATGTCCGATCCGCTTTATGCCTTCCCGACCGTCTGCGGGCAAACGCTGCGGGCCCTGGCGCGTTATCCGTCGCGGGTTGCGTTCAGCTGGCCGGGCGGATCGATCACCTACGCCGGCGCCACCGAACTGATCGGGCGCATGCAGAAGGTGTTCATGCAACTGGGCCTGAAGCCGGGGGCGCGCGCGGCCTTCCTCACCGCCAACCGTGCCGACACCTGGTGCGCGAGCGTCGCTGCGCAGCTGTCGAGACTATCGATCACGTGGCTGCATCCCCTGGGGTCGCTCGACGATCAGCTCTTTCAAATCGAGGATTCGGAAGCCGAGATGCTGGTGATTGACGCCGATACGTTTCGCGATCGCGGCGGCGACCTCGCAGCCAAAGCATCCAACCTGAAAACCGTCTTCACGCTCGGCCCCGCCAATTACGGCGTCGATCTGCTCGCCGCGGTCGATGAAACGGGCACCGCCAACCCGCGTTGTTTGGCCGGCCCCGACGATATCGCGACGCTGAACTACACCGGCGGCACCACCGGAAAATCCAAGGGCGCGCTGCGCACCCATCGGGAGTACGGCGGCTTCGCCAACGCGATCCTGTCCGACTTCGAGATTCCGGATAATCCGCGCTATCTCACGGTGGCGCCGATCAGCCATGTCGCCGGCACCAAGGTGCTGCCGTCGCTGATGCGCGGCGGCACCGTGCATATGCTCAAGGGCTTCGATCCGGACGCGGTGTTCAAGACCATCGCGCGCGAGCGCATCAACTTCACGCTGTTCGTGCCGACCATGATCTACGTGCTGCTGGACCATCCCGCGCTCGACAGAACGGACCTCTCCTCGCTCGAGCTCTTGCTCTATGGCGCATCCGCAATGTCGCCCAGCCGGCTGGTCGAGGGCATCGCGCGGATCGGTCCGGTGTTCTCGCAGCTGTACGGCCAGACCGAGTGCTATCCGGTCTCGGTGCTGCGCAAGGCGGACCACGATCCGAAGACTCCGGAATTGTTCCTGTCCTGCGGTTTCCCGATCGCCGCCTGCGAAGTCAAAATTCTCGACGACAATGACCGCGAGGTCGACACCGGCGAGGCCGGCGAGATTTGCGTGCGCGCGTCGCATGTGATGGCCGAATACTGGAAGCGGCCCGAACAAACCGCGGAAACCCTGAAGAACGGCTGGCTGCACACCGGCGATATCGCGCGGGCCGACGAACGCGGCTACATGTTCATCCTCGATCGCAAGAAGGACATGATCGTCTCTGGCGGCTTCAATATCTTTCCGCGCGAGGTCGAGGACGTGCTGTCGCAACACGCTGATGTCGCGATGGTCGCCGTCGTCGGCGTGCCCGACGACAAATGGGGCGAGGCCGTCACCGCGGTGGTGGTCGTGCGCGAAGGCGCCCGGCCGAGCGCGGAGGAATTGATCGATCTCGTCAAGGCCCGCAAAGGATCGGCGCATGCGCCCAAGCACATAAAATTCGTCACCGAGTTGCCGATGACCGGCGTCGGCAAGGTCGACAAGAAGGTGCTGAAGGCGGGCTTCTGGGTCGGGCGCGACCGGATGGTGGGGTAACGGCTTACGCTCCAAGCAATTGATCGAGTCGGGCGCGCAACTGGTCCTGATGATAGGGTTTCGCCAGCCGCGGCAGATCGAGCTGGGCGCCCTCGGGCAACTCGGCATAGCCGGTAGCGAGCAGGATCGGCAGCGACGGCCGCACCTCACGCGACGCCGCCGCCAGTTCGATGCCGGTCATGCCGGGCATCACATGATCGGTCATCATCAGGTCGATCGGCTGCTCGCTCCTGAGGATGTCGAGCGCATGCAGGCCGGAACTGGCGCCGATCACATGGTGTCCGAGATCTTCCAGCATTTCCGTGGTGGACATCGCGATGAGGGGATCGTCGTCGACAAACAGGATCACCGCCGAGCGGTTGACCTTTTGGGTGGCGTGGACAGGGCTTTCGACTTCCGGCGCGTAGGTCGCGACAGGCAGTATCAGCGTTGCGGTGGTGCCCTTTCCCACCGTGCTCGATAGCTGCAGCGCGCCGCCAAGCTGCACGGCAAGCCCGTGCACCATCGACAGGCCAAGGCCGGTGCCCTTGCCGAGCGGCTTCGACGAGAAGAACGGCTCGACCGCCCGCTTCAATATCTCCGGTGTCATCCCCTTGCCGGTATCGATGATAGACAGTTTCAGGTAGCGGCCGGACTTCAGCGCCGGATCGCTGCTCGCCTGGTATTCAGCGATCTTGATGTCGATCGAGCCGCCGTCCGGCATCGCGTCGCGCGCGTTGATCGCAAGATTGAGGACAGCGAGCTCAAGCTGGTTGGCATCGACGCGCGCCGGCGGCAATCCCGCGGGAAGATCCAGCCGCAGCCCAACTCGCGGTCCGAGCGACCGCTCCAGGAGATCGATCATGCCCTGGATCAGGGCGCGCAGATCCATCGGCACCGCGCGCAGATCCTGCTGCCGCGCGAACGCCAGCAGACGCTGCGTCAGCGACGCGCCGCGCTCCGCGCCCTGCAGCGCGCCGTTGATCAGCCGGTGCAGGCGCGGATCGTCGGGGATGCGCTTGCGCAACAGATCGAGATTGCCCATCACCGCCATCAGCAGATTGTTGAAATCATGCGCGACGCCGCCGGTAAGC
>Ga0209220_1000433_pt1 | contig 14508 bp, 13 predicted proteins | sample BlaSpr_A8_OM3_M3_FD_187984 | JGI IMG/M metagenome (GOLD analysis project Ga0209220, IMG submission 187984) | Forest soil microbial communities from Thunder Bay, Ontario, Canada - Black Spruce, Ontario site 2_A8_OM3_M3 (SPAdes) (version 2) | ecosystem: Environmental > Terrestrial > Soil > Boreal... | reverse complement strand
CGCCACAACCTGTGGGCGAGCAGTCTGCGGCGCACCGACGGCAAAAGCGCCACCATCGGGCTGGTCCTCGAGGACATCGGCAACCCCTTTTCCGCGACTCTGCACCGGGCAATCGAGGAGGTTGCCGTCAAGCGCGGGGTGCTCGTGCTCGCCGGCAGTCTGGAGGAGGACGAGGCTCGGGAGCGCGAGCTGGTCTCCGCCTTCGCCTCGCGCCGGGTAGACGGTCTGGTCATCATGCCGGCGAGTCACGACCACAGCTACCTCATGAACGAGCGCAAGGCGGGGACCCCGATCGTGTTCGTCGACCGGCCACCGGCCTTCTTCGACGCGGACATGGTGCTGACCGACAACCTCGGTGGCGCTCGGCGGGGAATCCAGCACCTGGTGGCGCACGGCCATCAACGGATCGCGTACATGGGCGACCTGCAGAGCATCATGACGGCCGCCCTTCGCTACCAGGGCTACCGAGAGGAGCTCGAAGCGCAGCAACTCCCCCTTGACCCCGCCCTGGTCCGGCTCGACCTCCGAGGCATCGAACAGGCCGAGGCAGCGACAGTGGAGTTGCTGGGGCTACGCCCAGCGCCGACCGCCATCTTTGCCGCGCAGAACCTGCTCACGATCGGTGCCTGCCGCGCGCTCCGGCGGCTGGGCCTGCACCACAAGGTCGCCCTGGTCGGCTTCGACGACATCCTGCTCGCGGACCTTCTCGACCCCGGAATCACGGTCATCGCCCAGGACCCCGCAGCAATGGGACGGACCGCAGCCGAGCTGCTCTTCCGCCGGATCGACGGCGACATGACGCCGACCGCGCATCGGGTGATCCCAACCCGCTTGATCGAACGAGGCTCGGGCGAGATCCGGCCTTGATCGTCGTCTGCGGTGAGGCGCTGATCGACCGCATCGCGAGCCCTCCCCCTCCCCTTGCGGGGGAGGGCAGGGAGGCGGCTTGGGGTGGGGGCACTGATTCCCCCGGCGGCGGACCCTTCACGACGGCGCGAGCCCTTGCTCGCCTGGGAATTCCAACCCAATTTCTCGGGCGCCTATCGACCGATGCCTTCGGTCAGCAGCTGCGCGACCTGCTGGCGGCCGATGGCGCCGACCTCTCCCTCACCAGCTTTGGTCCCGAGCCGACCACACTGGCCATCGCCGATGTCGACCCCGACGGCCACGCGGCCTATCGGTTCATCGTCGACGGGACCTCCGCGCCAAACTTGACGCGGCCGATGCTGCCGGCCTCGCTCTCGTCCGACGTCCGCGCACTGCATGTCGGCACCCTCGGCCTTGTGTTCGAACCGATGGCGACAACGATCGCTGGACTGATCGAGCGTGAGCACGAGAATCTGTTGGTGATGGTCGACCCAAACATCCGCCCTTCCGCGCTCCCTAATTCCTCTCCCCCGTTTACGGGGGAGGGGCAGCGTGGGGGTTTTCGCAACCGACTCGAGCGCGTGATATCACAGAGCACGATCGTCAAGGCGAGCGATGCGGACCTGGAATGGCTCTATCCGCAGGTCGCCCTCGAAACAGCCGCGCGTGCGTTGGTCGGTCGCGGCCCCAGCCTCGTCGTCGTGACCCTCGGGGCGAATGGGGCCTTTGGCGTCTGCGCCGGCACGGAAGTGCGCGTCGCAGCTCCGCTGGTGGACGTCGTCGATACCATCGGCGCCGGGGATGCCTTCGGCGCCGGCCTGCTTGCCTGGCTCTACGACCACGACCGCCTGAGCCGGGATCTGCGTCTGGAGCGCGAGGAGCTGCGTGCCGCGCTCGAGTTCGCCTGCCTGGTCGCCTCCATCACCTGCACTCGGGCGGGGGCAGACCCGCCGCGCCGCGCGGACCTCAACCGCCCCTAAGGCCCGATCGCTTCGGCTCCTAGCGCGGGCGATTCCGTCAGCCGTGCATAGCGGCCGGTCAGGTAGGCGGCGACATAGCTCGCATAGGGAAGTGTCACCAGCACGCCAACCGCCAGCGCGACCACGCCGATGAAACCGATGGTCGCGAGCGCGAAGATCAACGCTCCAACCACCATGCTCAGCGCCAGGTTGACGCGTGCGCGGCGGACGACGGCCACCGGGTTCAATGCACCGATAAACCCGCGGTCCATGTACTGGCTGATGATGGCGGGCTCCAGCAGGAATACGAGCAGCCCCCAAACGCTGCCGGCAGCTGAGACAGCGCCGGCCACCTCGCCAGCGGCAGACGACTGGTCGCTGACGAGACTGGATGGGATGCTGAGAAGGACGGACGGAATAATCCAGATCAGCACGATGACAAAGAATTTGAAGCCCTCCTTGATGAGCTGCCAGCGATGATCCCACGGCGGAAGCTCATGGGAGCCGGCGCGCACCACCCTCGTGATCCTCACGGAATAGCCGGTCAACAGCAGAAAGGGAACGATCAGCCAGAAGAACAGAATGCAGGCCGCGCCAGCGAGCAGCTTGCGAACCCAGTGCTTGGACCGGACGACAAAGGTGAGGGCCTCCCCCAGGTCGAGGTCGGCGGAGGGCCGGGTGGTCCGCGGCTTCGGCAGCCCCTGGGCAATCAGCAGCGCGGCGACCACCGTGATCAGCTTGTCGGGCAAATCGACGGCAGCCTCACCGAGCAGGGCGGCGATAACCCGCGGGGCATGCGCGCCGTTGAGCACGTTATAGACGTAGTCACCGAGTGAGACGCCGGGCTTGCCGCTGCTGACCAGGAAGTTGAGCGGCGTCGACACCAGGGATGCAATGGCCACGGTCAGCAACCAGAGCGTCACCCAGCCGCTCGCCCGCTTCTGCCAGTTGAGATAGCGGGCGAGACCGGCGACGAAGCCGACCGCGAACGAGACGATGCTGTAGGGCGCCGCAATCGGGTCGACGGTGTTCGAGCTGACCAGGTTGCTGATGAATCCCACGCTGCCGCCCACCCAGGGACCGCCGACCACGCCGGCCAGGACCGTCCCGATCGAATCGAGAAAGAGCGGGAGCCCGAAGGTGACCGCGATCGCGCGACCGGCAAAGTTCAGGCCGAGGCAGGCAAGGATGATGACGACGCCGATCGAGCCGAGGCTGAATCGCAGCGGGCCGGTCCAGCCGGCAGCCTGGAGCGACGCCAGTGTTCGCCGTAAGGGGGTTCGCGTGAGGAAGAACACGACGATGAGGGCGAGGAGAACCAGGAGCGCGATCAGCAACTGACGCTCGGCCAGCTGGATCAGGGCCAGGATGGGACGGCCGAAGGCAGCGCCGAGCCCGACGAAGCCGGCAATGTAGACCGCGTTGGCCGGAAGCAGGCCGGCGAGAAACGTCCGCACGGGCATCCGGCTCACGCCGGCGACCTGTGTCGTGTACACGCGTAACCCGGGAATGAGTCGAGCCGTGAAGACGGCGCGCCAACCACCTCGCTGCAGCACGCTCGACGCGCGCTCCAATGGTCCGCGGGCGCGAAGCGGTTCGGCCACCCGCATCAGCCGATCCCAGCCAAGGAGCTGGGCCGCCTCACGACCGATGATGGCACCCACCGTGATGCTGACGGCAACGGCGACCACCAGCGCGACGGGGTTCACCCGACCCCCAGCCACGGCAATGCCCGCGATGGCGAGGACGATGTCACCAGGCGCGAAGGGCAGCGGCACGCCCGTCTCTTCGATGAACATCAAGACGCAGATCACGACGATCAGGGTCGTGCCGTTGAGACCCTGAACCCACGTAATCGGGTTCACATGCCTATTCTCCGTGCTAAGGTCAGGTCAATGAGCCTGAACTCCCCGAGCACCCAAGCAAAACCCGCGAGTGGAATCAGTCTATGGATGATTCGGACGTTCAGTCCACTGCATACGCTCATGTATCGGCGTGGCATGGCCCGCAAGATGGGTCAGATGCAGACGGTCTTGCTAACAACCACCGGGCGCAAGAGCGGACAGCCTCATACGGTGCCGGTGGGCGCAGTTCGTGAAGGCGACGGCTGGGTCGTCATCGCGTCCAACAACGGCGCGAATGGCCATCCGGGCTGGTGGCTCAACATGCTGGCGAATCCCAACGTCACCCTTCAGGTAAACGACGAGGTCATCAAAGCCCGAATGCAAGAGATCACGAACCCGGCGGATCGGGAGCGGATCTGGAACACGGCAGTCGCAAGCGTGAAGAGCTACGCAAACTACGCCAAGAGAACGTCGCGCGTGATTCCCCTGGGCTGGCTGCGCCCCGTTTAGCGCGGGCGCCGAGCCGGCGCGCTCGTTTTCGGGGCGGCTTTCGCCGCCGCACCTTTTTTCGGGGCGGCTTTATTCGCCCCCTTGGACTTGTCCTTCGCCGGTAGCGCGCGTGACCATGAAAGCGCCGTGACGATCCAGGCGCGCGTCGCATCGGGCTTCTTCTGCCAGCCGGCCGGCACGACGACGTAGCCCGTCATCGCCCGTCCCGGCATCGGCTCGAAGGCCCGGCCGCCCTGCTTGCTGACCTTGGCCTGGTCCTCGTCGGACACCCGCACGAACAGGTCCTCGCCGAAGAGTCCGCAGAACATGTTGCCGTTGACGAACCCGGCCAGGTTGCCGAACATCGGGCGGGTCGTGACGTTCGGATCCGGCGGGACCAGTTTCTGAAAGGCGGCTTTCGCCTGCTCGCTCGGCTTGGGCATGGTCATCGGGCTCATCACGCAATCCTAGGCAAATCGCATTTCCCCTCCCCCTCTGGGGGAGGGCAGGGTGGGGGCCGTAACAAGTTTGTACGGTAACTTGATTTTTGGAGTCACTAGTACTTTACTGTGACTAGATTCAAGGAGGTGACACCATGAGCGCCAACATCCTGAAGACCGAAATCGAACCGTCCGCGCAAGGCCGCGCCGGTCGCTGGTGGGCTCTGGCAGCCCTCGTCATCAGCGGTCTCGTCATTGGCCTGGATACGACCGTCCTGATCACGGCCCTCCCCACCCTGTCGTCGAAGCTGGGCGCAAGCACCAGCGATCTGCAGTGGATCGCGGCCGCCTATACGCTGACACTTGGCGGCCTCTTGCTCCCCGGCGGTGTCCTGGGCGACAGATACGGCCGCAAGCGTCTCCTCCTCGTGGGACTCGCTATTTTCGGTGTCTCGTCGGTCATCGCGAGCCAGGCGACTACGGCACCCGAGCTGATCGCCATGCGCGCGCTGATGGGCGTTGGCGCGGCGCTCGTGCTGCCACTCTCCCTGTCGATCCTGCCCAGCATGTTCACCGCGGAGGAGCGCCCTCGCGCGATCAGCCTCACGGCGGCCGGGGCCTTTCTCGGCTTACCGCTGGGCCCGCTCCTCGCCGGCTGGCTGCTAACCCACTACGCGTGGGGATCGGTCTTCCTGATCAATGCCCCCGTCGTGGTTCTGGCGCTAATCGGCGTCTGGTTTCTGGTGCCCGAGGGCAAGGATCCGCATCCGCGACCCTTCGATTGGGCCGGCGGGTTGCTGGCCGTCGTTGGCGTTACCGCGCTCGTTTACGGCGTCATTGAGCAGCCTGTTCACGGATGGACCGACGCGCGGGTGCTGGGCGGCATCATCATCGGGGTCATCGTCCTGACGGCGTTTATCATCTGGGACCTCCGCCAGCCGTCGCCGTTCGTGGATCTCCGCAACTTCCGCAATCGTGGCTTCACCTGGGCCACGATGGCCTTCGTCGTGACCGGATTCGGCCTCTTCGGCGTGATGTTCATCCTCACGCCGTACATCCAGATCGTCCTGGGCAACGATGCGCAAGCGACCGGAATCAGGCTGTTGCCGCTGATCGGCGGCGTGATCGTCGGTGCCGGCCTCGGCAACGTCCTGGCGGCCAGGTTGGGCCCCAGGGTCGGCATCTCGGCAGGATTGGCTCTGACCGCTGCCGCGCTAGTAGGTTTCTCCCGGATCGGCGCCGATACCTCGTTCGGTCCGGTCGGGGCGGCACTGGCGGTTATCGGCATCGGCATCGGCATTGCGCTGCCGACAACTCTCGACATCATCCTGGCCACCCTTCCGCCCACTCAGACGGGGGCGGGCTCGGCCCTGACCAGGGCGCTGCAACAGATCGCCGCGACCTTCGGGGTGGCGATCCTTGGCAGCATTCTGAACAACGCCTATCAGTCGCAGATCGCACCTCAGGTTGCCACGCTGCCTTCCCAGGCTCGCGAGGTGGCTCTGAGTAGCATTGCCGGCGCTCATGCGATCGCTGCTCATTTGCCACCACCGGCACGTGCCGCCGTGGTACGCGGTGCCAACGCGGCCTACACAAACGGGATGGCGGAGGTCATGCTGGTCAGCGCCGCGCTGGTGCTGGCGACCGCCATCGCCGTGGCGGTGTTCCTGCCCGCTCGCATCACCCCGATGGACACCTGAGAGGAGTAACAATGGCGACAGCAAAAAAGGCCCCCTCCCTACCCTCCCCGAACGTCTCAAACGCTCGCAGGGCACTAAAGCGCCGCTCGCGTGGGCCGACGGGCCCGGCAAGCGGGGGAGGGACTAAGAGGACCCCCTCCCCCACTGGGGGAGGGCAGGGTGGGGGCCTGCGAGAGCGGAAGAAGCAGAAGACACGAGAGTCGATTCAGCGGACGGCGCTGCGGCTCTTCGAAAAGCACGGCTACGAGGAAACGACGATCGAGGAGATCGCTACCGCCGCGGAGATTTCCCCGAGCACCTTCTTCAATTACTTTCCGACCAAGGAGGACGTCGTCCTCTACGACGCCTACGACCCGGTTGCCATCCGGATGTTCCTCGAACGGCCCAAGGAGGAACCCCTGGATGTCGGTCTCCGCGAGGTCCTCAAAAACTTGGCGGCTCTATTTGAGAGTGACCAGCGAATGATCCTAGCCCGCGGCCGCTTCTTCTTCGAGGTGCCGGCGCTGCGGGCTCGGCTGTGGGACGAACTCGAACGCGTGCAGCTGCTGATCCTGGAGATGCTCGCGGAACGGACCGGCCGAAGCGCGGATGACTTCGAGTTACGGGTCGCGGCGCGGGTCGTTACGGCTGCGATCTTGGAGGCCAGCAAGGAGTGGATGCAAAGCAACGGTCGCCATGGCCTGGCGGAGCTGGCCAACCGTGCGCTCGCTGTCGTGGAGTCCGGCGCCCGCCTGCGCGCGCCGACTGGCGCCAAGCCCCGCACTCGCCGCCGCTCCTAGCCCCTTACAGATAACTCCGCCGTCATCACCGGGACCACTGAGCCCCCTACCTCGATCTGGCTCGGTAGCTCTGCGCCCGCCGAATATGCAAGTTTGATCTGGATGAAGCTTTGCCGGCCCATCTTGGTCCCCTGCTCACTGACGATTGAGACCTGGGCCGCGCGAGGGACCAGGCCGTAGCGAACGGCGAAGGCGCCCAACGGCCCGCTCGCCGAGCCGGTCGCCGGATCTTCCACGATGCGGGTTGCGCTGTGGGGCCCGAACATGCGGCTGTAGAGGCGAGTACCGCCCACCGCTGCAAACAGAAAAACTGGTGGCAGGCCATGTGGGTCGAGGACGCTGGTCAGTGCCTCGCCGCTGGAAACGGCTCGATCGACCGCCGCGATATCTTTCAGCGCTACGTAGACGAATGGCACGCCCGTGCTGACAACTTGGATCGGCACCTCTGGCAGCAGGTCACTGAGTGCAAGGCCCAGTGCCGCCGCCATGTGCACTCGCTCTTCAATGAACTCGCCAAATTTGACAGGGGGATGCGACATCCAGAGCACGACCCCTCCCCCGCCGCGATCGACCCGCACCGGTATCGGACCCACGTCCTCTTCCAGCGTGAACGCGGTAGCATCGGAACCGACCAGCCCCTCATCGATCAAGACCCAGCCCGTCCCCACGGTCGGATGGCCGGCAAAGGGCAGCTCGACGTGAGGGGTGAAGATCCTGACCTTCGCGGCATGTTCCCGCTTCTCAGGCGGTAGGACAAACGTCGTCTCGGACAGGTTCGTCTCCCGGGCGATCGCCTGCATTTGCGCTTGGGAGAGACCGTCGGCCTCTAACACCACCGCCAACGGGTTTCCGGCAAGGGCCCGCTCGGTGAATACATCGACCCATCTCAGGCGATACCGCCGCTCGTTTGCCACGTATTAACGATAAACTTCAGGCCAGCCGGTGGACCGGACCTATCGCCCCACGCTCGTCGTCCTCTTCATCGTCACGCTCGGCGGGTTCGCGTTCGCATTCATTACGGGTTTCTCCATCGGCCGGTTCGTTGTCGTCTTGCCCCTGCTGGTTACGGCCTATGCCGTCACCTACGGCCGAGGCATCCGACTGGCGCTGGCCGGCTTTGCCGCTGCCGTCGGCCTCTACCTCGTGCTGGCCTGGTTCACACCTGATTGGGCCTACGCGTGGAGGATTGGCTATGAATGGGGCATCCCCGCCGAGCTTCCGATATGCGCGATCGCATACGCGGTTGCGTTCCTGCGCCCTCCGCGACGAACCTTAACTGCCTAACTCCAGGCGCTGATCAGGCTTTCCGGGGCGCTGACTCGCCGAAGGCCAGCCATCGTCTCACTCTTGAGCCGAGCTCCCCGTGCTCCGTCGCCGCGTTCGAGATAGTGCTCGGCTAGATGTCGTCGTGGATGGATGTAGCTGTTGCGGACTAACGCCTCGCCGATTGTCTTCGCGGTGAACCACGAGAACGGCCGGTCGCCTATCGTCGCCCAGAGATCCAGGAGATCGGCGAGCCGCGTCTCCGCTCGGGTCGCCGCTTCCTCGAGTGAGATCCCGGCATCTCTTGCCAGCTGCGCGGCGTTGACGCCGTCGATGTCCGCGGGCGGTCCCGAAACCGGCAGCCCGCGGCTGACTTCGATCAGGGAATCACGAAGGCGGCTACGCCAGCTGGCGATGTGCGCCATGAGCAGGCCCGCCGTCCATCCTCCCGGATAGTCGGGCGCGGTGGCAGCCTCCGCGACGAATCGCCGCTCGGTTTCCCGTTGCGACTCGAGCAGCGAGGTAATCTCGGGGGCAGTGAAGCCGGCCATGCCGTCACCATATTCTGCCGATTCGGCCGAGCCGCGCGTCAGCTCGCTCGAGCTGTTCTTCGACCTGGTCTTCGTCTTCACGATCACCCAGCTGACGAGCCTGCTCGCCCGCGAGCCGACCGTCACCGGCCTCCTCCAGATGCTGCTGATCTTTGGCAACGTTTGGTGGATGTATGGCGGGTATGCCTGGCTGACCAACGCGGTTCCCCCGCGCGAACTCGGCGTCCGTTTGCTCCTGCTCATTGGGATGAGCGGATTTCTTCTCATCGCGCTCGCAATCCCGACGGCGTTTGGGGCCGGCGGAGTGGCGTTCGGTGTGGGGTACGTGATCGTCACCCTGGTCCACACCGGCGTCTTCATGCGGACCTCTCAGCAGAGCGTGATCCATGCCGTGAGAGGTCTGGGGCCCTTCAACCTGGTCACCGGGGTCATGCTTCTCGGCGCCGGCTTCACCAACGGGTGGCTCCGATGGGCGCTATTCGGGGCCAGCTTTGTGCTTCACTGGCTCACCCCGTACCTGGCTCCGATCGGCGGCTTCCGGATTCGCGTCGGACATTTCGTCGAACGTCATGGTCTGATCCTGTTGATCGCGATCGGCGAGTCTGTGGTCGCGGTCGGCCTCGGCCTCGGCACGGCCGCGCTGCCACCGGGCCGCATTATCACAGCCCTTCTGGGACTGGCGCTTGCCGCCGTACTCTGGTGGCTCTACTTCAGCGGCGATGAGGAGCGAGCCGAGCGTGCTATGGAGCGAGCGCCCGAAGGGCGGCGACCGTGGTTGGCCGTGCAGGCGTTCGGCTACATCTTCCTGCCACTCCTCGGCGGCATCGTCGTGGTGGCCGCCGGAATGAAGCTGGCGGTCGTTGCCTACGATCAGCCGGCCACGGTATCGACAGCGCTGTTCCTTGCCACGGGCGTTGCTGCCTATGCCATTGGTCTCGTGCTTTTCCGCTGGCTCTTGCACAGCGGTCCGCTCAGCGTCCGCCTGGCGATCGCGGTCCTAGCCGTACCCACCACCCTGATCGGCATCTCGATTACGCCTCTCGCGGAAATCGTCGCGCTGGTGGCCATCCTGATGGCCGGCGCGATCGTCGACAGCGTCGTGACCAACCGGCACGCGCTCCGTTGAGCCCGACGCGGTCTTCGGGTACCGTGCTCAGCCAGCGCGCGCTGAACCGCGCCCTGCTCGAGCGTCAGCATCTCCTGCGCCGCCGGAAAGCGTCGGCGGCTGAAGAGATCGAGCACCTGGTGGGGATGCAGGCCCAGGTGCCCAATTCGCCGTACGTCGGCCTTTGGACACGGCTCGAAGGATTCCAGCCGATCGAGTTGGCCGACCTGATCAACAAGCGGCGCGCGGTACGACTCGGGTTGATGCGTAACACGATCCACCTGGTGACGGCCCGCGACTGCCTCGAGCAGCGGCCCCATTTTCAATCGCTCTTCGAGCGCGGGTGGCAGACATCGCACTTCGGTCGCAACCTCGTGGGCATCGACATCAGCGCCGTAATCGCCGAGGCAACCGTGCTGATGCGGGAGAAGCCGCGCACGTTTGCAGAGCTCGGCAAGCTGCTGCAGCGGCGTTGGCCGGAACGCGACGCGACCTCGCTCGCCTATGCGATCCGTTACCTGGTCCCAATCGTCCAGGTGCCACCGCGCGGCATCTGGGGCAAGAGCGCCCAGCCCTCCTGGACGTCAACAGAAATCTGGCTCGCGCGGCCGCTCGCACCCAAGCCGTCGATCGACAAATTGGTCGTGCGCTACCTGGCCGCCTTCGGGCCGGCGGCGGTCGCCGACGTTTCTGCCTGGTCGGGGTTGACCGGGCTCCGCGACGTCGTCGAGCGACTGCGCCCCAGGCTTCGAACGTTTCGGGACGAGCGCGGCCGCGAGCTGTTCGACGTGCTGGATGGTCCGTTGCCCGACCCCGATACCCCGGCGCGGCCGCGCTTCCTCCCCGAGTACGACAACCTGCTCATCGGTCACCACGACCGCACCCGCGTCATCGACCACGCCTACCGCTACGTGATTTTTGCCGGGACCCTCCTCGTCGATGGCTTCGTCAACGCCACCTGGTCGATCAAGCGGGAACGCGACGCCGCGACGCTGACGATCGAGCCTTTGCAGCGCCTCACAAGGGCCGATCGGTTGGCGGTGTCAGAGGAAGGCGAACGGCTGCTGAATTTCGCTGCCGGCGAAGGGGCTCGGCGCGACGTGCGAATCATCGCCGTCGCGACCACACCTCCAATGGCCCCGCAGCTTCGTCGCTAAGGTGGTGCCCCAAATCGACAGCGCCCGGGGTTGAGTTCCGCGCCCCGATGGGGCACAATGGCGTCGCCATGAACCTGATTGACCTGGCGATCGTCGTCGTGATCGGGCTCGGCATCCTGATTGGCTGGAAAAACGGCCTGGTCGGCCCCCTGCTGGCCGAGGGAACCTTCCTGCTCGCCTATTGGATCGTGTCGACCCATCCCAGCCTGGTGAGCATCATTCCGGCCAGCGTTCCGCGGCCGCTCGCCACTCTCATCCTTCCCGTCGTTCTCGCTCTTTTTGTCGGCTTCGTTGGCCGCGTGGTCTTCATGTCGCTCTTCCGGCTACCACTCACCCGAACGTTCGACAAACTCCTGGGCGCGGCGGCAAACGGTGCGCTCGCCTTTGTGATCGTGTATGTCGTCCTGCTCGGCATGGTCGGCGCCGGAACGGTACTCGACCCGCTCACGCGGGTGGCTTCGATCCGGGCCACTCAGGTCACGGCGATGCAGATGCTGCTGGCCCAGAATCCGCAGGTCGCTGGGTTCGTCCCGTCAGGCGAGCTCGGCCAGCTCGCTGCAGTCTCGTCCGCGCACCCCGTTGCCTTTGGGCAGCTCGGGCAGTATGCGCAGGTGATCAACTACTACGAAAACACGCTGCGCCCGCAGCTCGCCACCAGCCGGCTCGCTCCGCTGGTGATTCAGTACGGTGCGCGCCTGCCGATCATTGGCCGGCACGTGACGTTGCCCCACTAGGACCCCCACCCCAACCGGCCCTACGCCGGAAGGATCTCGAAGACGGGATGCCTGTCCGCTTCCGCCGCGAAGCGCTCGACCGGATCGCCCGGCTTCGCGTCGAAGTACGGCGCAGTCACCTTAAAGTGCTCGGCGTAGTGCTTGAGAAGCGGCGCCGCCTGGGCCGCTGGGAGTTCCTGAAGCCGAATGTCCTCCGTTCGCCCGCGTGACTTGAGGCGAGCCCTGCCTCCCGCCGCCCGCACGTTCTGCACCCAGCCGACGTGGCCGTAGGGCGACACCAGGTACCGTCGCCCATTCTCGACGTGCACGTTAACGACGGTTGATCGCGGCTGGCCGGTTTTCCGGCCGGGCACGGTTAGCATGGCGATGTTACCGGTCGGGACACCGAGCCGAATCAGGCCCTTCGCAAACGCGTTGAAGGCCCTCGTCGACCCTGTCACCGTGTACTTCTTTGCCACTTCCCTCCAGCTTAGCCTGACATAAGGCCCCCACCCTACCCTCCCCCGCTTGCGGGGGAGGGAAAATAGCACTGGCCCTATGGACAACGTCACCCTCTCACGGGCGATCATGGGCACCTCGCTCGGGTTCCACATTGTCTTTGCTGTGCTGGGTGTGGGCATGCCGCTGTTGATGCTGGCCGCCGAAGGTATCGGGCTCTGGCGGCACGATCCGGTATGGCTCGCACTGGCCCGCCGCTGGGCGAAGGCTTTCGCGCTGATCTTCGCGATCGGTGCGGTCTCCGGCACCGCGCTCTCCTTCGAGCTCGGACTCCTCTGGCCGGGCTTCATGGCATTCAGCGGCAGCATCATCGGACTGCCGTTCTCAGCGGAGGGCTTCGCCTTCTTCATCGAAGCGATCTTTCTCGGCCTGTACCTCTATGGTTGGGACCGCCTTCGACCCCGTGCCCACTGGCTCTGCGGGGTGCCGGTTGCAATTTCGGGTGCGGCGTCATCCGTATTCGTGGTCATGACCAACGCCTGGATGAATTCTCCGACCGGCTTCGTGGCGGCCGGTAACCGGATCCTCCGCGTCGATGTCCTGGCCGCCGCCTTCAACCGCTCGACACCGACCGAAGACATCCACATGCTCGTGTCCGCCTACCTCGTCACCGGCTTCGCGGTCGCGGCCGTTTATGCCGCTGGTTTTCTTCGTGGACATGGTGACGCATTGCACCGCCGGGCCCTGCCGCTGGCGATGATCATGGCCGTGGTCGCCGCTGGGCTGGCCGGGATCACGGGAGATACCAGCGCGCGCTTCGTCGCCGATGACCAGCCAATCAAGTTCGCGGCACAGGAGGGGCTCTTCCCCACCACCTCGCGTGCACCACTCCATATCTTCGGTCTGCCGCTCCCCGACCAGAGTCGCATGGTGCTGGCGATTGAGATTCCGGGACTGTTGAGCTTCTTGACGAAAGGCGACCCCAACGCGACGATCCAGGGGCTCGATGCTTTTCCCCGGGACGTCTGGCCTAACGTGGTCATCGTCCATCTGTCCTTCCAGCTCATGGTCGGGCTGGGTATGGCGCTTGGCCTTTGTGGTCTGCTCTACTGGCTGCTCGCGTGGCGGCGGCGCGGGCCACCGACGGATCGCTGGCTCCTGCTGGCGCTGGTCGTCGCCGGGCCGGCCAGCGTGGTGGCGATGGAAACGGGTTGGTTCGTCACCGAGTTCGGCCGGCAACCCTGGATCATCTACGGCGTCATGCGCACCTCCGCCGCCGCCACCTCCACGCCGGCGCTGGGCCCGACCTTCGCCATCTTTCTCGTGCTCTACGTCGCGCTCGGTCTCACGCTGACGCGCCTGCTGCTGCTCCTCGCCCAACGCGAACGACGGCGGGCCGCCACCGCCCAAGCGCGGGAAATCCCGCCACCCGATGACTGACTTGACGCTCGCCGACGGCGTCGCCGCCATCCTGTTGCTGGCCCTCACCGCCTACGCGGTGCTGGCCGGCGCAGACTTCGGCGGCGGCGTCTGGGATCTCTTCGCGTCAGGTCCTCGAAGAAAAGCGCAGCGGACGGCGATTGCGGAAGCCATGGGTCCCGTGTGGGAAGCGAACCATGTCTGGCTGATTTTTCTGCTGGTCGGTCTCTTCACCGCCTTCCCGACCGTGTTCGCCGCGCTGAGCATCGCCCTGTATCTGCCTTTCACGATCGCGTTGCTGGGGATCATCCTGCGAGGCGCGGCTTTCACCTTCCAGGCCCACGGCGAGGAGGCCGTCGGCGAGCTCGCGCCCTGGGGTTTCGTCTTCGGCGGCGCCAGCATCATCGCGCCGGCGTTTCTTGGAGCCGCCCTCGCCGCCGTGGCCACGGGCTCGGTCCGGGCCAGCGGCGGACCGGATGTGACCACGGGTTGGGTCAGTTGGCTCGCCGTCGACATGGCGTTGCTCGCCATCGCCCTCGCCGCCTACCTCGCCGCGACCTATTTGATGGTCGAGACGGAGGACGACGCGCCGCTGCAGACCGATTTTCGCCGCCGCGCCTTCGGTGCCGCGATCGTCTCCGGCATCCTGGCCGTGGCCGGCCTTGTTCTCGACTGGCGTCAGTCGCCGCTGTTGTGGTCCAATCTCACCGGCCGCGGCCTCCCGCTGTTGATCATCGCGCTGGCGAATGGTCCGATCGCCGCG
>Ga0209220_1000431_pt1 | contig 14582 bp, 16 predicted proteins | sample BlaSpr_A8_OM3_M3_FD_187984 | JGI IMG/M metagenome (GOLD analysis project Ga0209220, IMG submission 187984) | Forest soil microbial communities from Thunder Bay, Ontario, Canada - Black Spruce, Ontario site 2_A8_OM3_M3 (SPAdes) (version 2) | ecosystem: Environmental > Terrestrial > Soil > Boreal... | reverse complement strand
CCCGACGCCGACCAGGAGGCTCTCCTGAAGCGCGTGAACCCTTTCGAGGGCCACGAGCGTGCCGAGATCTCGCGCGACGGAAAGATGCTGAGCTGGTTCGACGGCGAGCTGGTGCCGCCGGGTTCCCCCGAGTACGAGACCAACAAGCACCTGTATTGGGCCGATGTCTACGTCCGCCCCGACGCGCGCCGGCGGGGGATAGGAAGGTCGTGGCTGCCCTACTTGCTCGACCGAATGCGCGAGCACGGCAGCACGACGGTCGGTTTCTGGGTCGAGGACGACTCGGACCATGGGTTCATGAAATGGCTGGGCGCGGAAGCCCGCCTGACCGAGATCGAGAGCCGCCTGAAGCTGGCGGAGGTCGACTGGCCGATGCTCGAGCGCTGGGTCACGGAAGGCGGACAGCGATCGCCGCAGACCCGGCTCGAGATCTACGACGGATCGCTGCCTGACGCGATGCTGGCCGATTTTGCGCCGCAGGTTTCGGCGATGCTCAATACGATCCCGTTCGAGGCGCTCGACCACGGCGACATCGTGATCACGCCCGAGCGAATTCGGGAGTGGCGCGAACGGGAGGCCCTGACCGGCGAGGTGCCTCACACGGTCCTCACGCGCGAATCCGATGGAGTCATCTCCGGCGTAACCGACATGTTGTGGGCGGCGCACCGGCCGAAGCTCATCCACCAGGAGTTCACGGGGGTGCGGCCCGATGCGCGCGGGCGTGGCCTGGGCAAGTGGATCAAGGCGGCGATGCTCCTCCACCTGCGCGAGCTGTATCCCGACGCGGAGTGGGTCGCGACAGGCAACGCGGGCTCCAACGCGCCGATGCTGAAGATCAACCGCACACTCGGCTTCAGTCCCTACCGCACGGGGATCGAGTATCAGATCACGCGGGAGAAGCTCGAGGCGAAGATCAGCTAGGTCGGCGGCTCCGCTGCAGGCTGCGGATCAGCAGGATCAGGCCGATCACGATGAGCAGAACGGGCAGCGCCGCTTTGCCGACGCCGCCGTAGTCGCGCCCGCTGATGCCGAGGATTGACTCGAACAGGACGAAGCCGACGATGAAGATCATCACGCTGATGAATATCAGCGTCCGTCCCGTGCGAAGAGACGGCTGGTCGTGGTCCCGCAGCGCTTGCAGATACATCCCGAGCCCCACTCCGCCAGGCACGATGAGCGCCCACGCAAAGGCCCAGGTCGGCCAGTCGCCCGAGCTGTTCTGGTATGCGAGCACGAGCCCGAGCATGGTGACGATGCCGCCTGGGACGGTGGCGACGGAGCCAACACCCGCGAATCCGACGACGAGCAGCGTGAGGCCCGGGATGATGACGAAAAGCGGCCAGCCGTACTGCGTCAGATCGACGCCGGCCATCACCACCACGAAGGCGAAGATGCCGACGACCACAAGCACGATGCCGAGCGCGAGGCTCGAACCACCGCGCCGCTGGGGCGCGGGGTAGGGTACGGCGTCGACGTACGGGGGCGGGGGTGTGGGGGGAGGTTGCTCGGCTACGAAGTTGGGAGGTTCCGGCTCCGGAATCAGCGTCGCGCTCGCCTCAATCGGTTCCGCCGGGGCCGGGTCTGCATCAGTCGGCTCCGCCGCGGGGGGCTCGGCTGGGGACTCAGCAAAGATCGGTTCCGGGGCGGCCTCGGGCGCCGGTGGCTCCTCGGGCGTTGGTTCGCTCTTCTTTCCGGCGAAGATGTCCGGACTTCCGGCCAGGAGGTCGGGCGTGACGTGGACCATGTCGTCCTTGACCGCCGCGTCGTCCGTCGATTCGTCGGGGGCAGGCTGCTGCCCTGGAGTGGCGGGGGTCTTGCCGGGGGTGGCGCGCTTTCGCTTGCTCATGGGACGAAAAGCTTAACCGCCTCTCCTGTGACCCACCGCGGGTCCGAAAACCGGGTTCACCGGCCCGTGGCCGTGGCCGATCTCGAGTGATTGTGCGATCGCTTCGGTGATGAACTCCTTTGCCTCCCGCACCGCCTCCAGGGTTTCGGCACCGCGGGCGAGGTAAGCCGTGATCGCGGCGGAGAACACGCAGCCGCTGCCGTGCGTGTTCGACGTCTCGATGCGCCGGCCACGGAGCTCGACCAGCTCCGTCCCGTCGAAGTAGATGTCTGTCACGTCGCCCTGCGCGTGGCCGCCCTTCACGACGGCCGCGCGAGCGCCCATCGCGACGAGGTCGCGGGCCGCCTGGCGGCGCTCCTCGATGGTCGTGATTCTCCGGCCGAGCAGAACCTCGGCCTCAGGCAGGTTTGGCGTGATGATCGCGGCCAGCGGGATCAGCCGCGCGCGCATGGTCGCCACGGCGTCGTCGTGCAGGAGCTTGGCGCCGCCCTTTGCCACCATTACCGGGTCGACCACGAGCACGCGCATGCCGTGGAGCTCGATCGAGGCGGCGACGGCATCGATGATCTCCCGGCTCGACAGCATGCCTGTCTTCACCGCCTGCACGCCGATGTCCTCGACGACGACTTTGACCTGCTCGCGGATGAGGGATGTGGGCAGCTCGAGGATGTCTGTCACACCGATCGTGTTCTGGGCGGTGATTGCGGTGATTGCCGAGGTGCCGTGGACGCCGAGGACCGCGAAGGTCTTGAGGTCGGCCTGGATGCCCGCGCCTCCGCCGGAGTCGGAGCCCGCGATGGTCATGGCGACGGGGAGCTTCATGCTGGTCTGCGCCGGAACCCGGCCCAGTAGACCGCCGCCGCGACGGCCATGCTGATCAGCCCGGAGAGGTCGGCTCCGTGCAGCGACGCGATGAGGCGATCGTTGAAGAAGGTCGAGCCGGCGCCGACATTGCCGAACAGGTTGGCGTAGTTGACGAAGGCCAGGCTGGAGACCGTGCCGGCAAGCCACGCTGCGAGAGCCAGCGCCGGACGCGCCCTGCCCTCGAAGACGAAGAAGCTCAGCACCACGACGGCGGCCCACGCGGGCGCCCAAAGATAGGTGAGGATCAGGAAGTCCTCGTACGCGACGTGAAAGTCGCTGACCAGCACCGCGTACGCGGCCAGGGCTGTCCCGAGGAGGCCGCAGCCGAGGGCCGTCTGCCAGCGCGGGAGCCGGAATCCCATCGCGAGAGTCACCAAGCCCGCGGTGTACACGTCGAGGTAGTTGGCCCAGATCTCGCCGACGACGATGAAGACGAAGAAGGGCATCGCCACCCAGGCCGGAGCGTGGGCGCTGATCACCGCAAGCACCCCCTGGTTCGCGGCCAGGTTCGCGTCGATCGTCGGCAGCAGGAGCCCGAACAGGCCGAGCAGGATCATCGGCGCGGCGATCCCGACCACGGGCCAGAGCGTCACCGCGCGCTGCGTGCTCGATGAGGGCAGATAGCGCGAGTAGTCGCTCGCGAATGGGTACCACGACGCGACCAGGGCGAAGCACGTCATGAATCCGAGCACCAACGCTCCGACATGGTCGGCGCCCGAAACGGCCGGTGCCTGCGTCCAGTGGAACTGCGGCGCGAGAAACAGAAAGAGAGCCGCCGACAGAACCGCAAACGTCACGGCGCCGTAGGCCTCGAGCACCTTGATCGTCTGGTGGCCGAAGATCGCCACCGCGACGCTGAGCGCCGCGATGAGGATCACGAGCGCGAACGTCGCCCATCGATTTCCGCCGCCGAAGAGCTGGGCGCCCGCCTGCGCGGCGATCACGCAGTCGACCGCGAACCAACCGACCGCGAGGAACAGGGTGAGCGCCGCGCCGAGGTATGAGCCGCGGGCACCGAAGATGCGCCGCGTAAAGACGATCTGCGGCAACCCGGTCGCTGGACCTGTGTTGCTGAGGAGGCCGAGCATGATCGCCGCGGAGACCGTGCCGAGCGTGGTCGCGACGAGCCCGTCCCACACCCCGAGGCCGTAGTAGGTGGTGAGCAGGCTGGCCGTGAAAAGGCTTGCGTAGTTGACGAACGCGCCTGCCCAGAGGAACGCCAGCTCGCGCGGTGCTCCATGTCGCTCGCTCGCCGCGATCGCCTCGATGCCGTGTGCCTCGACCTTGCCGAAGGCGTCGGCCGCGGCGTTTCGAGCAGCGATGTCGCTCATCGGTCCTCCCTCCGCTGGCATTACCCAGTTCAGGTTCATGCGGTCGGCGCGCGGCGCCCTCTCAGCCTGCAGTCGGTTTCAGCAAGCTCCCGGTTCAGTCGATGTTAGTCGCTAGGAGCGCGGGCGACGGCTCCCGGCCACGCTCGTTAACTCTCACGCCACGGCGCGGGAAGCATGTGCGCCAGGATTCGATAGACCTCGGGGTTCATCGCCAGGCCGACGTGGCTTCCATGCACCTCGATCGCGTTCACATCATGCCGGAGGCACGCCTTCCAGTTCACGACCCCGTCGGATCGCGAGTAGATGGATGTCGTGGGGACGCGCGGCGCCGCGCTGAGGTCGCGGAGAAATCGCTTTTCGACCGAGGCTGGATGTCGATAGCGCACGGCATTGAAGAGGTGGGCGGCTCGGACGCCCGCCATCGTGAGCGGATGCACGTCGAAGGGATCGTTGAGGGGTGAGCCAAGCGTGATCACCTGCTCGACGAGCTCGGGCTTGCGATGTGAGAGCACCTTGGCCAGCACGCCGCCGCGGCTGTGGCCGATGAGCGCAACTCTTGCGGTGCTCTTGCGATGCATCTCGACGAGCGCGTCGATCAGCGGCCGCAGCATCACCTCGGAGTAATTGACGTTGAACGGGACGCCGGCAAGCCGCGGCCTGTAGCCGATGCGGCGCAGCCAGTCGTGCTGTGTGCGCAGGGTCCAGTCGCCGGCCAGAAATCCGGGGATCAGGAGCACCGGGCGGCGCAGGCCGGGCGGGACGTCTTCGCCGCGGAACACAGGATCGCGGATGAGCCGGAGGAACTCGAGATAGAAGCGGCCCTCGAGCCACATCGGCGGGATCGGATCCCAGCGCCCCAGGTAGCGGAAGTCGGGCAGCATCGGGCCCGAAGCCTTCCGCCCGCCGGGGCGCCTGCTATGGGGTGGTTCTGAGGCTGTGGCCAAGGTGTTGGCTTGAGCGCTACTCCGTTGTGGGATTGATGCCGCCGTCGCCGGGATTCCCGTGATGCCGCAATGCGTCATGAATCTTACGCGAGGATTCCGGCGGCGAATCGCCATAGGACTTCGCCGACTGCGGCGGTCGTGCGACGGCCGTCCCGGTGCAGGCGGTCGAACACCTCGAAGGAGGTGAGTACGCCGATCACGTCCTCGGCCTCCTTGATCGAGCATCCGGGCCGCAGCTGATCCGCCACCGCGAGCCTCTCCGCAAGCTCGCGGTTGGACGCCGAGCCCCGGTCGTCGGGGCCTTGGGGGAGGTGCCGGAAGAGAGACGGGTCGGTCGCCCACCTCGAGCACGCCTCCACGAGACGCCGCTGGAGGAGCTCTCGCGGGGTGCCGAGGGGATCGATCGGCTTCTCCGGAAGTGGGGCCAGGGCCTGGAGCACGCCCGTGCGCGAACCGAACCGGTTGTAGACGGTGATCCGGGAGACGCCGGCGCGGCGGGCGATCTCGCCGACACTGGCGGCCGAGCCGGCGGCGACCAGCTCTCGAGCGGCGGCAAGGATCGACGCCGCGGTGCGGTCGACGGAGGCCTGGCGCCGACCGAGGCGATACGGGCGTTCTGACACCCAATTAGATTAGCAAACTGTATGTCAAGTGAATATCGGCTAAATCTCTCAGCAGTTCCCCAGCCACCTTTGGGACGATTTGTCACCGTATGGGCAAGAAGCGCCTCCAGCGGCCGTCCGTCGAGCCGCCTGCCCGGGATCGGTGGCTTGGCTACGCGACGCTGCCGCTCCGTCTCTACCTGGGGGCCACCTTCGCGTACGCGGGCGTGCAGAAGATCCTCGATCCCGGCTTCCTGCAGCCCGGCTCCTCGACCTATATCGGCACCCAGCTGCAGGCGTTTGCGGCTCACTCGCCGATCGGTTTCCTCGTCCAGGCTCTTGCCCTGCCGACGCCCCAACTGACCGGTATCGCGGTCATCGCCACCGAGCTGGTGGTCGGGTGCCTGGTCCTGGTGGGCATCGCCACGCGGTGGGCGGCGGCGGTCGGCGCGCTCGTGAATCTCGTTTTCTTCCTGACCGCCAGCTGGACGGTCCAGCCCTACTTCCTCGGCTCGGACAGCATCTACGCCGTCGCCTGGATCACGCTCGTCCTGATCGGCGACCAGGGCGTGGCCACCGCGCGGCCGCTGTTCTTCGGACCCGACTCGGCGACCAGCGCGGGCCGCCGGAGCAAGGCCGACCTCGACCGGCGCCGGCTGCTCTTCCAGATCGGAGGCGCGGCGGTGGCGGCCGTGTGGGTGCTCGGACTTTGGCCGCGCGTGCGAGGCACGAGCGTCGCCGCGCCCGTGGCCGAGACTCCAAGCCCGACGACCTCACCGACCCCGGTCGCCTCGCCTACCGGGACGAGGATCGGCGCGCTGGCCGATCTGCAGTCTCAAGGTTTCTTGAACTTTCAGGATCCGAAGACCGGCGACCCGGCCGTCGCGGTCTCTCTTTCCGGTGGGAGTGTCGTCGCTTTCGACGCGGTCTGCACCCACGCCGGATGCCAGGTCGGCTACGACTCGAGCCAGCGATTGCTGTCGTGCCCCTGTCACGGCGCCCTGTTCGATCCGGCGCACGGAGCGGCCGTGGTCGCGGGCCCGGCCCCGACTCCACTGGCGTCGATCAATGTCCAGGTCGGCGCCGACGGAGGTGTTTACGCCGGCTGAGGCCGGCTTCGCGAGTCGACCGCCTACCATCGCACGGAGTGTCACGCTCCCAGGCTCCGACGCAGAATCGCGAGATCGACGGCCGGAGCCAAGGAAAGGGTGGCGCTGCTAGAAGCGCATCGCTAGATGCGTGACGACGCTGCGCCAGGCCCCTTGACGCCGGCTTCAGCGCCACCCGGGGTCCCCGCGAAATCGAAGATTTCGTGGGGTGGGATGGCGCCCGGCCGTCTAGCTCGCGAGGCTGGGCGGAGCCTTGGGGGCGGGACACTCCAGTGAGGCTGTGGGATCCGCTCGCGCTGCGCGAGTTTTCCGCCCTGCTCCGTGACCCGATCTTCCGCGGCCGCGGCGTGCCACAGGGCGACGGAAGGCCGGTCTTGCTGGTGCCTGGATTTCTCGCAGGCGACTGGACGCTGAGGGTGCTCCAGAACTGGCTGACGCGCCTCGGCTATACCTCCTACCTCTCCGGGATCATCCTGAACGTCCAGCACTCGGAGCGCATCCTCGCCGACCTTCGCCGCAAGGTGGCGGCGATTGCGAGCGAATCAGGCTCGCGCGTGAGCCTCGTCGGTCACAGTCGCGGCGGGCTGCTCGCGAAGGTCCTCGCGCAACGCCGGCCCCAGATCGTCGAGCAGGTGATCACCCTCGGCTCACCGCTCGCGGACTGGACAGACCTCGCCCCGGTGACCCATCACGCGGTCGGAATCGTTCGCACGGCGAATGAGTTCGCATACGGCAGGCGCTTTAACCTCGAGGGCCGCTTCACCTACGACCTGAAGCTCCCGCCCGCGGTGCCGACCACGTCGATCTACACACCCGACGACGACGTCGTGAACTTTCGCTCATGCCTGCGACCTGACATCCCGGCCATTCCCGTTTGGGGCTCGCACAACGGGCTTGTCGTCAACCCGGAGGTGTACAGGCTTCTCGGCCGGCTTCTCGCCCGTCCGTCGCGGCCCGCCCACAAGTGATCGCATTCGGAGTCGCGCTCGCCCTGGCGGCTGCAGCACTGCATGGCACCTGGAACGTGCTGGTCAAGGTCGGTGGCGATCCCATCGCAACATTTCGGCGCGCGACCTTCGCGTCGGCCGCCGTCGCGACGATCGTGTTGATCCCCGAGCTGTTGGTCCTTGGCCGTCCTCGCCTGAGCGCCGCGGCGATCGGCTTCTGCGTGCTTTCGTCCATCCTCGAGACGGCCTACCTGCTGCTCTTGTCGCTCGCCTACCGGCGAGGAGAGCTTTCCGCCGTCTACCCGATCGCGCGCGGCACGGCGCCGTTGATCGCGGTCGCGGTCGGGCTCGTTCTTCTGGGCGAGCGATTGTCCGCGGCCCAACTCGTCGGGGTCGGTCTGCTGCTGGTCGGCATTCTCGCGGTCTCTCTGTCCCAGGCGGGCGGACGGGGCACGGTCCCTGCCTTGCTCACCGGGGTCTGCATCGCGGCGTACACATCGGTCGACCGGGTCGGCGTGCGGCTGGCGTCACCATGGTTTTACGCCTGGCTGTTGTTCACGCTCATGGCGATGGAGCTGCCCATCGCGCTGTGGATCGTGTCCCGGTTCCGCGACGCATCGGCCGCCGTCCGGAGCCCTGGGTGGAGAAAGTCGGTGCTGATCGGCGCCTTCATGTGGGCGGGATACTTCCTCGTCCTCTGGGCTTTGAGCCTGGCGCCCCTCGCCGTCGTGGCGCCTGTGCGCGAGACGGCCATCGTCGCCGTGGCCGCGTGGGGCGTGTGGCGGATGCGCGAACGGCGCGGGGCCGCGATGAAGCTCTCCGGGGCTGCCGCGGCCCTTGTGGGAGTGGTGCTGCTAGCCGTCTAAGCCGGTGGTAAGGTAGATCAGTCCCCGGTAGTCGGGCGATGTTCGCCGCGGTCGGATCTTCTCGAAAGGACCCGTGCGTTCGCGACTAGCTTTCGAGAAGAGGAGTTTGTCGATGCCCACTGGGACCATAAAAAAGCTGGTCTCCGACCGCGGTTTCGGCTTCATCGCCGCCGAGGACGGGAAGGAGTATTTCTTCCACCGCACAGGCCTTGACTCGAGCGTGAACTTCGACTCCCTCGCCGGTGGCGAGCGGGTCAGCTTTGAGATCGAGCCAAGCCAGAAGGGTCCTCGCGCAAACCGCATCAAGCTCGCTTAATCGACCGCCTTTCGTTCGAGATAGAGCCGCTCGGGGAGTACTCCCTGCGCGAAAGCGCAGGCTTCATCGATGCCTGGCACGAGGCGCCGTCTGAAGGCGGAAAAACGGCAGGGCATCTGCACCTCGCCTATCTCACCGACCACGACTGGTTGCCCGTCGGCGTGTGCCTGACTCAAGACACGGCGGGTATCGTCCACGGCGACGTCTACGGAACTGCGCCAGTCGACGCCGTGCGCAGGCAGACGGCTCGGATCCTGAGCCTCGACGTCGACGGCCACGGATGGCCGGACGTCGCGAAACGGGATCCGGTGGTTGGTCGCCTCCAGAAGATGTTTCCGGGTTTTCGCCCTGTCAACTGGTCGAATGCCTACGAAGCCGCGGCCTGGTCGATCATGTCGTCGCGCATCACGATGCGCCAGGGCCAGGGCATCAAAGAAAGGATGTGTCGCGAGCTCGGCGAGTCGGTCGAAGTGCACGGACACACGCTGTTCTGCTTTCCGAGACCTGAGGTGCTGGCGGGCCTCGATTCCTTCAAGGGCCTCTTCGGGCGCAAGGTCGAGTACCTGAAGGCGCTGGGGCGCGCGGCTCTGGCCGGCGAGCTGGACACGGAAGCCCTGCGCACGATGTCGAGCGAAGAGTCGCTCGAGAGGCTGATGCACCTGCCGGGGATCGGGGAATTCGGCTCGCAGCTGATCAGGCTGCGGGCGTTGAGCGCGGTCGATGAGCTGCCGACGCACGAGCGGCGGCTGTTGAACGCGATCCAGATCGCATACGGCCTGCCGAAAGAGCCCGACATCGCCGCGCTGCAGGTGATGGCCGAAAAGTGGCGGCCGTATCGGATGTGGGTTGCGGTCTGCCTGCGGCGAACCCTCGCGGGCGGCGCGGGCATGATGCACTCGCGCGCAGCGGGCTGATTTCCGCCCTTAACAGCCTGGGTTGAAACCGCTTTTTTTGACCTAAGCTCGCCTCAGGCGAAGCTGGTGGGGGAGGGGCCGGCTGGAGGAGGGAGGGCCCCCAAAGGTGGGTACGCCGCCGGTCGGCGACGCCTCAGTGTGAGTGGCTGCGCACCAGCGCCATCGCGGCCATCCAGAGCAGGCCGCCCGTGATGAGCAGCACCCAGAGGGTCCACGGGATCAGCGAGAACTGGACGAGTGCGCCGAAGATGCACATCGCCCCCGCGCCTGCCAGCAAGAACGATCCGGGCATCAGCAGCCACGCCGAGTACCACGGCGGCTGCACCACGTCTCCGCGGTCCGAGATCTTGACCGCACCGAACACCAGCGCCGCGGTGATCACCGCGGGGGCTGTGAGTCCGAACGCCCACCGCATTTCGATCGAGCCGTTCATAGCCGCGACCAGCGGCTGCACCCCGGCCATGGCAAGGCCCGCCGCCACGGCGAACGCAACCATCCGGAGCATCGCGCTGGCGTGAGGCATCGACGAACTTATCCCTGGCACTTGTGCAACGCGCCACGATGATGGATCACGCCCGGCCGAATAGGACGTGGTTACGGGCTGTCGTTTCGAACGGCCCGGGATGGACGCGACGTAGTTCGGCCAGGGCTTCGCGCTCGAAGGCTTCGCGAACATCCACCTCCACGCCGTCGAGTCGCGCGGCGCAGTCCCACCAGCTCATGACCATGGACACGAAATGCTCGGCGGACTCCCATCGCACCTTCTCCTCGACGACCTCGACGCGTACTCCGGAAAAACCCGCGCGCTCGGCTGCGGCCTGGAGAAGGGCAGCGTCCGCCACGATCTTCTGGGTGCCCTGGCGATCGGTGGCTTGCGGTGCCGGCGGCAGGAAGCGGTCGACCACCGGCCGCATCACCGCCCATGCGGTCTGACCTGGCAGGTCGACCGGCATGCTCGCGGCGAAGCGTCCGTCATCTCGGATGACGCGCCGGGCCTCGCCCAGCGCCTGATCGAGATCGGACACGAATTGAAGCCCGTGCCCGCACGTCGCGGCGTCGAAGGACGAGTCGGCGAAGGTGAGGTGCGTCATGTCCATCACCTCGAAACTCGCGTTGGCGATGCCGGCCGCGCGGGCGAGCTGCAGCATGCCCTCCGCCAGGTCGACGCCGACCACCGCGCCGTCGGGCGCCACCAGCGCGGCAAGACGACGCGTCAGCGTGCCCGGTCCGCACGCCAGGTCCAGCACTCGCATGCCGGGCCGCGCCTCGACCAGCGCGATTGCCCGCTCGCGCCCCCGAGCCTCACCGCGGGCCATGATCTCGTCGAGCCGCCGTTGGTACGCGGCGGCGTGCCGGCTGAAGATCGCGGGAAAGAGGTCCTTCGACTTCAGGGGACGAGCCTCTTCCACTCGCGTTCCAGCCACATCGCGGCGCGAAGCGTGGTCTGGTTGTTGTGGCCGACGACCTGGATGCCGACCGGCAGCCCCACCACCGGCGCGGGCACCACGGCGACCGGCTGATACGTGGTGTTGAACGGTCGAGTGAAGCGGGCCATCGGTTCACGCACCTCCGGTCCCGCGTCGACGGGTGGGGCGACGATCGCGGTCGCGGGGGCCACCAGCGCGTCGACGTCCCGCATCGCGTGCGCGGCAGCCTCTGCGAGGCGCGGGCGCTCATCGATCGCCGCCTCGTAATCCGATCGCGAAACGCCTTCCCCGCGGCGGATCAAATGGAGCACGTCCGCGCCGTACTTCTCCGGGAATTCGGTCGCCCAGCGGTGGTGGTAGGCGGCCGCCTCATAAAGGAGGATCAACAGGCCCACCTGGAACAACTTGTCCCGTTCGACGAACTCGACCTCGGGCAGCCCTTTCGAAACGCGCTCCCACACGCGCGCCGTCGTCTCGTCCAGGCCGTTCACAAATCCGGCCGGCACCGCCAGGCGCGGCGCGGACAGCCCGTCGAGCGAGATCTCCTCGCCGGACATCATCGAATAGGCCGCCGCCGCCGTCGCGATGTCGGGGGCGATCGGGCCGAGCGTGTCGAGCGACTTGCTAAGCGGGATGACGCCCTCTACGTCGACACTGCCGAAGGTGGGCTTGAAGCCCGCCACCCCGCACAGCGCGGCAGGGATGCGGATCGATCCCCCAGTGTCGCTGCCGATCGCCCAGTCGCACATCCCCGCGGCGACGGCCACCGCCGAGCCGCCGGACGAACCACCGGACACGCGGCCCGTGTCGTGGGGGTTGCGCGCGGTGCCGTAGTGGGGGTTGACGTTGGTCACCCCGTAGGCGAACTCGTGCAGGTTGGTCTTGCCCACGACGACGCAGCCCGCCTGGCGGATGCGCCGGATGACCGGAGCGTCCTTGCTCGCGGGCACGTTGGGCAGGATCACGCTGCCCGCCGTGGTGACCGTCCCGGCTACGTCGACCAGGTCCTTGACGCCGACGACGATTCCGCTGCCGGTTTCGCGAGAGATCGAGATGAACGCGTGGAGCTCCGGGCGCTCGGCGATCCGCGCTCGCGCCTCATCAATGTTCATCGGCATCCATCGGGCCCATTGTCGGGTCTCGAAGGGGGCCCATCGAGTTATCCTGCCCGCTGATGTCGACGCCTAGTGGGGGTTTCGCGGCCGCCAACCTTTCCTGGAGCAAGGTCGACGTGCTCACCGCGTTCCAGCGCCTGACCGCGGAGATCCAGGTGCGTGGAGGCCGACTTGGGCAGACAATCAACGACCCGGAGCCTCTTTTCCACCTTCGCAACGTGAGCGCCGAGCCGCTCGTGCCTGGAGCTGTGCCCCTGAGTGGTGTCCCCGAGGGACTGTTCAACAAGGCGCATATCGGCGGCATCAGGACGATTGAGCCCGAGCCGCCCCCGCCCGACCAGGCCCCGGACATGATCCGGCGCTACGTCATGTATCAGGCGGTCTCCTTCATGGTCAGCGGCGCGGCCGAGTTCCCCAAAGTGACCGAGGTGTCGATGCACACGGAGATCCTGATGAAGAACCACTTCTTCCAGATCCTGGACGCGACCGTGACAATCTTCGGCGTCGCCGGGAAGAGCTGGACCCAGCCGTCGATCTGGGTCAACCGCGACCAGATGCTGGGGCTGTTTCTAGGCTGACCGGCCGCCGAACACGCCGCGGATCCGGTCCCAGATCACGGCGAACATCAGCGACAGCGCGTTGACCGGGCGGGCAGTCGCGACCGCAACTGTGGGCGCCGGAGAAGGCGCGGCCGGCTGAGTGCCCCCGGCCTGGGGGCTGCCGGCCGGCGGGCTTGCCTGGGGCGGCGGATTTGCGGTCTCGACGTTGGCCTTGATGCATGTCGCCATCTCGTTGACCAGCCGGCGAGAGACGTCCTCCATGACGCCGCGGCCGAACTGGGCCACCCTCCCCGCGATGTGATATTCGGTGACGATCCGCACCGTCGACCCGCCGTCCGCGGCGACGACAAACATCTGCGCCGTGGCCCGGGCGGAGCCCGGACCTGTGGTCTCGCGGCCCTCCGCGGTCAGCGTCGCGGTCCTGTCCGCGTCGCTCCGCTCCGAGATCCGCGCCGTGCCGCTGTAGGCGACGGTGATCGGTCCGACCTTGACCTTCACCTTCCCTTTGAAGGTGCTCGGGTCGACGACCTCAGACAGCTCGGCCCCGGGCACGCAGCCAACGACCTTGTTGATGTCGAGCAGGTAAGCGAACACACGATCGGGCGGGGCGCTGACCTGAAAAGAATTCTCCAGTTGCATTTCCTGGCTAAAAGTAGCGCAATACTGTGGTTGGACTACAAGCGGGTTGGGTCAATCGAGCGGTGCGTGGCTACGCGCCGCCCTTTGTACGGGGTTAGGAGGAGCGCATGAAGCACAGGGTCGCTACCACCGTCAACGGCCGCCGGCATGAGCACGAGGTCGAGCCTCGCCTCCTGCTCGTGCACCACCTCCGAGACAACCTGGGGCTGACCGGGACCCACATCGGATGCGACACGAGCCAGTGCGGCGCGTGCACGATCCTCGTCGACGGCATGGCCGTCAAGAGCTGCACGATGTTCGCGGTCCAGGCCGAGGGCAAGAGCCTGACGACGATCGAAGGGATGGCCAAGGACGGGGAGCTGCACCCGATCCAGCAGGCGTTCTGGGACGAGCACGGGCTGCAGTGCGGCTACTGCACGCCTGGCTTCATCATGGCCGCGTCCTACCTGCTGTCGCAGAACCCGAACCCGACCGAGGACGAGATCCGCAAAGGCCTCGAAGGCAACCTCTGCCGGTGTACCGGCTACGTGAACATCATCAAGGCCGTCCAGACGGCGGCCAAGGCGATGGGCGGGACCCAGGCGAAGCCAACCGAGCGCGCCGCCGTGCGGAGGAGCTGAGTCATGGCAGTCACGACGATGATCGGAGCCAAGATCCACCGCCGCGAGGACCCCAAGCTGGTCACCGGCCATGGAAGCTACGTTGACGACCTTCGCCAGGTGGGCATGCTCTACATGTCGGTCGTACGCAGCGCACAAGCCCATGCGCGAATCAAAAGCATCGACATCACTGAAGCCGGGAAGGCCCCGGGCGTAGTGGCGATCTACACGGCCCGGGATTTCAAAACGGTGATCAGCGGGGGGCTGCCCGTCACCGAATCCCTGATCGCCGACAAGAAGTACGTCCCCAATCAGTTTCCGATCGCCGAGACGGAGGTCGTTTACTTCGGCGAACCGGTGGCGGTCGTGCTCGCCGTCGAGCGATACCAGGCCGCGGATGCCGCGGAGCAGGTCCAGGTGGACTACGAGCCACTCCCGGTTGTCGTCGACTTCGAGAAGGCGATGCAGAAGGGAAGTGAGAAGGCGCACAGCGACGGGCAGAT
>Ga0209220_1000430_pt1 | contig 14583 bp, 16 predicted proteins | sample BlaSpr_A8_OM3_M3_FD_187984 | JGI IMG/M metagenome (GOLD analysis project Ga0209220, IMG submission 187984) | Forest soil microbial communities from Thunder Bay, Ontario, Canada - Black Spruce, Ontario site 2_A8_OM3_M3 (SPAdes) (version 2) | ecosystem: Environmental > Terrestrial > Soil > Boreal... | reverse complement strand
CCAGGAGCAGGGTGCCCAGGTACATGAGCGCGACCACGGCCAGGCCACCGACGACGCCCCAGGCGAATCCGTGGAGAGCTGCGGCCCGGCGTGTCATGCGAACAACTTGTAGCACCGAATCATGACGATTGAGTAACTCGCTCAATGTGGAAATTCGTCCCCTGCTGCTAGCATCCGCCGGACGGAATTGGCCGCCCCGATCACCCCTGAGGACCTCTATCGATTTCGCTGGATCGACCACGTCCGGCTGAGTCCTGACGGGGAGCGGGTCGCCTATCAGGTTGGCTGGGCCGACGCGAACTCCAGGCAGAACCGCAGCCGGATCCTCGTGCGCCGGGTGCTCGACCCCGAACCGGTCGGGCCGAGCGCAGGCGCGCTGCGCGACCACTCGCCGGAATGGTCGCCCGACGGGCTCAAGCTCGCGTTCGTCAGCAAGGTCGGCGCGGCGGACCAGCTGTTCGTCACCGACCTGGTCGCCGGGGGTCCGGCGCAGCAGCTGAGCCAGGTGCCGGACGGGGTGTCGAGCCCCGCGTGGTCGCCCGACGGCAGCCGCATCGCCTTCCTCGCGACCGTTCTCGCCGACCCGGACGTGGTGGTGGACGACCCCCGGCCGCCCGAAGGCCGCGAGCAGCTTCGCCGTGCTCCCGTCGTCCGCGTTGTCCGGCGCCTCGACTACAAGCACGACGGACAGGGATATGTCGACGGCAGATACCACCATCTTTTCTCCGCCAGGGCGGACGGCAGCGAGGTCAAACAGCTCACCCACGGCGCGTGGGACGTCCACGAGTTCGATTGGTCGCCGGACGGCCAGCGCATCGTGTTTTCCGGCAACGCCGAGCCAGGCGCCGACCTGATGCGCGAGCTAAACCTCTACGTGGTCGACCTCGACGGCAACCGGCACCGGCTTGGGGGCGGCCTTTACCTGAGCGCTCCGATCTGGTCTCCGAAGGGCGACGAGATCGCGTTCATCGCTCCAAGCGGCCTCGACGTCGGCCTCCTGGAGCGGCTGTGGGTAGTTCCGCTGGACGGAAACCCGCCGCGTTGCCTGACGACGGAATTCGATCTCGGCGTCAACGACAGCGTCATCAACGACATGCGCGCGGGCCACTCCACCCGGACCTGCTGGTCGGCCGACGGCGAACGCATCTACTTCTTGGCCTGCGGGCCGGGCGTGACGTCGCTGTACTCGGTCGACCTCGAGGGGAACGTGCGGGAGGAGGCCGGCGGCCGGCGGCGCATCTACGACTTCGACATTGCAAGCTCCGTGACTGCGTTCTGCGCCTCGGACGCTACGAACCCGGGCGAGCTGTTCGTCGTGGCGGGCGGTGCGGAGGCCCGGCTCACGGACCTGAATCCCTGGCTGGGCGACTGCTACGTCGCCGAGCCGGAGCAGCACTACTTCACCGCGCCGGACGGTTGGAGGCTCGAGGGCTGGATCCTCAAGCCTGAGAATCTCGACCCGAACCGCCTCTATCCCACCCTCATGGAGATTCACGGCGGCCCGCACGCCCAGTACGGCTGGTCGTTCTTCCACGAGCTGCAGATCCTGGCCGGTATGGGCTACGTCGTCTTCTACATGAACCCGCGCGGCTCAGACGGTTACGGCGAGCGCTTCCGGCGCGAGGTCGTGCGCGACTGGGCGGGCAAGGACTACACCGACCTCATGAGCTCGCTCGACCAGATCGTCGAGCGCACCGGATACATCGACACCAACCGCCTCGGCGTGGGCGGCGGGTCGTACGGCGGGTACATGACGAACTGGATCATCGGTCAGACGGACCGCTTCTCGGCCGCGGTCTCCATGCGATCGATCTCGAACCTCGTCAGCGAATACGCGCAGCACGACATCGTGCTGTGGGGTGCGCTGCAGCTCGGCCCGCCGCCGTGGCCGGACATGGACGAGCTGTGGAGGCGATCGCCCATCCGCTACGTGCAGAACATGAAGACGCCGCTCCTCCTGACCGCGGCCGAGATGGACCTGCGGTGCGCCATGTCGCAGTCGGAGGAGCTGTTCGGCGCGATGCGCTTGCTCGGCAAGACCGTCGAGCTGGTCCGCTTCCCCGAGGAGACCCACGACCTCTCCCGCAGCGGACGGCCGGACCGGCGTGTCGAGCGCTTGCGGCGAATCGCCGCCTGGTTCTCGAGGTTCCTCGGCACGCAGGCGGTCGACCGGCCGGCGCCGGAGGAGGAGACCCAGATCCTGGCAGTGCCCGCCGACGCGCCGCGGGAGTGGGCGAAGACGGTCAGCATCTCGTCGCGACCGCCCGAGCTGGAGCCGGTGGCGGTCGAGGAGCCGGTCCTGGTCGCCGAAGAGTCCGCGGCGGTGGCGGTCGAGGAGCCGGCTGAGGTCATCCAGCCGCTCGTGCCCGACTTCGCCACCGCCGAGGCTCCGATCGTCGAGCCCGAGGCTCTGCCCGACCTCCCGACGCCGGGCTCGGCCATCGAGGAACCGCTGATCTCGGAGCCGGGGCCGGAGCTGCCGCCCCAGCCTCAGCCCGAACCTGTCGCCGAATCGGCCCCGGAAGCCGTGGCAGAGCCCGAGCCCGAGCCCGAGGCCGAGCCAGTGCCGGAGACCGAGCCAGTGCCGGAGCCAATGGCGGTGGTCGAGCCGGAGCCGGCTGCCGCGGAACCTTCGTGGGGAGACTTCCCCGACGCCGAACGCGGGACCGAGCCAGAGCACGCGGCCGAACCGGAGCCGGAGCCGGAACCTACCGCAGCGACGGCCGCGGAGACAGCCACCTCCGCATTCGACGAGCCGGTTGCCGCCGAGCCCGAGCCCACACCAGAACTGGAACCGGTGGAGGAGCCTGAACCCGAGCCCGTGGTCGTGCAGGCCGAGCCCGAGCCCGCGCCGGAGCCGGAGCGCACGCTCTCACCCGAACCGGAGCCTGTCGTCGCGGCGCAGGCGCAGCCGGCTGCCGAAGCCGCCGCAACGCCCGAAGTGACCTCGACGCTGCTGCACTGGCCCTCCAACACGCCCAGCGCCGGCCGCGACAACGGGGCGCCCTCCGAGTCGCCGAGCTTCGAGGAGGCGACGTCGGTCATCCCGGCGTGGCAGCAGACCGACCCGAACGCGGACCCCAGGCGCACGGTCTCGCTGCAGGCGATGCCGCCCGAGGAGATCGCAAGCGGCTCCGGTTTCGCGGCCATGCTGACCTTCGAGACAGGACCCTTCGCCGGCCGGATCGTCGCTCTGCCGAGCCAGATGGTGTCGATCGGCCGCGCGCCGGACAACGACGTCGTGGTCGGCGACCCGGCGACCTCAGGCCATCACGGACGGATCGACGTGCGGAGCGGATCGTTCTGGGTCAGCGACCTCGGGAGCACCAACGGCACGCTCGTCAACGGCGAGCCGGTCATCGAGAAGCAGCTTTCGGACGGCGACATGATCTCGATCGGCCAGAACACCGTGAGGTTCACGCTCGAGGCTTAAGGCGCGGTTGCTGCTCTTGGCCTAACCTTCACGCAGGTTCCGGCACCGTCACCAGGAGGACATCATGGCGGTCAGCGCTTTCAGCGACGAGTGGGCGACGCAGTTCAAGGACGAGGTCAACAAGTCGAGCGCCTACAGGGCCGCCGCGAAGGGCTGGAAGTGGACGGTCGGGCTCGTGATCGAGGCGGAGCCGGACAAGAACGTGCCCGAATCGATTGGCATCGTGATGGACCTGTTCGAGGGTGACGCCCGCGACATCCACGTCGGCTCCGCCGCGGAAGCCCAGCAGTGCAACTTCGTCATCACCGCCCCCTACTCACGCTGGAAGGAGGTGGCGACCAAGAAGCTCGACGCAACCAAGGGGATGCTGCAGGGGAGGCTGAAGCTGAAGGGCGACCTCCCGACGATCGTGCGCTACACCAAGGCGTCGCAGGAGCTGACCGAGGCCACGACCCGGGTCGCTGTCGAATGGCCGGACGAGCGGTAGCAATCACGACCGTCAGCTACGTCGACGACGAGCCGAGCGCCTTTGCTTCGATGCTTGGCGGGCTCATCGAGGCCAACGTGGAGGGCCGGCCTGAGAAAAAGAAGGACTTCGACGCGCTCCAGGCGCGCGTCGGGATCTGGGTCACCGACATCGACGAGGGCGTGACGCTCGACTTCCAGCGCGGTTCGCTCACCGTGCATAACGGTCTTCAGCCCAAACGCGACCTGACGATCCGCGCCGAGGCTGACACGGTGATGAACCTCAGCAACTTGAGGATCGGCGCGTTCGGGATGCCCGTCTACTACAACGAGGTGGGCAGAGCTGTCGCGCTGAAGCTCGTGCAGGGCAAGCTTCGCATCGACGGACTGCTCGGCAACCTCGCCACGCTCAACACGGTCACCCGCATCTTCTCGGTGCGATGAAGCTCGCCGTCGTCGGCGCCGGAAGCATGGGCGCGCAGATCGCGCAGCAGGCGGCGCTACACGGCATCGACGTCGCGCTTCAGGACAAGGACCCGGCGCAGCTCCGCAAGGCGCGGGAATCGCACCAGGGCCATCTGGCGCGGAAGACCGGAGAAGGGTGGTATCGATACAACGAGAAGTGAAGCTGCACCACGTGGGAATCGCGGTCGCCGACCTGGAGGAGTCGATCCGGCTCTACACCGAGGTCTTCGGCGCGACGCTCGTCGACCGGCAGCGCAACGAGAGGGAAGGATTGGAAGCGGCCTTCCTCCGCACCGGCGAGGCTGAGCTCGAGCTGATGGCGCCGCTGCGCGACGACTCGCCTGTCGGAAAGTTCGTCGCCAAGCGCGGCCCCGGCATGCACCACGTGGCGTTCGGCGTCGGCGATATCGAACGCGCGATGAGCGAAGCGCGCGCCGCGGGGCTCGAGCTGATCGACGTCGAGCCCCGGATGGGGATGCACGGCGCCCGAATCGCGTTCATCCACCCCAAGAGCGCCGGGGGCGTGCTGACAGAGCTGGTCGAAACGTGAGCGGGGAGGAGACCTTTGAAAACGATAGCGGGCTGCCGCTGAAGCCGGTCTATTCGGTCGAGGACCGGCGCGAGCACACGGAAGAGCCGCTGCCGGGCACTTATCCGTACACCCGGGGCATCCACAAGGACATGTATCGCGGCCGGCTATGGACGATGCGCCAGTACGCGGGGTTCGGCACCGCCGCCGAGTCCAACCAGCGCTACAAGTACCTGCTCGACCAGGGGCAGACCGGGCTTTCGGTCGCGTTCGACCTGCCCACGCAGATCGGCTACGACTCCGACGACCCAATGGCCAACGGCGAGGTCGGCAAGGTCGGGGTGGCGATCTGCTCGCTCGATGACATGGAAGTCCTCCTCCATGGGATTCCCCTCGACCGCGTCTCGACTTCGATGACGATCAACGCCACGGCAGCGATGCTGCTGCTCCTTTACGAGCTGGTCGCGGAGAAGCAGGGCTGCTCGCCGGAGAAGATCACCGGCACCGTGCAGAACGACATCCTCAAGGAGTACGCCGCGCGCGGCACTTACATCTTCCCGCCCAAGCCGTCGATGCGCCTGATCACCGACCTCTTCGCCTACTGCGCCAAGGCGCTGCCGAACTTCAACACGATCTCGGTGTCCGGCTATCACATGCGCGAAGCCGGGTCGACCGCCGCCGAGGAGATCGCGTTCACGCTCAGCCACGCCATCGCCTACGTCGAGGCGGCGCAGGCGGCCGGCCTTGCGGTGGACGATTTCGCGCCTCACATCTCGTTCTTCTTCGCGTGCCACATGGACTTCTTCGAGGAGGTCGCGAAGTTCCGCGCCGCGAGGCGCATGTGGGCGCGCATCATGCGAGACCGCTTCCACGCCGACGATCCACGCGCTCAGGCGCTGCGCTTCCACACGCAGACGGGCGGCGTGACCCTGGCGGCGCAGCAACCCCTGAACAACGTCGTGCGGACGGCGCTGGAGGCGATGAGCGCGGTGCTCGGCGGCACGCAGTCCCTGCACACCAACGGGTACGACGAAGCGCTCGGCCTCCCCTCGCAGAACGCCGCGGAGATCGCGCTGCGGACGCAGCAGGTGATCGGCTACGAGACTGCGGTCCCGCTGGTCGCCGACCCGCTGGGCGGCTCTTACTACGTCGAGAAGCTCACTGACCGCGTGGAGGAGGAGGCGCTCGCCATCATGGCCGAGGTCGACGAGCTCGGGGGAGCGGTCGCGTGCATCGAGTCCGGCTGGACGCAGCGGCGCATCGGAGACAGCGCGTATCGGCTGCAGAAACGAATCGAGTCGGGCGAGCGGATCGTGGTGGGCGTGAACAAATACACGGAGACGGATTCGCGGCCGGTCGAGATCATGAAGGTGAGCCCGCGGCACCAGGCCGCGCAGGCGCGGGCGCTCAAGAAGCTGCGAGCGCGGCGGTCGCAGGCCGCCGTCGACCGCCATCTCGCCGAGCTGGTGCGCGCGGCGCGGGGCACAGACAACCTGATGCCGCCGCTGAAGGCGGCCCTCGCGGACTACGTGACGATCGGCGAATGCTGCGCCGTGCTGCGCGGCGTGTTCGGCGAATATCGCCCAGGGGAGGCGGCATGAGTGACCGTTATCCGGCCGTGATTCCGATGATCGCCTACGAGAACGGCCCAGCCGCGATGGACTGGCTCATCAAGGCCTTCGGCTTCCGTGAGCGAGACCGACGGGTGGAGGACGGCCGGCTCACGCACGGCGAGCTCGACACGGGCGGCGGCGTGGTCATGTTGGCCACGCCGTCGGTGCACTACCGCGGGCCGAAGCGCCATCGCGAGGAATGCGAGGTCGCGCGGAGCTGGCACGACGTGCCCTACATCATCGATGGGGTCCTCGTGTACGTCGACGACATCGACTCCCACTTCGAGCACGCGAAAGCGGGAGGCGCGACGATCCTTTCAACCCTCGAGCAGGGCGGCGAGGGCAAGCGCTACCGAGTCGAGGACCTCGAGGGACATCGCTGGATGTTCATGCAGCGGTGAGCCAGCGGCCGAAGGTCGACCCGCTCAACCAGCTCCGCCAGCGCAAGTACGAGGCCGGACACGGCGACGCCGAGGCCTTCAACCGGCAGCACGCCAAGGGCAAGCTGACGGCGCGCGAGAGGATCTCGCGGCTGGTGGACCGCAACTCGTTCGAGGAGCTCGACCTCTTTGCGAGACACAGCGGTGGTGTGCTCGGTGATGGAGTGGTCACCGGCATGGCCAGGATCGAAGGCCGCGATGTGATGGTCTTCAGCCACGACGCGACCGTGTTCGGCGGATCGCTCGGCGAGGTCTTCGCCGAGAAGGTGATCAAGGTCATGGACCTCGCCGTGAGCAACCGGATCCCGATCATCGGCATCAACGACTCGGGCGGCGCGCGCATCCAGGAGGGCGTTGTCTCGCTTGCCGGTTACGCGGAGATCTTCTGGCGCAACGTCGAGGCGAGCGGCGTGGTCCCGCAGCTGAGCCTCATCCTCGGTCCCTGCACCGGCGGCGCCGTCTACTCGCCGGCGATCACGGACTTCACCTTCATGGTCCACGGCGTCGGCTACATGTTCATCACCGGACCCGAGGTGATCCGCGTCACCACGGGTGAGGACGTGACCTTCGATTCGCTCGGCGGCGCGGAGGTCCACAACGTGAAGTCCGGCGTCGCCCACTTCCTGGCCGAGAGCGAGGAGGAGTGCTTCGCACAGGTCCGCCGTCTGTTCAAGTACATCCCGCAGAGCTGCGAAGACACGCCGCCGCACGTCGAGCCGACCGACCCCGCCGATCGCGTGGCGCCGGGGCTCGCCACGGTGATCCCCGACAACCCCAAAGAGCCGTACGACATCAAGGACGTCATCGGCATGGTCGTCGACCACGGCGAGTTCTTCGAGGTCCAGCCGTATTTCGCGATGAACATCGTGGTCGGCTTCGCGCACCTCGACGGTAGATCCGTCGGGGTCGTCGCGAACCAGCCGAAGGTCATGGCCGGCGCCCTGGACATCAACGCATCGGACAAGGCGGCAAGGTTCGTCCGTTTCTGCGACGCCTTCAACATCCCGCTTGTCACCTTCGTCGACGTGCCGGGCTTTCTGCCAGGCACCGCGCAGGAGTACGGCGGCATCATCCGACACGGCGCCAAGCTCCTCTACGCCTTCAGCGAGGCGACGGTGCCGAAGCTCACCGTGATCACGCGCAAGGCTTACGGTGGCGCGTACTGCGTCATGTCCTCCAAGCACATCCGCGCCGACTTCAACGTCGCGTGGCCCACCGCGGAGATTGCGGTGATGGGGCCCGAGGGCGCGGTCAACATCCTGTTCCGGCACGAGCTGGCCGCGGCCGAGGACGCGCCCGCCAAGCGCGCGGAGCTCGTCGCCGACTACACCGAACGCTTTGCCAACCCGTACATCGCCGCTGAGCGCGGTTACGTCGACGACGTGATCGAGCCAGGCCGGACTCGCCTCGAGCTGATCCGCGCCCTGCGGATGGCCATGCGCAAGGAGAGGCAGCGCCACCCGCGGTGGCACGGCAACATCCCGCTCTGACCACCCGGCCGAAGGTCGGGCTGGTGCCGTGGACCGAGCAGAACTTTCCGCTTCTAGTCGCGCTCAATTCGCCCCAGATGACAGAGCACCTGGGTGGGCCGGAAACTCCCGAGCGGCTCGAGGCGCGCCACAGGCGCTATGTGGCGAGCGCCGAGTCAGACACGGCGTACGTCTACGAGGTGGTTCTCCTCCCCGAAAGCGTGCCGGTTGGGGGCGTCAGCTTCTGGGACCGCGAATGGAAAGATGATGAGGTGTACGAGATGGGGTGGGGCATCCTGCCCGAGTTCCAGGGCCGCGGCATCGCCACGGCGGCAGTGGAGCAGGCGATCGACCTGGCGCTCGCCACGGAACGACGCTCTGCCATCCATGCGTTTCCGTCCGTCGACAACGCCCGGTCCAACGGCATCTGCCGCAGCCTCGGTTTCGACCTGCTTGGCGACACGGAGTTCGAATACCCGAAGGGACACTGGATGCGATGCAACGATTGGCGCCTCCCCCTCGGCCAATACACTTAAGCAGTGCCTAGACAAGACGCTCAGGGACGGTGGGTTTCCGACGACGGTCTTCAGTACTGGGACGGCAACGCGTGGCAGCCCGTTTCGGGCCAGGTGCAGGCCCGCCGGGGCATCTCCGCGGTGCCGGCGGTCCTGATCGGCTGTGGCTTCGCCCTGGTCATCGCGATCGTGCTGGTCATCGGCGTGGCGGTCTACGCCCTGAACAACCAGGACTTCCAGCGCGGCTTCTGCGACAGCTGGAACAACAACACGCAGAACCAGGGAACACCGTGTCCCTTCCATCCCTCGTCGCCCTGAACTGATCCCCGGTTGAAGCTCCTGGAGTACCAAGCCAAGGAGGTTCTGTCGTCGCTTGGCATCGCGATCCCTCCGGGGATCGTCGCCCGGACGCCGGACGAGGCCGCCGCCGCCTGCTCGCGGCTGGGCCCGGTGGCCGTGAAAGCGCAGGTGCCGGTGGGCGGGCGAGGCAAGGCGGGCGGCATCAAGCTCGCCAAGACGCCCGATGACGCGCGGAGGGCCGCCGAGCAGATCATCGGCATGGACATCAAGGGGTTCAGGGTCTCGCTCGTCTACTGCGAGGCTGCGCTGGAGATCGCGCGAGAGATCTACCTCGGCTTCACGGTCGACCGCGACGCGCGCGCGAACATCCTGATGCTGTCGGCCAAGGGCGGCATGGACATCGAGCAGGTGGCGGAAGAGTCGCCCGACGCGATCGCCCGCCTCTACCCGAGCCCGTGGCGCGGGCCGCTGGATTTCGAGCTGACCCAGCTCGCCTACGACGCGGGCCTGGGCGAGCTGGTGCGGCCGCTGACCTCATTGATCAAGAAGCTGTACCGGGCGATCCCGGAGTACGACGCGCTCACCGCGGAGATCAACCCGCTCGTCGTCACAAAGTCCGGCGACGTCGTCGCGGGCGACGCGAAGCTCGAGACGGACGACAACGCCGCGTGGCGCCACGTTGACCTCGAGGAGAAGTACGGCTCCGTGCTGGGGGGTGACCCTTACGAGGTCGAGGCGAAGAAGCGTCACCTCACATATGTGTCGCTCGACGGAGACATCGGCATCGTCGGCAACGGGGCCGGCCTGTGCATGAGCACGCTCGACCTCGTCCAGCGCGCGGGCGGCAAGGCCGCGAACTTTTGCGACATCGGCGGCGGCGCGAAGGCGGAGGTCGTCGAGAATGCGCTCGCAGTGATCCTGATGAATCCGAAGGTGAAGGGCGTGCTGATCAACGTCTTCGGAGGCATCACCCGCGGAGACGAGGTCGCCAAGGGCATCGTGACGGCGCGCGACAACCTGAAGATGCGTCTCCCTCTCGTCGTCCGGATGAGTGGGACTCGTGAGGAAGAGGGCCGCGAGATACTGAAGCGGAACGGCATCGAGCCGGGCGTCAGCGCGTGGGAAGCGGCGCAGAAGATCGTCGAGCTGACTCGGGCGGGGGTCCGATGAGCATCCTGCTCGACACCATGACGCCCGTGATCGTGCAGGGCATCACCGGTCGCGAAGGCTCCTTCCACACCGAGCAGATGCAGTCGCTCGGCACCAAGGTGGTGGGCGGCACGAGCCCCGGCAAGGGCGGCACCACTCACATGGGCGTGCCGGTGTTCAACACGGTCGCCGACGCGGTTGAGGCCACGGGTGCCACCGCTTCGGGCATCTTCGTGCCCGCGCAGTTCGCGGCCGACGCGATCATGGAGGCGGCCGCGGGCGGGATCACCCTGATCGTCTGCATCACCGAGGGCATCCCGATCCAGGACATGATCAAGGTCAAGGACTTCCTGCGCGGTTATCCGGCCACGCGCCTCATAGGAGCCAACTGCCCCGGGCTGATCACGCCAGGCCAGGCGAAGATCGGCATCATCCCGCAGCGCATCACTTCGCCAGGATCGGTCGGCATGGTCTCGCGCAGCGGAACCCTGACCTACGAGGTCGGCTCTGCGCTGTCTGCCGCGGGGATGGGCCAGTCGACGATCGTCGGCATCGGCGGGGATCCCGTGCTGGGATTGACGTTTCGCGACATCGTCGAGCTGTTCGAGAAGGATCCCGCCACCACCCATCTCGTGCTCATCGGCGAGATCGGCGGGAGTGACGAGGAGCACGCGGCCGAGCTGCTGGCGCGCGGCACGCGCCTGAAGACGGTGGCCTTCATTTCGGGCCGTACGGCGCCAGAGGGCAAACGGATGGGGCACGCGGGCGCAATCGTTTCGGGCAACCGGGGCACGGCCAAGAGCAAGGAAGAGGCTTTTCGCAAGGCCGGCGTCGCGGTGGCGGAGACGACCGACGAGATCGTGGGTCTGCTGCGATGAGCTCGCTGCCGATCTCGATGACCCGCGCGCTGCCTGCAGATCGAGTGCGCGATTTCGCCCTGCTCGGCGCCCTGGTCGTATGGCTCGTCTACACCAAGGTGTTCTGGGTGCTCCAGGCCGCCCATTTCGTTGCGCCCCCGTGCCCGTTCTATGCGATGACCGGCCACCCATGCCCCTTCTGCGGAGGCACGCGTTCTTTCGCCTACATGTGGAAGGGCGACCTCGCCGACGCGGTGAGGCTGTATCCGCTCGGTCCTGTGATGTTCGTTGGCGCTCTGTTCGGGACCGCCGGCCTGGCCTTCGGCTCTCTCACCGGCCGTACGTGGACGCCGCGACTCAGCCCGCTGCAGTGGCGCCTGCTCGGGATTGGCGCCGTGAGCGCGCTGCTCCTCAGCTGGGCGCTGAAGGTCTTCGTCCTCGGCAACTAGCGTCCGCCGGCTGTCACCGGACGACTGGGAGCTCTACCGGCGCGTCCGGCTCGCCGCGCTGAAGGAAGCCCCTTACGCCTTCGGCTCTTTGTACGAGCGCGAGGTGGAGGCGCCGGAGCTCAGGTGGAGGCAGGGGCTGCGCGAGCGCACGCGCTTCGTGGCCGAGGTCGAAGGTGAGGTCGCAGGGACGGTCAGCGGCGGCGCGGCCGGTGAGTCGTCCTCTGCCAGCGCGGCGATGACGGCGATGTGGGTGGATCCCCGGTTCCGGCGCCACGGCGTGGGAGATCTGCTCGTCAAGACGGTGATCGACTGGGCGAAGCACGCGGGGTACGCGCACATGTTCCTGTGGGTGACGGACGGCAACGACGCCGCGCAGCGACTCTACGCGCGCAACGGGTTCAAGCGGACCGGCACGCAGCAGGACATCCGCCCAGGCGAGCTCGAGTTCGAGATGGGGCGAAAGCTCTAGCGGGCTTCGATCAGTCGGGACACCACCGGGTACACGAGGGCGTTGTTCTGGGCAGCGTTGGCGGGGTCGATCAGGTCGTGAGGCAGGTTGTCCGAGTTAGGGAACTCATGGGTCTCGACATTGGCGCCGTGCGCGCGCCACGTGTCGATCAGCCGGTACGTGAATCGATTGTCGAGCTGCGGCTCCGCGGCGTTGGTGATGACGGCGATCGAATGCGCGCGGGGGGCGTCCCTGCGCGCGGCGGACACGAGCCGCCTGCCTACTTCGAGCAGCGCCGCGTATGAGCGGCTCGCGAACCGGGGATATGCGTGCGAAGGACCGACCTTGTCTTTGAGCCGGTTGTCCCACCAGACGTAGAAGTTGGGCAGGACGTCGACGAGCCTTCGCATTGCGGACAGAGCAGGGCCCGGAATCCGCTTGAGCCCGAGCATGGGCGCGATCAAAACGGCGCGCTCGACCTCGCCCCGTGTCTGGGCCAGGTAGCCCGTAAGGACAGCGCCGAGCGAGAGTCCCGCGACGGTGAGCTGCTCGCCCAGGCCAGTACCGGCCTCCGCCGCGCGGTTGGCCAACGCGACCAGGTGGTCCGCGCGCAGCTCCGCGATCGAGGTGTTCAGGCGATCGGTGTAGCCATGGCGCGGGTAGCGCGGGATCAGCACGTTCCAGCCGCGGTCGTGAAATTGCCGCCCGAGGGCATCGAGCTGCTGAGGGCAGTTGGTGAATCCGTGCAGGAGGAGCAGCGACCGCTCGACCCGCTTGCCGTGGGTGTACAGGCGCGTGTGGCAGAGAGTGTTCACGTTGGGGCCGTCAAGATCTTTGAGCGTTCCTGCGATGCGGACGCCTTCCGCGTAGAGGTCACCGGTCATCGCATGCAAGGATTGATGTAATGGATTTTGAACTGAGTCAGGAGCAGCAGGCGATTCGCGACACGTGCCGCGACTTCGCGCGTGAGGTCGTCGCGCCGGCGGCCGAGGAACTGGACCGGGAGCACAAGTTCGGCTACGACGTCGTGCGGCAGATGGGGGAGCTCGGCCTGTTCGGGCTTCCGTTCGACGAGGAATTCGGTGGCGCGGGCGCGGACTACCTGTCCCTGTGCCTTGCGATTGAGGAGATCTCGCGCGCCGACGCGGGGGTCGGCATCACGTTGGAGGCGGCGGTCTGCCTGGGCGCCTCGCCGATCCATGACTTCGGGTCGCGTGAACAAAAGGAGAAGTGGCTGCCCGACCTGCTGGCGGGCCGGAAGCTGTGGGCGTTTGGGTTGACCGAGCCCGAGGCAGGGTCGGACGCCGGGGCCGCGAAGACGCGTGCCGAGTCGCGCGACGGGATGTGGGTCATCAACGGGTCGAAGCAGTTCATCACCAACAGCGGGACCGAGATCTCGGCGGGGGTGACGATCACGGCGGTGACAGGGCGCAACGGCGCTAATGGGACGGAGATCAGCGCGATCATGGTGCCCACTGGCACGCCGGGTTATCACGTCCTGGAGTCGTACCGGAAGCTCGGATGGCATTCGTCGGACACGCATCCGCTTAGCTTTGAGGATTGCTCGGTTCCTTCCGACAACCTGCTTGGGGTTCGGGGCGGGGGGTACAGGCAGTTCCTGCACACGCTGACGGGCGGGCGGATTGCGATCGCGGCGCTGTCGGTGGGGTTGGCGCAGGCGTGTCTGGACGCGGCGTTGTCCTATGCGAAGGAGAGGCGGTCGTTTGGGGTGCCGATCTCGAAGCACCAGGCGATCCAGTTCAAGCTCGCGGACATGGCGATGGAGACGGAGCTGGCGCGGACGATGGTGTACAGGGCGGCGGTCGCTTATGGGCGGGAGGGGGCGGAGACGTCGGATTCGGTGCGGATGCTCGCCGCGATGTCGAAGCTGTATGCGTCGGAGGTGTCGAAGCGCGCGGCGGACCAGGCGGTGCAGATCCACGGGGGGTATGGGTTCATGGAGGACTACCCGGTGGCGCGGTACTGGCGGGACGTGAAGGTCAATGAGATCGGGGAGGGGACGTCCGAGGTCCAACGGATGCTCATTGCTCGGTTGTTGGGGGCTTAGGGGCGGGACGGCCTAAGGGACGGGGAAGCGGGTGTGGGGGGAGGGCCTCGGTTGCGGGATTGGGACGCCGAGCGTATTTGTTCGTGTGTTAGGGCTATTGACATTTGGGACATTTGTTCGTACGATTCTATCGTGCTCCAGCTGTACCCAACCACCACTCCACCAGGCGCGGTTGCGGCCGAAAAGCTGATCGATCTGGAGCATCAGATCAGCCTCTTGCAGCTCGAGGCGGCCAAGCTGGCTGCCGAGGTGGCCCAGACCGACTATGCGGACCGCCACGGGTTCAACAGCACGGGCGACTGGATGCGCTTCAACTGCCATCTCATCGACAAGACGGCATGGGACCGGATCGCGGTCGGTAGGACTCTGGCCGGCATGCCGGA
>Ga0209220_1000429_pt1 | contig 14585 bp, 13 predicted proteins | sample BlaSpr_A8_OM3_M3_FD_187984 | JGI IMG/M metagenome (GOLD analysis project Ga0209220, IMG submission 187984) | Forest soil microbial communities from Thunder Bay, Ontario, Canada - Black Spruce, Ontario site 2_A8_OM3_M3 (SPAdes) (version 2) | ecosystem: Environmental > Terrestrial > Soil > Boreal... | reverse complement strand
GATCCGCACCAAGGGTGAGGCCGGCACCGGCAATGTGGTGGAAGCCGTGCGCCACATGCGCGCCGTCACCGGTGGCATCCGCAAACTGCACGGCATGGGCCCTGAAGAGCTCGTTGTGGAAGCCAAACGCATCGGTGCACCCGCCGACCTGTTGGAGGAGACGGCCCGCCTGGGCCGGCTGCCGGTCGTCAATTTCGCTGCCGGTGGGATCGCGACGCCCGCCGACGCGGCGCTGATGATGCAGCTCGGGTGTGATGGGATCTTCGTCGGCTCCGGCATCTTCAAGGCAGAGAATCCTTCCGCTCGCGCCAAGGCCATCGTGGCGGCGACCACGTACTTCGACCGGCCGGACATCCTCGCCGACGCATCCAAGAGCCTCGGCAAAGCCATGCGCGGGTTGGAGATCGGGACGATCCCGCAGGAGGAGCTGCTCGCCGGCAGAGGCTGGTGAGTACCCGACGCCGCGTCGGCGTCCTCGCGCTGCAGGGGGATTTTCGGGAACACCTGGCGGCCCTGCGTGCCTGTGAAGTTGAAGGAGCGCCCGTTCGCCTCGCGACCGATCTCGAAAAAGTCGATGCCCTCATCCTGCCGGGTGGAGAAAGCACGACGATGGCCCGCCTGATGGAGCCGGCATTGCGCGACGCGATTCAGCGCCGGGTCGCCGCCGGCATGCCGGTCTTCGGCACCTGCGCCGGCATGATCCTGATGGCGCGCGACGTCCAGGGCGGACGGGTCGACCAGGACCCCCTGAGCCTGATGGACATCGGAGTCAGGCGCAACGCCTATGGCCGCCAGATCGACAGCTTTGAGGCCGAGGTGGAATCACCGGCAATCGGAGGCGCGGGGCCCGCGGTGTTCATCCGCGCCCCGCAACTGATCGAGCACGGCGCTGAGGTCGAGGAGCTGGCACGGCACGCTGATCAAGTGGTTGCCGTCAAGCAAGGCAACCGGCTGGCGCTCGCCTTCCATCCCGAGCTGACGCCCGACCGTCGGTGGCACCAGTATTTTCTGTCGCTCGACGGGGCGCCGCCGTGACGCTCCAGGTCCGGCCCGCCCAGCTCAAAGACCTGGGGGCGATCGAGGCACTCTACCGGCTGCAGGTACGGGAAGCGGAGCGCTCGCCGCTGAAGCGCCAGTTTGCATCGACCCGGCTATGGTTCCTGCTCAACAGCACCTTTGCCAGCATCATCCCCATCACATCGGCGGCGGACTACGTCTACGTCATGGAAGATGCCAAGCGTCGTACGATCGAGGGCTTCGTGCAGGCGGAAACGGCGGCGCTCGGACCGGGCGTCTGGCAGATCCTCAATCTCTGCCTGAGTCCCGCGCTCGATCGCGTGCAGGACGGCACGGCGCTGCTCGACCACCTTTTCAACGAGGGCTTGAACCACGGCGTAACGAAATTCGTCGTCCGGGTGCCGGTCGACGATCCCGTCATGGACCTCTTCCGCGCCCGCGGCTTCGCGGCCTACGCCACCGAACACGCCCTCCTCACCGAGTCGGTGGCCCCTCGACCGGCTCCGGCGGTGGCCGGGTGGCGGCCGATGCGCCGAGACGACGAGCTCGGCCTCTACCTTCTTTATGTGGCGACCACGCCCAAGAGCGTCGCGGCGGTCGAAGCGTCGAATTTCGCCGAGTGGCGGCGGAGCTTCCAGCCCGGCTCGTGGAGCGCGCGGATCCCGCGCCGCGCGGGACAGCCGCGCTTTGTCATCGAACGGATGCAGGTGGTTGGGTGGATGAGCCTGGTGCCGGGCGGGGGCGGGCGGCCGCATTCGCTCGGCTTGATGGCGGCGGCCCAACCGGCGGAGCTTTGGCCCAGCCTGGTCCAGCGGTCGCTCGCCTACGTGGCCCAGCGCCAGCCGGGGCCCGTCTGGTGCAGCCTTCGGCACTACGATGAGGTTGGCATCCAGCTGCTCCAGCGCGAAGGCTTCGAGGTCATCGCCTCCCAAGCCTTGATGGTCCGGGAGCTCCCCTTGAAGGTTCGAGCCCGAATGCGGGTAAGAATCAAGGACAAGCGGCTGGTGCCGCAGTATGGCTAAAGCAATGCAGGAACTAAGGCGATCGCACAACGGCCTGACCGATGCCGACCCGGCTGAGCTCGACCTGCTCTTCCAGGCGCTGCCCCCGCATATCAACCGGGCGGTGAAGCGCCTCGATCACCAGGGCTTGTTGCTCGAGGTCGTGCTCGACCTGGGACGGGAGCCCGAGGCCCGGTTTCCGGACCACGAAGTGATCCTCGACCAGACGCCGGTCACGTCGGAGGACCTGGAATTCGTCTCCAGCCGGGTCGGGTCCTTCGGTGACGACAACCGGGCGGGCATCGAGCGCACGCTGCACCGCATTTCCGTGATCCGCAATCGCACCGGGCAGATCGTCGGCGTCACCTGTCGTGTCGGGCGCGCGATTACCGGGACGATCGACATCATCAAGGACATGGTCATCGGCGGCAAGAGCATCCTGCTGCTGGGCCGCCCCGGCATCGGGAAGACGACCATGCTGCGCGAGTGTGCGCGCGTGCTGGCAGACGAGATGAAAAAGCGGGTGATCATCGTCGACACCTCGAACGAGATCGGTGGCGATGGCGACATTCCGCACCCGGGGATCGGTCGCTCGCGGCGGATGCAGGTGCGCACACCTGCGCTGCAGCACGCCGTGATGATCGAGGCGGTCGAGAACCACATGCCCCAGGTGATCGTCATCGATGAGATCGGGACCGAGCTGGAAGCGGGCGCGGCCCGCACGATCGCCGAGCGAGGCGTACAGCTGGTGGCGACGGCTCACGGAAATTCGCTCGAGAATTTGCTCGTCAATCCCACGCTCAATGACCTGTTGGGCGGCATCCAGACGGTCACGCTCTCCGACGAGGAGGCGCGCCGCCGCGGCACGCAGAAGTCGGTGCTCGAGCGGAAGTCGCCGCCGACCTTCGACGTGCTCGTCGAGATTCACGACCGCGATCGGCTCGCCGTCCACCAGCCGCTGGCCGAAGTGGTCGACGCGGCGCTGCGCGGCACGCTCAAGCCGCCCCAGATGCGGATCCGTGGGGCCGACGGCGCCATCGTTGCGCGGATTTCCGAGACCGCGCCGATGCGGACGGCGGCCGTTCGGGAGCCACTCGAGGCGCCGCGGTCGCGCGGCCTCCATGAAACCGTGTCGGTGTTTCCGTACGGGGTGAGTCGCAATTACCTGGAACAGGCGATCACCGAGCTCAAGGTTCCAATCCGGGTCCAGAACCATATCGAGGACGCGGACCTGATCGTCACCCTCAAGAACTACTACCGCCGCAAGGATTCGCCCCTCAAGGAGGCGGAGGCCGACGGCATTCCCATCCAGGTACTGAAGAGCAACACCATCACCCAGATCAAGAATGCGCTGAGCCGCGTCTATCAGCTGGACACGCCCGACCCGACCGAGTCCGCGCTGCAGGAAACGCTCGAGGGTATCAGCCGCGCGAAGTCGACGAACTCGATGGTGGAACTCTCGCCACAAAACGCCTATGTCCGCCGCCTGCAGCACCAGTTGGTCGAGCGGCACGAGCTGACGGCGCGGAGCACCGGCAAAGAGCCGAACCGCCGCCTGCGCATCTACACCAGTGCGGACTGACCTCGTATAGTTCAGCGCGAAATGGAAACCGCGGGGAAGCGAGGCGGGTTCTTCATCAGCTTCGAAGGGCCCGAGGGTGGCGGGAAGTCGACCCAGATCCATCGCCTGGCCGCGGCCCTTGCCGAGCAGGGTCATTCCGTCTGGACCACCCGTGAGCCGGGGGGCACCCGCGCCGGCGAGATGATCCGGCCGCTTCTCCTCGGGGCGAAGGCGGGCCCGCTGTCAGCCTGGTCGGAGGCCTTGCTCTTTACGGCCGCCCGGGCCCAGCTGGTGGACGAGGTGATCCGGCCGCGCTTGCAGCGGGGCGAGCTCGTGCTCTGCGACCGATTCAGCGATTCAACGCTTGCCTACCAGGGGTATGGCCGTGGTATCGACCTCGACGCCTTGCGGCGGCTTCAGTCGGAGGCGACCGGCGGGCTGTCCCCCGACCTGACGCTGTTGCTCGACCTGCCGGTCGAGGCCGGCCTGGCCCGCATACCACGCAACGCCCAGGACCGGCTGGATCGAGAGACGATCGCCTTCCACCAGCGGGTGCACGCCGGGTACCGGGAAATGGCGGCGCGTGACCCGCAGCGTTGGCGCGAGGTCGACGCCTCGCGCGATCCGGATGAGGTGGCGTCGCGCATCCTGGAGGTGGCGCTCGAGGCGCTGAGCACAGCGGGCATCCGGCCGGTGGAGCGGCGATCTGCATGAAGTTGCTGATCGCGGTGGTGCACAGCGAGGATGCCTCTGCGACCATGGACGCGCTCAACGACCGCGGGATCTCGGTGACGCGGTTCGTCAGCTCCGGCGGCTTCCTCCAGCACAAGAACGTGACGCTCATGTCGGGCATCGACGACGATCGGATCGAGGAGGTCCTCGGCCTGATCAAGGAGAACTGCCGAACCCGCAGCGAGTTCATGAACCCGATGCCGCCACTGGTCGAGCCCGGTGATTTCTTTGTCCCCTATCCGGTCGAGGTGCAGGTCGGTGGCGCGACGGTCTTCATCATGAACGTCGACCGCTTCGAGAAGCTCTAGCCGAAGACGGGTCGCCAATGACTGACCCCGAGGTCGCGCTGGAGCGGGCCCAGCAGCGACAGGCGGCGATGGCCGAGGTTTTGCAGATCATCAGTCGGAGCGCGTTCGACCTGCGTGCCGTTCTGGAGGCGGTGATCGAACGGGCGAGCCGCTTGTGTCGCGCGCAGCAAGGCTTCATCTATCGGCTAGAAGGCGACTGGTATCGCCTCGACGTCGCATACAACATCACCCCCGAGTTCCTCGCCTTCACGGAACGTACCCCGATTCACGCCGGCAACCTCGGCACACTGGCTGGACGAGTCGGCCAGGCACGACGAGCCGTGCAGATTCCGGATGTTCTGCAGGATCCCAATTACACCTTCTGGGAGGCGCACCGCCTCGGCCAGTACAGAGCGATGCTCGGAGTTCCGCTGATCCGTGAGGAGAGGGTGCTCGGCGTCATCGTGTTGTGGCGCGCGCAGCCGGAGCCATTCACTGACGACGAAGCCCAGCTGGTTTCCATTTTCGCCGACCAGGCCGTCGTGGCCATCGAGCAGGCTCGCCACACCCGCGAGCTGGCCGATGCGCTGGAGCAGCAGACGGCGGCCGGCGAGGTGCTGCGAATCATCAGTCGATCGACCAGCGAGCTCGACCCGGTGTTCGAGGCGCTCGTCAAAAGCGCGGTTCAGCTCTGTGCCGCTGACCACGGCGACATCATCCGGTTCGATCCGCAGACGCACGAATACCTGGAAGCCGCCCATTTCGGGGTCGGTGGCGATGCGTATCGTGCGATCATCCGGCAGCGTCCCTACCGGCCCGGCCGGGACACCCTGGTTGGACGGACGATCCTCGAAGGTGTGCCCGTCCAGATCGACGACGCGCTGGCCGACCCCGAGTACAAGTTCGTCGATGCTCAGCGGGCGGCCGGGTTTCGGTCGATTCTGGGCGTGCCCCTCCTGCGGGAGGGCTTTCCCATTGGGGTCATTTCCGTGTGGCGCCGTGTGGTGCGGCCCTTCTCTGAGCGAGAAATCCGCATCCTGACCACCTTCGCCGACCAGGCCGTGGTGGCGGTGGAAAATGTCCGGCTGGTCCGCGCCCTGCGGCGGCAGACGGAGGAGCTCTCGCGCTACGTCACGCCACAGGTGGCGTCGCTCATCGCCAGTGAGCAAGGTGAGGCGTTGCTGGCCGGACATCGCCGCTTGATCACGGCGATGTTCTGCGACCTGCGTGGTTTCTCAGCGTTTTCCGAGACCGCCGAACCCGAGGAGGTGTTCGGCGTGCTTCGCGAGTACCAGGGCGGGATGGGCCAATTGATCTCGGAATACGGCGGCACGCTCGAGCACCTGGCGGGCGACGGCATCATGCTCTTCTTCAACGACCCGGTCGCGACTCCCGGGTTTGAAGCGCAAACGGTTCGCTGCGGGGTGGCCATGCGCGATCGCTTTCGTGAGCTGGCGGCGGACTGGCGCCGCCGCGGCTACGAGCTCGACCTCGGCATCGGTGTCGCCCTTGGATATGCCACGCTGGGCCGTGTGGGCTACGAAGGACACTTTCAGTACAACGCGACCGGCAACGTGGTCATCCTGGCCTCCAGGTTGAGCGCTGAGGCCCAGGGCGGCGATATCCTCATTACCCAGCGGCTCCACGCCGCGGTCGAGGACATCGTTACGGTGGAGCCCGTCCGAGAAGTGCGGCTTAAAGGCTTTAGCCGCCAGGTGCCCGTCTACAACGTCGTCGGCCTCAAAACATGATCCCAGGGCTGGGGACTGCCCTCAACACCGGCACTGTTCTGGTCGGCGCCACGCTCGGTCTCACGCTCGGCCGGGTCATTCCTGCCAGCCTGCAGCACACGATCCGAATCGCGATCGGCCTGTTCGTGGCGGTGATCGGGATCCAGATGGCACTCAAGACGCACAACCCACTGGTCCTACTGGTCAGCGTGCTAGTCGGCGTCGTCATTGGTGAGCTCCTCAAGCTGGATGCTGGCGTGCAGGCGATTGGCAACTGGGCGGAACGTCGCTTGAGCCGCGATGGCGAGCCGGGACGGGTCAGCCTCGCCTTCATCACCACCAGCCTGATCTTCTGTGTCGGGCCGTTGACGGTGCTCGGCTCCTTCCTCGATGGCACGCGCGGCGATATCACCCTGCTAGCCATCAAGTCGACGCTCGACGGCGTGACCTCGATCGTGTTCGCCGCCACCCTCGGTTGGGGCGTGCTGTTGTCGGCCGTGAGTGTGCTGCTGGTGCAGGGCAGCCTGACCCTGATCGCCTTTCTTATCCACGCCGGGCTCACCGATCTGGAGACCGCCGAACTGACAGCCGCCGGCGGTATCGCCGTGCTCGGCATCGCGCTCGGCCTGCTGGAGCTGAAGGCGATCAAGGTCGCCAACTTCCTGCCGGCGCTGGTGGTGGCGCCGCTGCTCGCCGGCATCCTGCACGCTGTCGGCCTTCTGTCCTAAGACCACCGCCAGGACGACCTCCCTGGCGGGCGATGTAACATCGGCTCGACTCGCGCGTAGCAGTTATTGGGGAGAGGGATTCGTGCTACAGCCGGCGGAGTCGTCCTGGATCGAGCCGTTGGTGCTGGCGTTGTACCGCCCCACGGTTCAACTGGCAACCCTGCTCGTCCGTGATTACACCGTGGCTCAAGACATCGTTCAGGAGGCGTTTGTGCGTGTCTGGCTCTCCCCTCGCACGCCGCGCGAGATGAACGCGTTCCGTCCCTGGCTGTACAAGACCGTCGTCAACCTGGCCCGCGATCATCAACGCCGTCAGGGCAGATGGGCGCGTCTTCGTTTCGGTCGGGTGGCATCCGCCGATCCGATGGATGTAGCCGAGAGCCGCGAGTCGGACGCGGCCCTTGGGGATGCCATGCGCGGGTTGAGCCGGCGCGAGCAAGAGGCCGTCTACGTCCGCTTTTTCGAGGACGCCCCGTTCGACGAGGTGGCGCGGATCATCGGCGTGCGCACGGGCACAGCGCGGGTCCTCGTCCATCGGGCGCTGGGCAAGCTACGACGCCAGCTCGATACGTCATCTTCGGATGGAGTGACTGAACCATGAGGCCAGCAACGATTGAAGAGCGCGTCCGGGACTACATCGAGGGCGAGCGGGTGCACATTCCGGTGCCGCCACAGATGGCGTTTCGCATTCTCCGGGCGGTGGAGGCGAGCCGCCCCAGCGCAACGCGCCCCCACGCTGGCGTCCTGCAACTCGCAGCCGGAATGGCGTTCGTGCTCCTCCTCGCTGCAGGAATCGCCTGGATCCGCACGGCGCAGTCTCCGGCTGGCGTGGTCCAGGGGACGTGGTCAGCGACCGGGAGCATGGCCGTAAATCGCGGCTCCCACACCGCAACCTTACTTCCCGACGGCAGGGTCCTCGTGGTCGGCGGCATGCAAACCTTCCGGGCGGTGGCCAGCGCCGAAGTATACGATCCCCAGACCCGGACATGGAGCTCGGCAGGCTGGTTGCCCGTGCCCAGTTGGGGCCACACGGCGACCCTTCTTCCGAATGGGAAAGTGCTGGTGGTGGGCGGCTCGCAGGCAGACGGGTACCACGTAGATTCCAGCTCGAGTGCGCAGCTTTACGACCCTCGGACGAACAGCTGGTCTGCGGCCGCGAGTATGCACACACCTCGTTCCTTCCACACGGCGACATTGATGCCCGACGGCCGTGTCCTGGTCGTCGGGGGTGTCGAGGCATCCGGCGTCCTGTCGGGAGAGGTGCTCGCCAGTGCCGAGCTGTATGACCCCGGCACCAATGCGTGGGCACCCGCTCCCCCCTTGTCCATCGCGCGAGCCAAGCACGTTGCGATCCTGCTCGCCAACCAGGATGTGCTGGTGCTCGGCGGGACACAGGGGGCCGGCTATTCGAAGGCGTCGGATGCGTTGCGGGCAGCGGAGCTCTACCACCCAACCACGCAAACCTGGTCGTTGGCAGCCAGCATGCAGTACGCACGGATCCTCCCGAACGGCCTCCCTCTGCCAGACGGCCGGGTCCTCGTCGTCGGCGACGAGGGCAGCAATGAGCAGACGGCCGAGATCTTCGACCCCGCGACCGGGCATTGGTCATCTATTGCGAATCCTTCAGTCGGTCGTGCAGATGCGGTGGCGGTCCAGCTTCGCAGCGGGAATGTCTTGGTGGCCGGTGGGATCGGTCAGACGACTGTCCAGGCGTTTGACTGGCGTAAGGATTCCTGGTCCAGTGCGGGTAACCTGTATAGCATCCGCGCCAGTGCGACGGCGACCGTACTCCCCGACGGCCAGGTGCTCGTCGCCGGTGGGTTCGGTAACAGATCCATACCGTGGCTGAGCGCCGAGCTCTTTGATCCGCGCGGCACATCTGCGGTCGGAGTCAGACCAACGAGGTTGGCGCCCGCGCCCATCGCAGGAGCTGCACTCCTACTCGTGATCCCAGCCCTGCTGCTTGGACTTGCTCTGTGGCTAAGACGCGGTCGCGTGGTCCGCGCGTCGCGAGCCGGCGAGATTTGGGTTGACTGACGCCGTGGCCTTGCCTCGTATCTGGCAAACTATGGCGAGTCCCATGGCGAGGTCTCAGGCTCAGCGCAGGGTGGACTGGTTCGCCGCGGGGCTGGGCCTGGTGGTCGCGGTGGTCATCCAGCTAGTTGGCGGCACCCTGCTGTTTGGAAGTCACCGCGGTCAGCTGGTCTCCCAGGGACTGCTGACGTTCGCGGCGCTGCTGGTAGCTGGAACGCTCGCCGGCCTGATCGGGCCGGCCGGTGGAGCCGTCTGGAACGGCGTGATCGTGGCCGTCGGCTTCATCGTCGTCGAGGAGCTGGCCGGTGCTGTGGGCCCGATCGGTCCGATTGGTTCGGCCGGCCTGGACACGCTGGGCCTCGTGATCGACGACATCCTGGTCTTGAGCGGTGGCACGATCGGCGGTGTGGTGGCCAGCGTCGCCCGGCGCCGTCGCGCAGGGTAGGGTAACGAACAGCCGGCGGATCGCGTTCGATGAGCACATGACGTCAACCGACACGGGAACCGGATCATTGAAAAGGAAGTAGAGAAGATGCAGATGGACAACGGATCGGTCGAGGCGCTTGGTTCCCGGATCGTCGAGAACGTCGGTCGGGTGCTCGTCGGCAAGAGTGCAGAGATCGAGCTCTGTGCCATCGCGCTGCTGAGTCGCGGCCACATCCTGATCGAAGACGTGCCCGGCGTCGGCAAGACCATGCTGGCCAAATCGCTGGCGCGCTCCCTCGGTTGCACCTTCGAGCGCCTCCAGTTCACGCCGGACCTGCTGCCCTCCGACGTCACCGGGGTCAACATCTACAGTCCCTCGACGCAGCAGTTCGAGTTCCGCCAGGGCCCGATCTTCACCCAGGTCCTGCTCGCCGACGAGATCAACCGGGCCACGCCCAAGACGCAGTCGGCGCTGCTGGAGGCGATGGAGGAGAAGCAGGTGACCGTCGACGGCACCACCTACCCGCTGCCGCTGCCGTTCATGGTGCTGGCGACGCAAAACCCGGTCGAGTTCGCCGGCACCTTTCCACTGCCTGAGGCGCAGGTCGACCGATTTCTGATGCGCGTCAACCTCGGCTACCTCGACGTGGCTCACGAGGTGCAGGTGCTCGACCGTTTCCAGCGGGGGTCGCCCATCGAACAACTCGAGGCGGTGGCGTCCGCCGACGAGGTGCTCGCGGGCCAAAGGGCGGTGCAGGAGATCTACGTCGACGAGCAGTTGAAGGAGTACATCGCGCGCGTCACGCACCGCACTCGGTCGCACGCCGACATCGGCCTGGGTGCCAGTTCGCGCGGCTCGCTCGGCCTCTTCCGCGGGGCGCAGGCACGAGCCGCCATCGAGGGTCGCGACTTCGTCACCCCGGATGATGTCAAGGCGTTGGTGCAACCGGTTCTGGCCCACCGCCTGATCCTCAAAGCCAACGCCGAGCTGCGCGGCCTGACGCCGGCCAAGGTCCTCGCCCAAATCCTCGAAACGGAGCCGGTACCGCCGCCGAGCGTGGTGTCACGCTTCGGTCGCCGGGTGGCGAGCTAGCCGGGCGACCCCATGCGGCTACCGCGTCTTCCCCTGGTTACGGCGCTGGCGCTCCTCTTCTTTTTCGCGTATATCACCGGGATCCGGCTCGCCTACAGCCTGCTGTATGCGCTCGTTCTCCTGTTCGTCGTCAGTTACTTCTGGAGCCGGCTGGCCGCCGACAACCTGGTGGTCGAACGCACCAGTCCCGAGGGGCAGTACCAGGTCGGTGACCACTTCGAGGAGCACTTCACGATCCAGAATCGCTCCTGGATCCCGGTTCCCCTCATCGAGCTGACGGATTTCTCGAATCTACCCGGGTACAACCCGGGACGCGTCTTCAGCCTCAAGGGTCGGCGCACCCGCCGTTGGACCTCGCGGGGTCAATTCAAGAGACGCGGCCTCTTTACCTTTGGTCCGATCGAGCTGCGTTACGGCGATCCCTTCGGGCTTTTCGCGCGGACGCTGCGCGTTGCGGGCAGCCGCTCGGTGGTCGTATACCCCGTGGTGCGACCGGTCGGCGCGCTCGATGCGCTGGCACCGAGCACCGCCGGCAACGAGCAACTGCGCGGCCGGGTCCTCGATATCCCACCGAACGCCACCACCATTCGCGAGTACGTTCCGACCGACAGCGTCAAGCGCATCCACTGGGCGTCGTCCGCACGACTCGGCCGGCTGATGAGCCGCAGCTTCGAGACGCGGGAAGGCGGCGACGCCTGGATCGTCCTCGATCTCCAGGCCTCGGTTCACGCCGGCGAGGCGCCCGAGTCCACGCTCGAATATGCGATGAGCTTGGCGGCGTCGATCACGGATGCCGGGCTGCGGCGCGGAGGCGCCATCGGGCTGGTGAGCAATGACAGCCGTCTGAGCGTGATCGAGGCGGCGCGCGGCGACCAGCAGCGCAAGAAGCTCTTCGAACACTTCACGCTGGCCGAGGCCGATGGCACGGTGCCCCTCGCCACCCTGCTGACGTCGCAACGACATCAATGGCGGCATCGTGGGGGGCTGATCGTGATCACCCCCTCGGCCGATGAGCACTGGCCGGCGGCGTTGCTCGACCTGGGCGTGCGCGGCAACCGCAGCTTGATCGTCTACCTCGATCCGCGCGGCTTCGGCGGCACCCAGCCGGCGCTGGCGACAGCTGGCCGCTGGCGCCAGGCGCTGAACTGGTGGATCGTCCGGGGTCCCGATGACCTCGACACCGTGGGGGAGCCACCGCTTGCCGCAAGTTAATCCCGCGACCATCACCCTGCTCGTAGTGGCGCTCCTCGGCGCCGCCTGGGCCGCGGGCCTGCTCCGGGCGCACTACGAAGACGGCCGCGCGACGCTGCGGGTTTCCCGCGCCGGGCGCGTGGTGCTCACGCTCAATGTGCGCGACACCTGGCTGTTGCTCGCCATGTCATTGCTGATGGGCTGGGCGGTCGCGGCCGCGGTCGAGCGGTCGGCGTGGGTGCCGGGCTTCGATACCGAGGGCCGCCTCGTTCCGGCACTGGCACTCACGAGCGTGCTCGGATGGCTCTTCGCGTGCGCGGGCTTTCGTCGCTTCGCCTACGGCATCGCCTCGCTGGCCGCGGCCCTGGTGTCGCTCGCATTGTTCACACCATCGCCGCTGACGACCTCCGGCCTTTCGGTTCCGGCGCTGGTCAAATGGTCGACGGACCTGCCGGCGCAGACCAACCTCCTGTTGTTGATGGGCCTGATTTTGATGTTTGCCCTCGCCGGGGCGTGGACAAGCTGGTGGATCTTCCGCCGCCACAATGGGCTGGTTGCCCTCCTGCCGACTGGCACCATCCTTGCGGTCGAGATCATCAATGACACCAGTGCCGGCCTGGGTTTCTTTGTCGTCGTCTGGCTGGCCGCCGCGGCATCCGTCCTCCTTCGGCTCAATTTCGTCGCCCTCAAGGACAGCTGGCGGGCGCGACGCCTGCCGCACGCGGCCGATACCGGATGGACCTTCGGCGAGGTCGGCGCCGAGGCGACCGTGGCCATCCTGGCGATCGCATTTCTGATCCTCCCGCCGCTGAGCAGCTCCGACATCAGCGGCACGCTGATCCCTGGTGTCGTGCATGCGGACCTGACTCACCCCTTTGGCATCGGCAGCGGCTCCGGTGGGGGAGGAGGCATCGGATCGATCGGTTACAGCGAGACGGTTCAACCCGGCTCGCAGCTGAAAGCGAAGTCGCAGACCGTGATGCGGGTCAGCGGCGACGCACCGACTTACTACCCGTACTGGCGGGGCGTCGCGCTGGCGGGCTGGGATGGGATCAAGTGGTATCTCCTACCCAGTACCCAGGAGGTTCCGGTGCGCCAGCAACCGGTGGTTGCCGCCGGGGCCGCGATCCCGAGGGATGACCTGCCGTCGGACAGCCAGCGGATCCAGATCCAGCACGACACGTTCCAAGTGATCGTGCCGCCGGTCCAGACTGTCGCCACTGCTTTTAGTGCCGGCGAGATCGTCACCGTCAATCAACCCACCACGGTCCGCGGCATCATGACGTCGGAAACGGGGCTTCCAGGCCCGGGTCCCGCGCTGGTCAATGTCACCGGCGACACCCTGAGCCCCAGCACCTTCGATACCATCGACCGGATCCACTTGGCCAACCGGGTGCGGGCTCCCTACACCTTCAGCGTCACCGAAGTGATCCCGAACGCGGCCGTGGACGAGCTGAAGACCGCGGGGACGAACTATCCAGCGTGGATCGCACCGTATACCACCGTCTACTACCAAGACCGGATGGCCAGAGGCACGGGACAAGACGCCCAGATCGCAGCCCTCGCCCAGAGCATCGTGCATGACGCGAACGCGACAACGCCGTACGATCAGGCCAGGGCGATCGAGTCCTGGTTCAACGAAAAGGGACGCTTCACCTATACCCTGGCTGGGTCAGGCGCGCCGGCTAACGTGCGGCCGCTCGACTGGTTCCTGTTCAACAGCCGTAAGGGCCTCTGCCAGGATTTCTCGACAGCCATGAACGTGATGCTGCGCATGCTGGGAATCCCCAGCCGGCAGATCAGCGGGTTCGGGCAGGGGATTCTCGATGACAAGACCCACCAGTACATCGTCAATGCCCTCGACGCGCACAGCTGGGTCGAGGTCTATTTCCCCGGTTACGGCTGGATCCCGTTCGAGGCCACTCCGGACGGCGTCAATCAGCCGATCAGCCGGCCGTTGACCCGCGCGTTGCTCAATGTCCCGAGCACGCCGTCGACCGAGGCCACGCCCCGTCCGCGTCCGATCCCGAAGGATCCCGTGGTGGACACAGGTGGGTCGACATCGAACGGCGCCTTTCCCAATATCTGGCGCCAGGCGTTACTGGGCGGCGGGGCTTTGCTGCTCGTCGTGATCATCGGCATCCTCCTGGCGGTTCGCTGGTTGCTGGCGGTCAAAGATGTCCCCCGCATCTGGCGTCGCCTGCTCTTCCTCGGCGACCGGCTCAAGGTCCCGCGTCACCGGGGCGACACCCCGCAGGAATTCGGTGGCCGGCTGGCGACTTTCGTACCACCCCTCGACGAAGAAGTCCGGCGGCTAGCCAACCTCTATACGCGTGCCAGCTTCCGCCGCGAGGGGTTGTCTGCGGATGAGCTGGCTGACGCACGCGACGCGTGGCAGCGGATCCGCGGCAGCTACGCCGGCCTGGTCGTCGGCGCCTGGCGTGACGCGCTGCGCCGCGGCCGGGTGGTCAGCGCAGAGGAAGGCGCAGCGTCAGAAAGTCCCGAGCCATCACGGCGCCGTTGACGGAAGTCTCCCCACTCAAGTGGGTGATGATGAAGCGGGTCGACGGGTGCCGCTCCATCAGCCCCTCGACGTCCTTGCGACCGAGGTGGAGCTCGCCACCCTCGTCGTCGGGGTAGGTCATCTCGGCGATCACGTGATCGCAGGCCGCGACCAGCGCCTCGAGCTCGGATGACATTTCCGCGTCCCCGCTGTAACCGAGGCGCACGCCGTCGCGCTCGATCGTGAACCCCAGGCAATTCAGTTCGCTGACGTGCTGCATGC
>Ga0209220_1000428_pt1 | contig 14596 bp, 18 predicted proteins | sample BlaSpr_A8_OM3_M3_FD_187984 | JGI IMG/M metagenome (GOLD analysis project Ga0209220, IMG submission 187984) | Forest soil microbial communities from Thunder Bay, Ontario, Canada - Black Spruce, Ontario site 2_A8_OM3_M3 (SPAdes) (version 2) | ecosystem: Environmental > Terrestrial > Soil > Boreal... | reverse complement strand
GCTCCGACTGCGCGACGAGCGGCAGAGGCGGCTTGACGGGGGCGAGATGCCGCAGTTTCTCGTCACGACCAGCTCGGTCCGGGATTCCGAGTGGCATGTCGCGAAGGCGCCGAAGGACCTGCAGGATCGGCGCGTCGAGATCACCGGCCCGACCGACCGCAAGATGCTCATCAACGCGCTTAACTCCGGAGCTCGCGTTTTCATGGCCGACTTCGAAGATGCCAACTCGCCGACGTGGGCGAACCTGGTCGAAGGCCAGGTCAACCTGATCGACGCGATCGAGCGGCGCATCGACTTCACGAGCCCCGAGGGAAAGCAGTACCGGCTGAACGACAACGTCGCGACACTGCTCGTCCGTCCACGCGGATGGCATCTCGACGAACGCCACGTCGAGGTCGACGGCAAGCCGATGTCGGGCAGCTTGTTCGACTTCGGGCTGTACTTCTTTCACAACGCCCAGCGGCTGCTCAAGAAGGGCAGCGGTCCCTACTTCTATCTACCCAAGCTGGAGAGCCACCTCGAGGCGCGGCTGTGGAACGACGTCTTCAACTTCGCGCAGGACGACCTGGGCATTCCGCGCGGAACCATCCGCGCCACCGTCCTGATCGAGACCATCCTGGCCGCATTCGAGATGGAGGAGATCCTCTACGAGCTGCGCGATCACTCGAGTGGGCTCAACGCCGGCCGGTGGGACTACATCTTCAGCATCATCAAGAAGTTCCGCAACCGGCCGGAGTTCGTGCTGCCTGACCGGGTTCAAGTGACCATGACCGTGCCCTTCATGCGGGCGTACACCGAGCTGTTGGTCAAGACGTGCCATCGCCGCGGGGCTCACGCGATGGGTGGGATGGCGGCCTTCATCCCGTCGCGGCGGGACCCTGAGGTGAATCGTGTCGCACTGGCGAAGGTCAAGGAGGACAAGGACCGCGAGGCAAACGATGGATTCGACGGCACATGGGTGGCGCATCCGGACCTGGTGCCGACCGCGACCGAGGCGTTTGATCGTGTCCTGGGCGAACGGCCGAATCAGCTGGAGAGGCAGCGACCGGAGGTTTCGGTCAGCGCCGGTCAACTCGTCGAGGTGAAGGTACCTGGCGGGACCGTCACCGAGAATGGGTTGCGGATGAACGTCAGCGTCGGCATCCAGTACATCGAGTCATGGATGCGCGGAACCGGCGCAGCCGCGATCAACAACTTGATGGAGGATGTCGCGACCGCCGAGATCTCGCGGTCGCAGGTATGGCAATGGGTCAGACACTCGTCGAAGTTGACCGAGGGCCCGAGCGTGAGCGCCGATTTGGTGCGCGAGATCGCCGATGAGGAGATGACAAACCTGCGCGAGCGGTATGGGGAGGAGGTCTGGGCGAAGAGCCGCTTCGAGGACGCCCGCAAGGTGTTCGAGGAGGTCGCTCTGGGGAAGGACTTCAAGCCGTTCCTGACCCTGGTGGCCCTGAAGCACATCGACTGATCCGAGCCTTAACAGGCTGGGTTGATTTCGAGTTTTTCGAGCCTTAGCGTGGCTGCAGGCGTGCCGGTTGGGGGCGGGACCGGACGGGGTAGGGGGCGGGCCCGCTAGAGGAGCGCCATTCTTGGGTTGCGCGGCGCCCGGACGCGCTACTTGGCCGGGTTGGCCGGGTTGACCGGGTTGGCCGGGGCGGGGGGTTTGCCCGGGAGGCGCCGCCACTGCCGCGGCCCGACTCCGTTGTTGGGGTTCCCCAAAACGAACGCGACGGCCGAAGGTTTGACCATGCAGCTGTCTTTGCGCACGACGCTGCGCTCGCCGCCCTCCTGGTGCTCGATGATCACCGTCCGCTCGAGGACCGCACGTACCTTGACCTGCTTGCCGTTCACGACTGCGCTGAAGCCACCGCTGACTTCGTGGTTCGGGGGCGGGACGATGCTGGCCAGCGAGACGAGTTCGACGGTTTTGCTCATTTGGTGTGCTTCCCTCGGGCTAGGCGGCGGACACGGCGCCGCGGAAATTCAGCAAGCGCCGAGAAATTCGGCAGCGGCAAATGTTACCAGAGCGGCCAACCCCCAATTCGGCGGGGTAAAGAACCGCTTAAGCCGCGGAGCTCTGCTGTTCCTGAAGCCGGAGCTGGCGAGCGGCCTCCCGGCCGCGCCGGGCTGCCTCTTTGCTCGCGAGGTGCCGCACGCGCAGGTGGAGAGGGTTGACGAACAGGCGCCGGCGGTTGACCAGCACCTTCGGCTCGCCGGGCGCCGGCTCGATCACCGCCGTCCGCTCGAGCACAGCGGTCACCCAGACACGCCGACCGTCATCCACCTGGGCTTCGAAGTCCGGGAGGATCTCGTCGTCCTCGTCCATCGAGACGCTGTCGAGCCGCACCAGCTCGGGGCGGGTCTTCTCAGCGCTCTTTCGGTTGGTTGCCATGCTTCCTCTCATCTACCCGATAACGAATGAGACCAAACGGAGTACCGCATCGTACTCGTCGGTCAATCACCTATACGTAAGGAATACCCGCCAGGTAACACTTTGTATTCCGGCTGAGATCAGATCGCCGGCGCTGCGGAGCCTCTGACCTGGAGCACGGCCTGGGCGGGAGCCCACTCGAGCTCAGCGCCGAAGACCCCTTCGAAGTGTCGCGCGTATTCACGGGCGGCCTCTGAAGGCTCGATCCGGCGCCCTGTCACCCCCTCCACCGAAGCCGGGCGCTTCTCGGCATGTCCGCAGGGCACGATGCCTTCGAAATACCCGAGGTCGGTGGTCAGATTCAGAGCAAACCCGTGGCTTACGACCGAGCGGTTGAGCTTGATCCCGATGGCGGCCAGCTTCTCGCCGTTGTGCCACACGCCCGTAAATCCGGGGTCGCCTGGCTCCGAATCGATGCCAAGCGCGTTCAGGTAGTCGATCAACGAGTGCTCGAGCCTGGACAGGTACTGGGGGATGCTCAGGTCGAAGTGCACCAGGTCGATCACCGGATACCCCACCAGCTGGCCCGGCCCGTGATAGGTCGCCTCCCCGCCGCGATCCGACCATACGACCTCAACCCCTCGGCGTACGCGCTCGGCCTCGTCCCACAGCACATGCTCCGCCAGGGCGGCCTTGCCCATGGTGAACACGTGCGGGTGCTCGAGCAGCAACAAGGTGTCCTCTCCTCGACCCTGCCGCAGCTCCCGCACCAGCTCAGCCTGGAGGTCCCAGGCCTCCTGGTACGGGACGCTACCCAGCCAGGAGGCTCTTACGCGCGGCTGGGATCTGCTCATCGGCGTGGTAAGAAGACCGGACCAGGGGTCCAGCCTCGACGTGGCCGAATCCCATGGCGAGCGCCTGCTCCTTCAGGCGCACGAATTCCTCGGGTCGGTAATAGCGCGCGACCTCGGCGTGCTTCTTCGAGGGCCGCAGGTATTGGCCCACCGTCAGCACGTCGATGTTGTGCGCGCGCATGTTGCGGAACACCTCGACCAGCTCGTCCTCTGTCTCGCCGAGGCCGACCATCAGCCCGGATTTGGTGACCATCTCCGGAGCCAGCGCTTTGACGTGGCGCAGCAGAGCAAGGCTGTTGGCGTAAACCGCCTTCGGCCTGATCCGAGCGTAAAGCCGGGGCACCGTTTCGGTGTTGTGGTTGAAGATGTCGGGCCGGGCCTCGACGACGGTGCGAACCGCCTCGAAGTCGCCCTGGAAGTCGGGCGTAAGCACCTCGATCGTCGTCCCGGGACTTCGTCTGCGGATGGCGCGAATGGTGCGGGCGAAGATGCCGGCCCCGCCGTCCTTGAGGTCGTCGCGGTCGACGGACGTGATGACCGCGTGCTTGAGCCCAAGCTCGGCCACGGACTCCGCCACGCGAAGCGGTTCCCCGAGGTCGAGCTCCATCGGGCGGCCTGACGTCACCGCGCAGAAGCGACAGGCCCGCGTGCAGACGTCGCCGAGGATCATGAACGTTGCGGTGCGGCGATTCCAGCAATCGAAGATGTTGGGACAGCGCGCCTCCTCGCATACGGTGTGCAGGCGGCGGCCGTTGACGATCTGCTTCAGGTCTTTGAAGTTGTCGCCCTCTGTCACGCGGACGCGGATCCATTCTGGGATCGGCGTCTGCCGCAGCGGCTCGGTTGCGCTCATAGTCGAATGCTTCCCGGCGTCCATTCTTCGAGGCTCTTCTTGAGCGAACCAAGGAACTGGCCGGCCATCATGCCGTCGACGATCCGATGATCGAAGCTGAGACACATGTTCATGATGTGGCGAATCGCGATCGCGTCGTTGACCACGACCGGCCGCTTGACGATCGATTCCGTGGTCAGGATCGCGGCCTGCGGCTGGTTGATGATCGGCTGACTCGCGATCGAACCGGTGGCGCCTGTGTTGTTGAGCGTGAACGTTCCGCCCTGCACGTCCTCGGGCTTCAAGTGCTTGTTGCGCGCTCGGTCGACGAGGTCGTTCAAGGTTCGGACCAGGTCCGTGAAGCCGAGCCTGTCAGCATCCTTCACCACGGGCACGATGAGCCCATCCGGTATGGAGACTGCGATCCCCAGGTTGATGTAGCGCTTTAGGAGGACGCCCTCGTCCGTCCACGTCGAGTTCAGCCAGGGGAACTGCTTCAGCGCTTCGCACACCATCTGCGCCACGAACGGCAGGTAGGTCAGGGCTGTGCCGTGTCGAGCTTTGAAGCTGTCCTTCTCCGACTCGCGGTAGCGGACCAGGTTGGTCACGTCGACTTCCTGCAAGGTCCAGGCGTGAGGCGCGGTGGCGAGGCTGCGCACCATGTGCTCCGCGATCGACTTGCGAATCACGCTGAGCTTCACGAGCTCCTCGCGCGCGCCGTCCAACTTGGCCGGCGCGGCCGCCGGCTGGGCAACAGGTTTCGCCGGGGCTTGAGGCGCGGCCGTCGCAGCGCCCGCACCGACCGCAGCCACCACATCGTCGCGCGTGACCCGGCCGCCCAACCCGGAACCGCGCAGGGTGGTCGGATCGAGACCGTGTTCGGCGGCCAGCTTGCGCACCGCCGGCGAGAGCCGGGCGTGCTCGGCTCCGCCGTCAGCGTTCTGCGCGCGGGGCGCGGGTTGAGGCGCTTGCCCACCGGACGGCTCGGGCGGCACCTCCATGTGCGCTGTGCCGGTGTCCCTCTCCTTGGCCGGCGCCGCCGCGGGTTTCGCGCCCGCGACCGGCGCAGGAGCCGGGACGCCTGTCTCGATCTGGGCGATCACGGCCCCGACCTGGACGGTCTCGCCGGCGCTGACGGCGATCTTCACCAGCTTGCCTTCGAAGGGCGAGGGGATCTCGGCATTGACCTTGTCGGTCACGACCTCGACGAGCGGCTCGTCGCGCTTGACGAAGTCACCCTCTGCCTTCAGCCAGTGATCGATCGTGCCCTCGGTGACGGACTCCCCGAGCTGCGGCATTTTGATCTGCGCTACAGGCATGTCGCGAGTGTAGCCGAGGGCTCAGGAAACCGAGGTCAGGCGGCCTCGTCGAGACTCTGGGTCGTCGGGGCGACACCCTCGACGCGCCCGGACAGGTACGAGGTGACCAGGCGCTCGATGACGCGCCGCGCGATGAGTCCGGCCGTGTCCTGCTCGAAGCCGCTGGTGATCAATTCGCTGCGCAGCACCTCGCGCCAGATACTCGGCGCAAGGACGAGGGCGTTCGTGGTTCGGTGTCCTGAGAGCAAGCCTTTCCGCACAGTAAACGCGCGAGCGGGCTGGAGGCGACGCCCAGAATCGAACTGGGGATGGAGGTTTTGCAGACCTCTGCCTTACCACTTGGCTACGTCGCCGCCGCCGGAAACAACGATTTTAACGTTCGCCTCTAAGGGCTCAGGGTGGCGCTAGGCTGTGCGGCGCACCAGGTGGATCAGCAGTTTCGGGACGTCATGGCGCGCCTTCCCGCGGGGGTGGTCGTGGTGAGCGCCCGCGTCGCCGACGAGTTCCGCGGAATGACCGCGAGCAGCCTTGTCTCCATCTCGCTCGACCCGCCACTGGTGTTGGTGGGCCTTGAGAGGGAATCGACGACGCGCGCCGCGGTGGTCGAAACCGGAGCATTCAACGTCAGCCTCCTCACGCGGGCCCAGGAGTTCATCGCCGACCGCCTGTCCGGTCGCGCTCCGGCCGTCGACCCGCAATGGCGCTCTCTGCCGCACCGCCTCGGGGCCAACGGCCTACCGCTGCTCGAAGGCTGTGCGGCCTGGCTCGAGTGCCGCCTGGTGCAGGTCCACCCCGCGGGCGACCACGACGTCTGCATCGGCCAGGTCGAAGCGGCCGCGACCGGAGCCGGCGACCCGCTCATCCTCTGGGACCGCTCCTTCTGGACGCTGCGCTGATTCGCCATCCACTAATAAGGAAGGTCGTCCTCTTCCATGCCGAAGTGATGGCCGACCTCGTGCAGGATGGTGCGGCGCACCTCCTCGACGAGCTCAGCCATGGAGCCGACCGCATCCTCGTGAGACCTCTTGAACAGAGTGATCCGCTCGGGCATGCCCTGGCCCGCCGCGAGCGCCCCGGCTCCCTCGTAGAGGCCCATCAGACGGTCCGGCGACTCCTCTTCGATGACGAACACCGTGTTCTCCAGGTAAGGCTGGAACTGCTCCGGTATCGAGTCGATCGCTTCCTGTGCGGCCGCCTCGAATTGCTTCATGCTCACCCGCATGCATGAATTGAAACGCGTGCTGGTTGTCGGCGCCGGCACGATGGGTTCGCAGATCGCCCTGCAGACCGCGCTGAGCGGTCGTTACGACGTCACCCTGCTCGACACCGTACCTGGACAGCTCGATAGGGCGCGCGCCCAGAACAAGAAGCTGCTCGACCGCTCTGTGGAGAAGGGCCGCCTCACCCAGGAGGTCGCGGATCAGGCCCTACGACAGATCAGCGACTCCGCGGACCTCGCGGCGGCGGCTCTGCTCGCCGACCTGGTGATCGAAGCCGTGATTGAAAACTTCGACGCCAAGAGGACGGTCTTCGAGCAGCTCGGCAAGTACGCCGGCGAGGATGCCGTCCTGGCCAGCAACTCGAGCACCATCGCCATCAGCCGCCTCGCGGACTTCGCGCGCAACCCGGAGCGCTGCTGCAACATGCACTTCTTCCACCCGGTCACGGTGATGCAGCTGTGCGAGGTGGTGCGGGGACCGAAGACGTCCGCTGAGACGGTGGCGACCGCCATGGAGTTCGTCCGCTCCATCGACCGGACCCCAGTCCTCTTGAACAAAGAGATCTGGGGCTTCATCGTGAACCGCATCCTGTTCGCGGCCTCGGAGGAGGCGATGCGGCTGCTCGAGGGCGGCTACGCCAGCGCCGAGGACATCGACATCGCGGTCCAGAAGGGCCTCAACTGGCCGATGGGCCCCTTCCACCTCCTGGACTTCAGCGGACTGGACATCTTCTACGGTGCGATGCAGGATCGCCACACCCTGGGCGAAGGCCCCAAACCACCGGAGCTGCTGCGCAAGCTCGTCGAACAAGGCCGCCTCGGCCGCAAGACGGGGAAGGGCTTTTTCGACTACGACTAGGGGCGCGCTCCGGGGCAGAATTGAGCTACCCCCGTAGCCCAATTGGCAGAGGCAGCCGGCTTAAACCCGGTCCAGCGCGAGTTCGAACCTCGCCGGGGGTACTTCAGTCAGGTGGGCCTACAATCGACGACGATGGACGTGCGGTTGGAAGAAGACCCGGACGAGGAACCAGACGAGCCGGCGCGGCCGGCCCAACCCGACGGTGCTCGCGGACAAGCCAGCGGGGTCATCCCGACAGTCGGCGTTCCGAGCCGCGACTGGGAGTACTCGACCAAAGTTCTGACCGTGGCCCAGGTTGCTGACGGCGTCACGCTGGTCAAGGCCCTGCAGGAGGCCGGAGCTGACGGCTGGGATCTTGCGGACGTGATCGACGGGGGGGAAAAGCGCGTGATCCTGATGCGCCGACCGAAGCGCTCAGCTCGCGAGTCGCGCAGGGTGGGTTTCGCGCCTCCAGCGCACAACTGACCACAGCGCCACCGCGCCGCCGGCGTCGCATCCTCGTCATCGAGGATGACGTACCGGTGCGCATGCTGATCGCCGAGGTGTGCCGCCTGCAAGGACATGACGTCGTCGAAGCCGGCACGGGCGCTCAAGCCATCGAGCTCGGGCGCAGCTCGCAGCCGGACCTGGTCCTGGTCGACTGGGTGCTGCCCGACATCAGCGGGACGGAGGTCATACGCGAGCTGCGGCGCCAGGGCGTCAACAGCCCGATGGTCATGCTGACCGGCCGCAGCACCAAGATGGACGAGGTGGTCGGTCTCGAGGTCGGCGCCGATGACTACATCACGAAGCCGTTCGATTCGCGAATCCTCGGTGCCCGCATCAACGCGCACCTGCGACGCTCAGCGCTCGCCGAAACCGGCGGTGGTCGCGAGGGTGTATTGAGCATCGGTGCCCTGCAGATCGACAACGCGGCACGCCGGGTCAAAGTGGGCGACGACGAGATCACGCTGACCATGACCGAGTTCAACCTTCTCGCCGTGCTGGCTGCCAATCCCGAGCGCGTGCTGACGCGCGCGCAGCTGCGAGACAAGGTGTGGGGCTATCCCCACGACCTCGACGACCACTCCGTCGACCCGCACGTCCAGCGACTGCGGCGAAAGCTGTCAGAACGCACGAACACGGGCGTCAGCCTGGAGGCGGTGCCCGGGCTTGGTTATCGGCTGTCCGTCAAGACGGGTTGACCGAGACCACATCCCTGTTCGGGCCTGCCGCCCCGGAGCTCCAAATCGCCGAGGACCTGCTGAGGAAATCGGTTGCCGGCGACCCTCCCGAGGTCGCTCGCCCCATGGCGGAGCTGCTCGCAGCGGGCGGCAAGCGAATCCGTCCGGCGCTGGTCTTGCTGGCGGCGATGTGCGGCACGTACGACCGCGATCGTGCGATACCCGCGGCGATGGCGGTCGAGGTCACGCACGCTGCGACGTTGGTCCACGACGACGTGATCGATCGGTCCCCGACCCGCCGCGGCCGGCCGACCGTGGCGGCGGCCCTGGGCGACGAACCGGCCATCGTCATCGGTGACTTCTACTTCGCCAAGGCGTACGAGTGGGCGGCGCGGACGAACACCCCGGAGGTGGTCGCGATCCTCGCGCGGGCCGTGATGGACATCTGCTCCGGAGAGGTGCGGCAGCAGGAGATCCGCTACCGCTACAGCACAGGGGTCGATGAGTACATGCGTCGGATCGAGGCCAAGACCGCGACGCTGCTCGCCGCGTGCTGCGACATCGGCGCGCTGCTGGGCGGCCTCGGCAAGGCGCCGCGCGAAGCGCTGCGGTCCTACGGACGTTTGATCGGTCTTGCCTTTCAGATCGCTGACGACGTGCTCGACTACACGGGTACCGAGGGTGAGGTCGGCAAGCCGATCGGCCAGGACGTCCTCGAAGGTTTCGCGACGCTTCCACTGATGCTTTCGTCGATCAAGCTCGATGACGATCGAAGGCTCGATGAAAACGAGGCGCGCCGCGTTGCTGATGCGGTGCGCAGCAGCCAGGGTCCTAAGCTGGCGCTCGAACAAGCACGGAATCAAGCGATTTCCGCACGCGATCAGCTGAGGTCTTTGCCCGCAGGCGAAGCCATCGATACGCTCGCGTCGCTAACGGACTACGTGGTCAGTCGAAAGCTCTAATCTCTAGCCGTGTCCCGGGTGGGGATGGGGATTGTGGCATGGGCAGGGTCCGCCTCGTAGGCGTTGGACCAGGCCATCCAGGCCTGGCCACCGTGCAGGCGGTCGAAGCGGTGAAAGAGGCCGATGTCATCCGCAATTACGATGGCTGCGGCACCGGCCTCTTGCATCTCGCGCGCGCGAACGCCGACATCGCTCCGCTCGAGTCCATCGATGAGGTAATTCGTCTCGCGCGCAACGGGCGCAAGGTCACAGTGCTTTTTCCCGGCAACCCATATGCATTCTCCAATGGGAGCGAGGTCGCCGAACGTTTGGAACGAGCCGGCATCGATTTCGAAGCCGTGCCAGGCCTGATCGTCGAGCTCGCGGCGCCGGTGATGAGCGGCATCCCTCTCACGATCGAGGGCCTGTCCGCGTCGATTGGCTTCGGCCTGGTCAAAGAGGCTGAAACAGTCGTGCTGCGCCTCGCGTCGGGCTGGTGGGACTCTGGCATCACCGCGCTGCTCCAGAACGGGCGCGCCCCGGAGACGCCCGCCGCGCTGATCCTGAACCCCGGACTCGCGGGCCAGCATCGCGTCACGGCGCCGCTCGGCGAGCTCGCGCGCAAGGCGGCCACGTACGGAGCCCGCGGCGATGCGCTGCTCGTGCTGGGTCCGGGCGTCGAGATGTCCGAGCGCCTCGACAGCATGGCGAAACGGCCGCTGCATGGGCGGCGGATCCTCATCACGCGGGCCCGCCACCAGGTCGATCCGTTCCGCAGGGAGCTTGTCGATCTCGGGGCGGCGGTCGTGGAGATACCCACACTCGAGATCCGGAAGCTCCCGACGGACGAGCGGGTGAGCAAGGCGATCAAGAACCTGGACCAGACGGCGCTCGTGATCTTCGCGTCGGCCAACGCGGTCGACATTTTCTTTCAGATGCTCTTTTCTTCGGGTCTGGATGCACGGGCGCTGCACAAGTCGAAGCTATGCGCGATCGGTCAGGAGACGGCGGACGCGCTGGGCAGCCACGGATTGCGTCCGGAGCTCGTGACGTCGGAGTACACAGCGGAAGGCCTGGCGACCGCCCTAGGAGACTGGGAGATGGCGGGGATGCGGGTCTTGGTGCCACGCGCGGAGATCGCCCGCGACGCCCTACCATCGCTGCTTGCGAATCGTGGAGCGGAGGTGCACATCCTGCCCGTCTATCGCGCTGTCTGCCCGGCGGCTGCCGGGCCCGCGCTCATGCGCCTGTTCGACGGTGAAGGTGTCGATGTGATCACCTTTACGAGCTCGTCCACGGTCTCGAACTTCGTGCAGGCGTTTTCCGAGGATCGCCTGCCCGCGATCCTGGGTGACGCGGAGATCGCTTGCATGGGACCTGTGACCGCCGACACCGCGCGCAAGCTCGGCCTGTCCGTCTCGATCGTGGCTCGCGAATACACGACACACGGCCTGGTTCAGGCGATCGCCGAGGCGACCGCGCGAAAGTGAGCCAGCGTCGCCCTCAGTCCCGCCGACCCGTGCTTGCGGAGCCGGATGACCTCGAAGGCGGGGCGCCGCGCGGGCGCCAGGCGTTGCTTGCGCTTCTTGTCATGGCCGTGCTGATCGCGGCTGTCGTCGCTTCCGGGTTGCTCATCAACAAAGCGATGGAAGTGCCAACGAAGGCTCTGGCCAATTGCGCGACGTCGACGCAGATCTCATTGCACCAGTTCATCGGCCCGCAGCCGATGTGCATCAACGCGAGCCAGAAACTCGTGGCGACGATCACCACATCGCAGGGCGCCATCGTGATCCAGCTCCATCCCGAGATCGCGCCCGTTACCGTCAACAACTTCGTCGTCCTTGCCGCTCACGGTTACTACACCGGGCTGCAGTTCTGGAAGTCCGAGGACTGGGTGGTCCAGGCTGGCGACCCGCTCAACAACGGCCGCGGCGGCCCGGGCTACAACCTGCCCGATGAGCCGAGCGCTCAGGCATGGCAGCTCGGAGCGGTCGGCATGGCACGCGTGCCCGGTGGAGCGGTCAACGGAAGCCAGTTCTTCATCCAGAAGGCCGCTTGGCCGGGGTCCGGACCGACCGCCGTCTACAACCGGTTCGGCACCGTCACGTCGGGGATGGACAAGGTCCAGGCGATCAGCGGAAGCGACACCATCACCTCGATCACGATCAAAGTTTCCTGACGGTCGCCTGACCTTCCCGTTACAGGCGGGCGCCTATAATCGGGCTCAAATGCCATTTCACCCCTTGTGGCTGGTCCTGATTCTCGTCGTCGTGCTGATCGTGTTCGGCCCTGGCCGGCTGCCCGAGCTGGGTGGAGCGGTAGGCCGGGCGATGCGGGAGTTCCGCAAGGCGACCACGGAGCTGACCAACGAGGTCACGTCGGCAGCGCAGGCAAAGCCCGAGACGCCCGCGCCGGCCGAGGAAGTTGCCAAGGCCCCGACGTCGACGCCGTCCGAGGCTGAAGCCCCCAAGAACTAGTGGTCGGCGTCAGCCGCCCACGCCGCATCACGCGAATCCGGCCGCCGATACGTGCGTCACGGGTCCTGGCGCGTCGTCGTCACGCATCACGATGCGCTCCTCCTAGCGCCACCCGTTCCTTCGTCTCGGCGCCCGGACCGGCGCCCTGCGGGCGCCTTTCGCGAGCTGCGGCACGTTCGGCCGCCGCCGCCCACTAGAAGCAGTGGCCCTTCTAGACAGGGTCCTGCAGCGCGGCCCTCAAACCACCACCCCGGTCGAAGAGCAGCGGATGTCTGTGATCGAACACCTCGAGGCGCTGCGCCGCATGCTGATCATCTCGCTGATCGCATGGGGCACCGCCACGATCGCGGCAGTGTTCATATCGGGCCGCGTGATCACGTTCGTCATCACACGAGCGGGCATCGGTCATGCGATCTACCTCCAGCCGGGTGGGGGCGTGATCCTCCAGCTGAAGGTCGCGATCTACATCGGCCTCGTGATCGCGGCGCCAGTGCTCATCCAGCAGATCTGGTGGTTTGTCAGCCCAGGGCTGCATGCGCACGAGCGTCGCTTCGTGCTGCCGCTGGTCATCGCGACGATCGTCTTCTTTGCGTTCGGCGTCGGCGTCGCGATGTTTGCGCTGCCCCTCTACATCAAGATCCTCGGCTCGCTTGCGCCGGCGGACGTCACGTACCTGCCGGACATCGGCGAGCTCGTGAGCTTCGTCCTGATCATGGTCATCGGCTTCGGGCTCGTCTTCGAGCTGCCCGTCGTCCTTTTCGTGCTCGGGATGCTGCGCGTCATCAGCTCGCGGTGGCTCTACAAGAGGCGGCCGTACTGGTTCCTTGGGCTTGCAGTGCTGGCGAACTTCCTGACCCCGGGCGTCGATCCGCTGACCCCTATGATCATGTTCGTTCCGCTCTACATATTCTTCGAGGTGACCGCGCTATTACTGAAACTACTCGGGAGATGACTGGCGCGGCCGTGCGCCGCGATGGGCGGGCGTCCGACCAGCTGAGGCCGGTGAAGATCGAGCTCGGTGTGAACGTCCACGCCGAGGGTTCCTGCCTGATCGAGATGGGCCGCACGCGCGTGTGGATCACAGCCAGCGTGGAGGATCGGGTGCCGATGCACCGCCGGGGCAGCGGCCAGGGCTGGATCACGGCCGAGTATTCGATGCTGCCGCGGGCGACTCATGACCGCGGGACGCGCGAAGCGATCCAGGGCCGGCTCGGAGGCCGCACGCACGAGATCCAGCGCCTCATCGGGCGCTCGCTGCGCGCGGCGGTCGAGATGAAGGCGATCGGCGAGCGGACGATCACCCTCGATTGCGACGTGCTGCAGGCCGACGGCGGTACGCGCACCGCATCCATAACGGGAGCGTTCATCGCTCTGTACGTCGCGCTGAGACGGATGAAGGACGCGCGAATGATCGACCGCATCCCGGTGCGCCAGCACCTCGCGGCGGTCAGCTGCGGGGTCGTCGACGGGACGCCGGTGCTGGACCTCGACTACTCAGAGGACTTCCAGGCCTCGACGGACCTGAACTGCGTGATGACCGAGGACGGGCGGCTGGTCGAGCTGCAGGCGACGGCCGAGGGCGCGCCCTACACGCGGGCGGAGCTCGACTCGATGGTGGCGCTGGCCTCCAAGGGCATCAAGGAGCTGATCGTCGCGCAGAAGCGCGCGTTGGCCTCGCTCTAGCCCGGCTTGCCTGACCGTCCGCGACTCGTCATCGCGTCGGGCAACGCCGGCAAGCTTCGCGAGTACCGAGACCTCCTTTCCGGTGCCGGCGTCGAGCTGGTCGCGTTCGACACCGAGGTCGACGAGGTGGGGGAGACCTACGCGGACAACGCGCGGCTGAAGGCGGAGGTCGCCCTCACCCGCTCGGATCTGCCGTCGCTGGGCGATGATTCCGGGCTCGAGGTCGAAGCAATCGGTGGATTCCCCGGCATCCGGTCGGCCCGTCTCGGACCGACGCAGCAGGAGCGAACCTCGGAGCTGCTGCGCCGGCTCGAGGGAGTGCCGCGACCGTGGAACGCGCGCTTTATCTGCGTCATCGCGCTCGCGGTGCCAGGAGGTGAGACCCAGCTCTTCGAAGGCGAATGTCGCGGCGAGGTGGTGCCGGAATGGCGCGGGGAGGCGGGGTTCGGATACGACCCGATCTTCCTGGTGCCCGGGACGGGCAAGACCTTCGGCGAGATGCCGCCGGAGGAGAAGCGCAAGTACAGCCACCGCGCCGCCGCGGCTCGGGCACTGCTGGTGTCGGGCGCGCTTCAGCGGCTGTCTGGTTGAATGGTCCTGCCCGTGGTGACAGCAATGCTGGCGGCGGTGGGCCGGCGTCGGCGGATCGTCGCGAACCTTCCAAGCTGGGGTAGCAGCTCCAGCTCGGGGAGCGCTTACAGCGTCTTCAGCCTGCTGAGCGTGGCCAGCCTTTTCAGCGTCGGCTCTCTGCTTAGCATCGGGAGTGCGGGATCGATTTTGAGTATCGGCAGCGCCGGGTCGATCCTGAGCATCGGCAGTGCCGGCTCGATCCTCAGCATCGGCAGCGCCGGCTCGATCCTATCGATCGGCGGAAGGGG
>Ga0209220_1000427_pt1 | contig 14625 bp, 22 predicted proteins | sample BlaSpr_A8_OM3_M3_FD_187984 | JGI IMG/M metagenome (GOLD analysis project Ga0209220, IMG submission 187984) | Forest soil microbial communities from Thunder Bay, Ontario, Canada - Black Spruce, Ontario site 2_A8_OM3_M3 (SPAdes) (version 2) | ecosystem: Environmental > Terrestrial > Soil > Boreal... | reverse complement strand
TGCGAGATCCGTTTGCCGGTGGCCCGGCGGACGATCTCGCCGACGATGTACCCGAAGGTGTAGGCGTGGTAGCCGACCTTCGTTCCGGGTTCCCACCAGAGCTCTTCGTTGGCGATCGCCGCGCACATCTTGTCCCAGTTGCAGAGATCTTCAATCGTCGTGTCCAGCGGTATGCCCGGCACGCCGGCCGTATGGTTCAGGACATGGCGCACGGTGACGGACTGCTTGCCGTGGGCTCCGAACTCGGGCCAGAGCGCCACGACCGGCGTGTCATAGCCGAACAGGCCGCGCCCGGCGAGGACGTGCGCCACGGTCGAGGCCGCGCCCTTGCCGACGGAGAAGTTATAGAAGGGCGTGTCCGGGGTCACGGGCCGTCCGCTTGCCGGGTCGGCGATGCCAGCGACTGCGTCGACGACCAGGTCGGCCCCACGGTAGACGGCCACCTGCATCCCGCGCTCGGCGCCGGACTCGACCAGCTGGTCGATGGCGTCCTGTACCTGTTCCTGGGCGTCGCTGCGGATCTTCCCCTGGCCGAACGCGACGGCGGTGTCGGCGTTCGAAGCAGTCTGGCTCATGATCGCCTCCCTGGAGAACTTCGGCCGTTTGCCCGGCATTCTTACGCTTATTAGACGGCTACCGCTGGAAAACTCATCGGTCGGCGACTCGCGATGAGTTCTCCGTACCCAGGGCGTCTAACTCATTGGACCACACAATGCCGACGCCCGAGCGCAGCCCAATCACCGTCGTCTTCTGCGACGTTCAAGGGTTCGCCGCCGACGCGGTGACGCTCGACGTCCTTGCACGGCTGCAGCTGGCCGCCCGCCGCCATCGCTGTCAGGTCAGGCTGAGGGGCGCATCGAACGAGCTCCGGGAGCTCGTGACCTTCATGGGGTTGCGGGACGTCCTGCCGTGCTGCGGCGATTAGTCGATGTGATCGGGTAGGCCGAATAGCGGAAACAGCTTCGCGGTATCGAGAAAGAAGGTGAACTCGACGATCCGATCCTTCGCGGTCTCGACCACGAGGAGAGCCCAGGGATCACGGCCCGTTCCGGACTCGCTCGGTTTGTACTGTCCAAACGCCACCGAGCCGTTCGCCCCGGCAGTGGGCAGGAGCCGCGAGCCGCGACAGCCAATACCCGGGCCGAACCACCACGTAAGGATGTTCTCTCGGCCGCGCAGCCAGAGGTCGTACGGCGGCATCGACTGCTTGGCGTCCTCCTGGATCAATGCGGTAAGCGCGCTCAGGTCGTAGCGCTCGAAGGCCTGGACGTAGCGCGCAAGAAGCTCCTTTCGGGCATCGTCCATTTGAGGGACCGGATCATTCGAGCTGACCCCGCTCGCTTCGAGCGTTTCTCTCGCGCGCTGCAGCGCGCTGTTGACCGAGGCGACGCTGGTCTCGAGGAGCTCGGCGACCTCCCTCGCTTTCCAGCGCAGGACCTCGCACAGGATCAAGACGGCCCGCTGGCGGGGAGGAAGATGCTGCAGCGCCGCCACGAAGGCGAGCCGGATCGACTCCCGCGTGACCGCCAGCTCAGCGGGATCACCCTCCTCTGCAAGCAGACTGTCGGGAATGGGCTCGAGCCAGGCAACTTCCGGGAGCCAGTGGGCGTTCTCTAGGACGGGGGCGCGCGCAGGTCCGAGATCCATCGGACGAGCTCGACGGTTGCGTCCCTCTACCATGTCGAGGCAGACGTTGGTGGCGATCCGGTAGATCCATGACCGCACAGCCGCCCGGCCCTCGAATCGCTCGAAGCCTCGCCAGGCGCGCAGCAACGTCTCTTGCACCGCATCCTCCGCCTCGAATGGCGAGCCGAGCATTCGGTAGCAGTACCCGATCAACTCGGAACGGTACCCCTCGAGCTGGCTTTCCAGCTCAGTCGGCGCGGCGGTACGAGACGGAACCTCCAAGGGGCTCATCCTACGGTTTAGACGGCGAAGGCTCCCTAAACTCATCTGCGTTTAGCCAGGAACCTCAGCGCAAAGCCACCGGCGGAGCGTCGCGTCCGCACATCGGTAACGGCTAGACGCCCGAGCAACGTTTCCAGCTGTCCCGGGCCCATGAGCCCTGTGCTGCGCGGCCCGTCGTGGTGCCCATGGTGCAACGGCGCCCCGTGGAGCAGGTCATAGCCGACCAAATAGCCGCCGGGGCGGGTGACGCGGATGGCTTCGGTCACCGCCCCCGCCCAGTCACCGACATGGTGGAGCATCGCAAAGGACAGCACGACGTCGAAGCGGCCATCGGCGAAGGGGAGGGCTGCCGCATCGACCCGTTGCGTGCTCGCTCGCTGCCCGAAACGCGCGAGTCTCCGCTCCGCAACGGCGACCATTTCGGGGTCGTAATCCGTGGCGACCAGTCGAAGCGCGGGAAACTTCCGGAGCAGTTGCGCCGCCATGGTTCCGCTACCGCCGCCGATCTCAAGGGCTTCACCGCCTGGCGAGAGACCCTGCAGAGCCCAGGGAAGAAGGACCCAGCGGGCAAGCGCCCGGTACGGCGGGCTCGTGCAAAAGCTCCTGGCGAGCGCCGACATCTCGGGCATCGCGATCATGTTGTCAGGTTAGAGTGCGTGGATGACGGCGCTGCCTGACCCGTGCTAATCGTTTGCCCCGGATGCGGCCTGCAGCGCCCGAGCCTGAGCCTTGACCCTGATCGCAAAGCCAACGCTTCCGGCGAGTGTCGCGCCCTGATGAATGAGATGACGTACTACACGCTCGCCCACGGCGATCCGAAATTCATCCACCAGCATCTCGTCGACGCCTACGGGGCCCAGCATGTTCGCCTATCGCCGTCCACGATCGGAGCAGCATTCGCCCTCGCCGGCCTTTACCTGGCCGTTGAACGCGGGTTCACCGGCCGGCAGGTCCAGAAGATGCACATGCGGATGGCCCGGACATCGAAGCGGTGGCCCCGATTCGACCCACCGGAGGATGTCGGGCCGCTGACGGTGTCGGACGTCCTGGCGGTTGAGCCGGGACCGCGTCGGGACGAGAAGCTGATGGAGTGGTGCGCCAGCGCCTGGAGCGCCTGGTCGCCAGCGCATGGCCGCGTGAGAGAGATGGTCGACAGATTTCTCTAACCGATTATTCTGAGGCCTCGAGGACGTCATAAGGGTATGAGTTCCGTCACCTGTCAGATTTCGATCTCACTCGACGGTTTCGTCGCGGGGCCGAAGCAGAGCCTCGACAACCCGATCGGGGAGGGTGGGCTGCGCCTGCACCAATGGGTGTTCGAAACCGCTAGCTGGCGCGAGCAGCAGGGGGAGGCCGGTGGCGCCCGCTCCGTCGATTCGGACATCGTCCGCGATCTCTTCACGAACGTCGGCGCCTCCATCATGGGGCGCAAGATGTTCGGCGGCGGCGACGGGCCATGGGATGAGGCATGGACCGGCTGGTGGGGCGAGGATCCGCCCTACCACGTACCGGTGTTCGTCCTGACCCACCACCGGCGAAAGCCTTTGCCGATGCAGGGCGGCACCACCTTCACGTTCGTGACCGACGGGATCGAATCGGCCCTTCAGCAGGCCCGGGCGGCTGCCGGTGACAAGGACATCCAGATCGCGGGTGGCGCTCAGGCGGTGCAGCAATACCTGCGAGCGGGTTTGCTCGACGAGCTCTACCTGCACATCGTGCCGGTCATCCTTGGGGCCGGTGAGCGCCTGCTCGAGAACGTCGGCGATCCCACCCTCGAACCCATCAAGGTGATCGCCTCACCGGCGGTCACGCACGTCAGGTACCGCATCGTTCGCTAAGCTGCGAATGTGAGCCGGTTCATCGATGTGAGCCATCCGGTGGTGGAGGGCATGGAAACGTACAGGCCGTTGCCCACGCCGCGAGTCGAGGTGCTCAACGACTATGACGCCTCGCGGTACGACGGCAAGGCGGAGTTCCTGATCGCCTCTTTGCACCTGTGCGGCAACACGGGAACCTACATCGACTCGCCGCGGCATCGGTTCCGTGGGGGTGCGGACCTTGCGGGACTTCCCCTCGAACGCCTCGCGGACCTTCCGGTCGTCGTCGCCGACGCCACCGGCGCCGGTCTCGCGATCGGCTCTGATGTCCTCCCGGACGGAGACCTGCGGGGCAAGGCCGTCCTCGTGCGCACCGACTTCTCCCGCTACTGGGGCACCGACAGCTACTTCAGTGGCAATCCCTACTTGACGACGGACGCATCCAAGAGACTCGTTGACGCTCGGCCGGCCCTGGTCGGGATCGACTCATTGAACATCGATGACATCGCCGACATGTCGCGACCCGCCCACACGCTCTTGCTCGCAGCGGGAATCCCAATCTGCGAGCACATGACGAACCTCGGGTCGGTGACGTCTGGCGCGGGACGTCTGCACGCCGTCCCAATCGCATGGGTCGGCGGCGGGACGTTTCCGGTACGTGCCTACATCGTCGCGACATGATGGCCGACATCTTCCGTCATTTCTACGACTATCACTTCAGTGAGAACCGCAACATCTGGAATACGTACATCGCGTCGCTCTCCGATGAACAGTTCACGCAGGACGTGGGCTACTCCCACGGATCGGTCCGAAACCAGATCGTGCATCTCATGAGCGTTGACGACGCGTGGTTCAGCGGATTGCGAGGCGTCGACATCTCAGACTCGCCCGATCCGTCCACCTTTGTGGATCGGAACAGCATTCGTCTTCACTGGGACGCCGTCGAGCAACGGATGCGCGACTATCTTGCCGAGTTGCGGGACGACAGAGTCGTTGAGAAGCCGTTCGCAGAGGGGGAGGACAAGGACCTCATCGTGTGGCAGGTGCTGCTCCAGGTCGCCAATCATGGCACCGATCATCGCGCACAACTGCTCAGGCTGCTGAACGATCTCGGCGTCAAGACCGTCTCTCAGGACTACATCTTCTACGTCTATGACCACCCAACCCTAGCCCTCGCCCAGAAGGGGAGTGAAAAATAGGAATAGGCTTGAGGTAATCCGTCAATCGGTCAGGCGAGGAGGGTAAGCGATGGCCGGTTTGATATCTCGTGGATTCCTTGGACGTCGGCGCCCGGCAGAAGTCGAAGACCGCCTTCCGCCTGGGCAGTATCTCGTCACCGATTTCCCGGTGCTCTCGGCAGGGCCGACGCCACATACGCCGCTCGATCAATGGTCGTTCACCATCGACGGACTGGTGCAATCGCCGGTGACCTGGAGCTGGGACCAGTTTCAGAAACTCGCCACCCAGACGTACACCGTCGACATCAGCTGTGTCACGAAATGGACCAAGCTCGACACCAGGTGGCTTGGCGTCAGCGTCGATACCTTGCTCGAGGCGGTCCAGGTTGACCCCATGGGCCGCTTCGTGATGGCCTACAGCGACGGCGGGTACACCACCAACGTCCCGCTCGCTGAGTTGGTGAGGGGCCAGGCCTTCGTCGCGTACCAGTTCGACGACAAGCCGCTCGAACCTGTGCACGGCGGGCCGGCTCGGCTGGTCGTGCCGCACCTCTACTTTTGGAAAAGCGCCAAGTGGATCCGGGGCCTTCGCTTCATAGAACGCAACGAACCAGGGTTCTGGGAGTCACTCGGCTACCACATCCACGGCGATCCCTGGAAGGAAGAGCGCTACAGCGGAGACTGACCGTGCAGCCGGTTCTCGAATGGCAGGCCGGGACGGTCACCGCGATCCGTCCCGAAACCAAGCAGACCAAGAGTTTCACGTTCGCGCTGCCGAAATGGATGGCCCACCGGCCGGGTCAGCACTACGACGTCCGCCTGACCGCGCCGGACGGCTACCGGACGGAACGCAGCTACTCGATCGCCTCCCCACCCGAGCGCGTCGGCGAGCTCGATCTCACGGTGGAACTGATCCCCGATGGTGAGGTCTCGCCCTACTTGCATGACGTCCTGATGCTGGGCGACCAGCTCGAGCTGCGCGGGCCGATCGGCGGCTACTTCGTTTGGGATGTGGCGATCGGGGGGCCTCTGCTGCTCGTTGGCGGCGGCTCGGGCGTCGTGCCCCTGATGGCCATGCTGCGCCATCGCGCCGCGCAGCACGCGACCCTGCCGGCGCGGCTGCTCTGTAGCAGCCGCACCGCGGACGACGTCATCTATCGCGACGAGCTCGACGGCCTGGCTCGTGGCGATCCGGCGTTCGAGGTCTTCTATACCTTCACCCGGGAGCCGCCGGCGGGTTGGACCGGGTATCGGCGCCGAATCGATGGCGCCATGCTGGGTGAGGTCATCAAGCCCTTTGGCAAGCGTGCTCGCGTCTACGTGTGCGGACCCACGTTGCTGGTTGAGGCCGTCGCGAACGCGCTGGTGCAAATGGAGTTGCCGATCGAGCAAATTCGTACGGAACGCTTCGGCCCAACCGGAGCCTGAGGAGGCAGAACGATGGACAACGACGAAGGCGATATGAATTCGGCCTTGATGGTCGATGGCAACGCCGTTGCCGGGCAACTGGAGCAGATTTTCGGCCGCGACATGACGATGACGGTTGCCCGCTGCGCCGGCTGCGCCCGTGACGCGGAGATGGGAGCGCTGTTGGCGTTTATCCGGGGTCCCGGGGTCGTGTTGCGCTGTCCCGCGTGCCAGAATGCGATTGCGCGGATCGTGGAGACGCCGACAGCGATCTATCTCGAAGCACGAGGCGCCGCGTATCTGCGGATGGTTCCGCAGGAGTAGGCGCTACTTTTCGCCCGCAGTGTGAGGCACGGGCTCGTTCTCGATCGGGCCTTCCCCGGCCGCTTCGCTGATTTCCTCGGACAGGCGCGGGAGAGCCTCGGCGTGCACCTCGCCGGACGGGCTCGCGGAGAGCGGGGTGTCCTCGCCGCGCTGCGCCCGGTAGAAGGCACCGAGGAGGACGTTGAGCAGCCCGGCGATCGGCACCCCGAAGAGCGCGCCGAGAATACCTCCCAGCTCGGCACCGATCAGCAGTGCCGCCATGGCGACCAGCGGATGAATTCGGGTCGCGGAACCCATCACGCGCGGCCCGAGGATATATGCCTCGATCGCGTGGCCGCCCACCGCCGCAATCAGGGCTAGAAGCCCGATGAATGGTCCCTTGAAGACAAGGGCAATGAGCACCGCCAGGCCCATCCCGACCGGCGCGCCGATCAGCGGGAGGAACTCGAGGAAGAAGGTCAGGATCCCCAGCACCACGGCGTAGGGGACACCGATCACCGTCATCGCCAGGCCGGTGTAGCTGCCCATGACAAGCGACATGAGCAACTGGCCCCGTGCGTACTGGCCGAACGTCGTGCCAACCGCCAGCAGCGTGAAGTCGTAGACCGCTTCGTGCCCAACAAAGAGCTTGCGCATGCTGGCGATCAGTTGGCGGCCTTCCACCAGCAGATAGATCGAGATCACCAGCACCAGGAGGATGTTGATCAGGGTCCCCAGCGTTCCGCTCAGGATGCCGAGGACCGATCCCAGGACGGCGCTGCTGAACGCGGCAGCCCCGGTCGGAATACTCAGCTTGAGCGGAATGCCCAGACTGTCGATCGCGTCCTGCAGGTAGCGGACGAACGCAAGGGCTCGCGATTCCAGCGCCGGTAATTGCTTGGCCTGGCCGATCAACGCCGGCGTCACGAGCGCGATCACCCCAGCGATCAAACCGATGATGACGACGTACAGCAGCAGCACGGCGAAGACCCGCCGGCCCTTGAAGATGGCCAGCATCTCCATCCGGTCGATCACCGGTGTGAGCAGCAAGGCGATGATCGCGGCGAAGATGAACAGGAGGAGAACATTGAAGAGGTGGACTACCAGGTACTCACTCTGGTGATAAAGCATCACCGTTGTGAGCGCGATCAGCAGGTAAACGAGGATCCGGACCGGGCGCTCGAGGTGGCGCCAGGCCCTGGTCAGGTGTCCACCCTGTTCGGGGCTCGCCATCAGGCCAGTCTCGCAGACCGGCCGCTAGGAGCGAGCGGCGGCGCTACCTGACCGGCCGGGAAAGCGAGGTTCTGCGCCTACGCTTCGCGGAGCCGGCACCGGCTGGCCGGCGGCGTCGAGGCTTCCGTGGAGCCATGTACCGTTCAGCCCAGTCGCCCAGCCTGAGGAGGCCAGGGCCGATTGCCCGCCCACTCTCGGTCAGCTGGTAGAGGACGCCGAGCGGCGGCCCGTCGAGCACGGTCCGGTCGATCAAGCCGGCCCTGGCCAACTCGTTGAGGCGGTCGGAGAGCATGCGCTCGCTGATCCCGGGAATCGTCCGCGCCAACACGGCAAATCGCGCCGGACCCTGGAGCAACAGGCCGAGGATGACGCCCGACCAGCGCTTGCCCAGCAGCGTGAAGGCTTGCGTCAGGCGCTCATCACACTGGAGCGCCTGGGCGCCCACCTTTCGATTCACGCGGTCAGTGTAGCGCTGCCCGCCAATTACTGCAGGAACTTGCGAAAAGTAAGCTCCGGGTGTTACGTTGCCTCTACGATCCGATCAAATAGGAGGGCGATGGATGGGAACCTGGACCTTCGATCCACTGCACACGCAAGTCGAGTTCTCGGCAAAACACCTGGGAATGATGACCGTTCGCGGTAACTTCACCGAAGTGACGGCAACCGGTGACCTTCATCCCGACAAGCCGGAGCGCTCCAGCGTCAACGTGACCATCCGGACGGCCAGCATCCGCACCCACAACGAGCAGCGGGACAACGACCTGCGCCAATCCTACTTCCTGGAGGTCGAAAAGTACCCCACGATCACCTTCAAGAGCACCAAGATCGAGCCGAAAGGGCCGGACCGGGGTACGTTGACCGGCGATCTCACCATCAAGGGCGTGACCCATCCCGTGACCCTCAATGTGGTGAAGTACGGCGAATTCAACGATCCGGGGATGGGCCATCGGATTGGCTACGCCGCGGAGACCAAGATCAATCGCAAGGACTACGGTATGAGTTTCGACATGATGCTGGACGGGAAATTCGTGGTCAGCCACGATATCCAGATCAACATCGAGGGCGAGCTCGTCGAGGTCGAGGACAAGGTGGCGGCCGGCACCAAGAAGTGACGGCCGCCCGAGGCGTAACGTCAGGTCTTCGCGGGATACCGGCTCACGACGACGGCGTAATAGAGGAGCGCGAGTAAGATCAACGGCACGATCGCCGAGCCCGATGAAAACCCGATCATCTGGATGATTTCAGCCGCGAAGGCGATCGCCAGACCGTAGATCGCGAGCCGTTTGCCGCTCTCGTTCCCCTGGTACATCTGCCAGCCGCCGATCGCGGCCATCACGTCGGCGACCAGGTTGAGAATGACCCCGATCAGGGCAAGGAAGAAGATTCCGACGAAGGCAGACAGGGCGGCGCCAAGTCCGAGCAAGCCGAGCAGTCCCAGGAACGCGAACAAGGCGCCGAGGCCGCCGAGGATGGCGACCACGAGGCCCACCACCTTGGCATCGAGGTTGAGCTTGACCGGTGGATTGTTGGCGAATGGCGGGTTGACGAGCGTGTCGAGTGCGGCCATATTTCCTCCGTCCGAGTTATTTGCCGTCATAGTAAACCTGCCAGACTAAAGCTCTAGAGATTGACGACGGAGACGCTGTACTGAGCCTTGAGGCGAGCCGCAATCAGGGAGCGGTGACAGGCCCGGGCGTCGCGCTCGACGCAGAGCAGAGCGGAGGTCGCATTATCAGGCAGTGATTCGAGGAAAGCTCCCAGGTCGACCTGGTCGAGCACCTCGTGGAGGTAGCGGCGCCGGTACTCCTCCGCCAGCTCGACGCGCGAGCGTTTGCCAACCTTGAGACGGTCGTCCTCTCGGTATTGAAGCTGGCGTAACTCGGTGGTGGGCGCCAGTCCGGGGACATGCCGGTACCGGATCCCGGCCTGCTCGAGCGCCGCCTGCAGCCGGAGCGAGTTGGCCCACGCGTACTCGCGGCCTCGGACGCCCCGTCGTTGCCGGACATCGACCACCATCGCAACCCGATGGCGCGTGAGCTTGTCGAGGAAGTCGTCGAGGCTGGATTGATACACGCCCACCGTCGCGATCGTCCGCACCGAAGGTTGCTCTTAGGTGACGCTGACGACGGTTGCCTGCCGCTCCCCTCCAGGGGTTTTGAATGTGACCGTATCGCCAGCCTGGTGGTCGACCAGCGCGCTGCCCAGCGGCGAGGCGATCGACATCAGACCGCGTGCCATGTTGCCCTCGCTCGGGCCGACGATCTGATAGGTGGACTCGCCGAACTCGTCACGGACCACGACCGTCGAGCCGATCCGGGCGACACCCTTCGCGGCGCTCGCCTCGACGACGTCCGCCCGCGTGAGGGTGGCTTCGATCGTCTGGATGCGACCGTCGAGCATCCCCAGGTTCTGCCGGGCGTCGTGATACGCGAAGTTCTCGCTCAGATCCCCCTGGGACCGGGCCGCGGCGACTTCTTCGACCATTGCGGGACGGCGCGCGCGCAGCTCGGCCAGCTCGGCCTTGAGTGCCTCGAAGCCGAACGCGGTCATCGGGATGCGCGCGTCACTGTCCCTTGAGGTAGCGATCGACCCATCGTATCGTCTAGGGCGCCGCCACGCTGGCGGGTTCGCTCGCCGTGGGAACCGTCGCGGTGCCCTTCCTGTGCTCCGGCGGAATAACCACGACCGGCATCGGCGCATGCTGCACCAGCTGATGGCTCACGCTTCCGAGAAGTAGTTCGCCGAAACCTCCCAGGCCCCGGCTTCCGGTCACGATCAGGTCCGCATGCAGCTCGTTGGCAACCCCAATCAGCGTCGGCGCTGGCCCCCGCGTGCCGGTCTCGAACACGGTGCGATATCGAATGCCGGCCTGCTTCAGGGGCGCCGACCACTCGTTTTCAAACTGCCGCCGCAGATCATCCAGCCAGCCATCCGGGACCTCAATCGGCGCCAGCCCGTAGCCGACCGCCGTGGGAGAAAGCAGTTCGAGCACATACACCGCCACGATCTCGGCCTTGAGTAACGTCGCGACCTGAATGGCCCAGTCGAGCGCGCGCGCCGACCCGGACGAGCCGTCCAGTCCAACAAGAATTCTCTTCGGAACCGCCGGTCGCGTCGACAATTGGCTTTCCATGGTGATCAACCTCGTGATGCGGATGAAGAGGCGGAGGCTCGACCTCCGCCTCTGTTACGGGTCAGGCGAGCGTCGGGTGTTGGCTGCGGCTGTTGCGGTTGCCGAGGAGCAAGCTCCCGGCGCTGACGACCGTCAGCACCCCGAGGATCCACGCGGCCCACGCGATTGCGGTTACGGCCGTAAAGCCGAACACAAACGGGGAGATGAACGTGATCACGCCGAGGATCACTGGGACGTACTCCACGGTGTTCGCCTCACGCATGGCTGCCGACAGAAGGCCGCCGAGAACCAATAGACCTCCCAGGATGTAGGCCGTTGTCGTAGCGGTCCCCTGCGAGGTATCGCCGAAGACGAAAGGGGTCACAAAGAGGGCGACGCCGAAGATGATCGTGGCATAATCCTGCCACCGCTTCCAAGCAGTCATAGCTGACTACCTCCTCTGAACGGTTCGCCGATTTTGACGATATCGAAACGAAACGCAGCGTTTCATAATTAGCAACAGTGAAAACCACGCGGCTATTCCCTCGAGGCCCGCGGCCGAGCCCTGGCCGACCCCGAAGCGCCTCGACCGCGCATGCCATCCTGAAGGCGACGCGGGAGATCCTGGGACGCAGCGGCGTTCACGGGCTGACCGTGGAAGGTGTCGCGGCACGGTCTGGCGTCGCCAAGACCACGATCTATCGGCGCTGGCGCTCGAAGGAGGATCTCGCGCTGGCCGCGCTGCTCGAGGTCATTCAGGAGGAGCCCAAACCGCTACGACATGTCGGTGGCACCCAGACGGCCCTCCGCGCCTACCTCGGGCGCTTGATCGACAACCTCAACTCGAAACTCTATGGACCCATCGTCCGCGGCCTGATCTCAGATCTCGGCGTCGATCTCGAGCTGGCGCGGGGGTTCCGCGAACGGGTATTAGCTCGCCGAGTCGCCGGGATTAGGGAGCTGCTTCAGCGGGGGATCGATCGAGGCGAATTACGACGCGACCTTGACCTCGAGATCGCCGTCGATCTGCTCCTGGGTCCGATCTACTACCGCCTGCTGATAAGCGGGGAGCCGCTCACGAGCGCGTTCGTCGACCGGCTGGTGCGTGCCGTCATGGCGTATGGCCGATGAGGATTCACTCGAGGCCGGCGGGCGCATCATTCACGATCGTGAAGCCTGTGTCGATCCGACTGCCGCCCTGACCCAGTTCCATGGTGGCGCTGACGGGGCAATAACGGGTGGTTGCGAGATCGATCGCCTTTTTCACCGAAGCGACGTCAAAGGATCCATCGCCGCCTACGATGAACTGCAGGTGGATGTCCGTGAAGGCTTTTGGCCAATCGGGCTGCTGCCTTCCTTCTACGCGGATGAACAGCGAGCGGAGTGGCTGATGCATCTTCTGCAGGAGTGAGACCGCGCTGATCGCCGAGCAGGTGGCGAGCGCACCCAGCAGCACCTCGCAGGGCGTCATGCCGCGGCCCTGTCCCATGGGCGGCGTTTCGTCGACCGTGACGACCTGGCCGCGGGGGCCCGTGATGTCGAATTGGAATGACGTGCCGGACCAGCGGGCCGTGACCGTTGCGAGGTTGGCCGGCTGGGCGGCTGGCTTCAGGGCGAGCACGAGGGTGTCGAACGCCGCGGCGGTACCCTCGATCGTCTGCACTTGACGCTTCACCGTTTGGGCGCGCGCCGCGGTCAGCCCCGGCAGCTCGGCCGCGATCCGGTCGGGCGCGTACAGCACGCTCGGGTCCTGGGGACCGCCGTGGCCCGCGACACGATTCTCGAGGTCATGCCCGACGATCAGCAGCCGCCCACCGGGGCGAAGCGCCGCAGCCGCCTGTTCGAGGACGCCGCGCCGGGCAGCCGGCGGGAGGTGCAGATAGAGGATGACGACAAGATCGAACGCGGCAGCGGCTGGTCGGTATTGGGTCAGGTCCGCGTGTACCCATTCGACGTCGACGCCGCCGCGTTGGGCGATTGCCGCGCCACGATTGAGGGCGACCCGCGAGAAGTCTACCGCGGTGACCTGCCATCCTTGCTCCGCCAGCCAGACGGCATTGCGGCCCTCGCCCGTGCCCAGGTCGAGCGCTCGGCCCGGCCTGAGCCCGCTGACCTCCTCGACCAGGAACTGGTTGGGTCGTTCCGTCCAGAGCAGGGCCGCCCCTCGATAGCGCTCATCCCAGTCGTGGGCTTCCATCCCAGCTATTCTCTCCCGATGAGGGCGTCCATACCCGGTGCCGGGATGGGAATAGACCCCGCTTCGCGCGCGTTTCGGGTTGTGTGGGGATGAAGGCGTCCGAGCTGAAGCGGTTCCGCGCGGAGAAGGACGAGGTGTTTGCCAAGGACCCGAACTCGCCGTTGACGTCGGAGCAACGCCGCACGTTCGGCGGGTTGGCCTATTTTGACGAGAACCCACGACTCGTCATCCACGCCAGTGTTGATCGTAATGTTGAGCCCGATGAGGTGCAGATGGCGACCACTGGCGGCGAGGAACAGGTCTACCGTCGCTATGGTCTCGTGCGCTTCCAGGTGGGCGATCAGCCGGCGCAGTTGGTGCTGTATGCCTCAGATGATTCAGACGAGCTCTTCATCCCGTTCCGTGACGCCACATCGGGGCACGAGACCTATCCGGCGGGCCGCTATTTGGAAGTGCACGCGCACGGCGACGACGTCACGATCGACTTCAACTACGCCTACAACCCGAACTGCGCATACGACCCATCCTGGAGCTGTCCCGTGCCGCCTCCAGAGAACTGGCTCAAGGTCCCGATCCGCGCCGGCGAGAAGACGTTCGCGGGCGGGCATGACGCGATCTCTTAGCAAGCGTTGAGCGCCCAGAGCGCCGGACTTCTTCTCTATCGCCACCACGACGGGAAGGTCGAGGTGCTCCTCGTCCATCCAGGCGGGCCGTTCTGGCAGAAACGCGACGAGGGTGTGTGGTCGATACCGAAGGGTGAGCTCGCTGAGAACGAAGCCGCCATCGACGTCGCGCGGCGCGAATTTCAAGAGGAACTCGGGACGCCCCCGCCTGGAGGACAGGGCACGGACCTCGGCACCGTGCGGCAGGCGGGCGGCAAGATTGTTCATGCCTGGGCTCTGCCGGGCGACCTCGACGTCAGCCGGACGACTAGCAACACGTTCGAGTTGGAGTGGCCGCCACGGTCGGCCAAGATGCAGGCGTTTCCCGAAGTCGATCGGGCCGCATGGTTTGACTTCGACACCGCGCGTCGCAAGCTGATACCCGCTCAGCGCGCATTCATCGATCGACTGGAGGAGCAGCTGTGACGTTTGCCGAGCTGAGCGGCTACCTCGACCGGCTGGAGTCGACCAGTAGCAGGAACGAGCTGGTAAAGACGCTGGCTGAGCTATACACGAAGAGCTCGCCTGACGAGATTCAACCGCTGACCTACTTGATCCAGGGGCGGTTGGTTCCCTTCTTCGAGCCGGTCGAGATCGGCCTCGGCGAGAAACTGGTGATCGCGGCGATCGCCCAGGCATTCGCGACGCCCGGTGAGGAGGTCACGAAACTCTTCGGGCGGCTCGGCGACCTCGGGCTGGTGGCGGCCCAGCTCGCGGAGCACGGGTCGAGCTCCTCGCCGCCCGTCGCCGAGGTGCACGCCCGGTTGATGGAAATTGCCGTTGCTGCCGGCGCCGGGTCGGTCGAAAA
>Ga0209220_1000426_pt1 | contig 14666 bp, 13 predicted proteins | sample BlaSpr_A8_OM3_M3_FD_187984 | JGI IMG/M metagenome (GOLD analysis project Ga0209220, IMG submission 187984) | Forest soil microbial communities from Thunder Bay, Ontario, Canada - Black Spruce, Ontario site 2_A8_OM3_M3 (SPAdes) (version 2) | ecosystem: Environmental > Terrestrial > Soil > Boreal... | reverse complement strand
TGACGACCTCGTCGAGAAGGACATGAAGCACGAAGAGCCGTTCGACATCCGGTACCGGTACGAAGTCGCCCGCGATGGCCAGCTGCTGAGCTGGTTCGTGGCGAGCACCGCCAAGCCGGGCAGCCCGGGCTATGACAGCAACAAGCACATCCTCTGGGCGGACGCGTCGGTGCATCCAGGCCACCGGCGGCAAGGTATCGGCCGGTCGTGGATCCCGCTGGCACTACAGCTGATGGACCGCCACGGGTGCACCACGCTCTCAATGGGCACTGAGGAGGAATCCGGCCACGCGTTCCTCAAGTGGATGGGAGCCGAAGACAGGTTCAGTGGCGCGGAGAACCGCCTCCAGCTGGCGTCGGTCGATTGGGCGATGTTGCGGCGATGGGCGGAAGACGGCCCGAAGCGGTCGCCCGCAACCAAGCTGGAGGTGTACGACGGCCACATTCCTGAGGAGATGTGGGAGGACTACTGCCCCCAGTTCGAAACGATGCTCAACACGATGCCGTGGGAGGAGTTGGACCATGGCGACATCGTGGTCACCCCCGCTCACCTCGCGGATTGGTATGGGCGCATGGACACGCAGGGCATGTCTGACAACACCATGCTCACGCGCGAGCCGGATGGAGTCATCTCTGGGATCACCGACATGCAGTACGCGCCGTTCAGGCCGACCATGATCCATCAAGGTTTTACTGGCGTGCGCACTGACGCCCGAGGACGCGGCCTGGGCAAGTGGCTCAAAGCCGCCATGCTGCTGCACGTGCGCGAGCTTCACCCGAGTCTGGAGGTGGTCATCACGGAAAACGCCGGCTCGAACGCTCCCATGCTCGCCATCAACACGAAAATCGGATTCAAGCAGTACCGAGCAGGTACCGAATATCAAATCACGCGCGATGAGCTGATCGGCCGGTCGAAGGATCTCGCCGGCCGGTCTTAAGGCGTGGAGCGGCCCTTGCGCCGGGCTTCTCGGCTCGAACCCCTTCCGCCTGCGCCCGCTTCGCGTGCGGAGCCGACCTCAATGGGGAGGACAACGCCGCCGGGCCTTTAAGCCCGGCGACTGTGCTGGATGCTTCGGGCGAGGAGGAGGATCCCGATCACGATGAAGAGCGCCGGCAGCGCGGCCTTGACCACGGGCTGATCGTTCATCCCGCTGAGATTGAGGATGGATTCGAAGAAGACGAATCCGACCATGAATATCAAGGCGGCGATGAACATCAGGTACCGGCCCTGCTTGATTAGACCGGCGCTGCGCTCGCGAAGGCCCTGAAGAAACAGACCCAAGCCGACTCCGCCGGGCGCCACAAGGGCCCAGGCATACGCCCAGCTGGCCCAGTTGCCCGTGCTGTTCTGATAAGCGAGCACCAGGCCGACCATCGTCAAGATGCCGCCGGGAATCGCTGCTCCAGTGCCGAGGCTGATGATCCCAACGATCAAGAGCGTCAGCCCGGGGATGATCACGAACAACGGCCAGCCGAACGAGCTGAGGTCGATCCCGAGCACCTGCACCAGCAGGTAGAACACGCCGATAACGACGAAAACCACGCCGAGGGCGATGCCCGATCCGCTCCGCCGCGCCGGCGGCGCGTGCGTGGTCGCCATCGCGGGCGGCGCGGGCATAAAGGGAGGAGGTGGTGCCTCCATGGTCGAGATCGGGTCCGGTGCCGCAGGCGGCGTCTCGGGAGTGGCCTCCGCCGTCTCGACGACCGCCTGGGGTTCGCTTGCACTCGCGGGACCAGGCTCTGTGGCGGTGTCGTTTTTGCGGGCGAATATGTCCGGGCTGCCTGCCAGCTCGTCTGCGCCGACGTGAGCCATACCTTCGTTCTCAGCAGCTTCGTGCGCGTCGGCGCTCGACGGGTCCTGGTTCGGCGGCGGTTGGCCGCCGCCCGCCTTCTTTGATCTCGGCATTCCGATCAGCTTAACGCCAGCGGACCCAAGACCCCTTCACTCTTCAGCTGCCTTTCTGAGCCACCCATATTCATTGCGAAAGCCCGAACATGGGGTTGACGGGGCCGTGGCCATGGCCGATCTCGAGGGAGAGCTCGATCGCGCCGCTGATGAACTCCTTTGCCTGTCGTACTGCAGCGAGCGAATCCAGGCCCTTCGCGAGTCCCGCTGCGATGGCGGCCGAGAACACGCACCCGCTCCCATGCGTGTTCGCGGTCAGAACACGCGTCCCCGGCAGCTCGACCATTTCGGACCCGTCCCAGTAGACGTCAGTCACGTCGTCGCCTGCATGACCGCCCTTGACGACCGCGGCTCGTGGCCCGAGCGCGACCAGGTCGCGAGCTGCTTCTCTGCGCTCGTCGATCGTCCGGATAGGGCGACCGAGGATCACCGCCGCCTCGGGCAGGTTGGGTGTGATGACTGCAGCAAGAGGGAGAAGGCGGGCGCGGAGCGCATCGATCGCGTCATCGTGCAGCAGCTTGGCGCCTCCCTTGGCGACCATAACCGGGTCGACGACCAGGTTTCGGATCCCGTTCGCCACGATTGCGCCGGCGACTGCTTCAATGATCTTCGACGAGGCAAGCATCCCGGTCTTCACGGCTTCCACGCCGAGGTCGCTCACGACCGCGTCGATCTGCGCAACGATGATCCTGGTCGGCAGCTCGAAGATACCGGTGACCGTGACCGTATTCTGGGCTGTGATCGCAGTTATCGCCGAAGTCCCATGAACGCCAAGCGCCGCGAAGGTCTTGAGGTCGGCCTGGATGCCCGCGCCACCGCCGGAATCCGAGCCGGCAATGGTGAGTGCAACGGGTAGCTTCATGACGGCCGGAGGCGGCGCACGCTCAGGTATACGCTCGCCGCTACTGCTGCGCTGACAAGGCCGCTCAGGTCGGCGCCGTGAAGCCGTTCGATCAGCCCGGCGTTGAAGAACGTCGCGCCGGAGCCGAGGTTGCTGAAGAGATTGCCGTAGTTGACGAAGACCAGGCTAAACACCGTACCCGCCGCCCAGGCTCCGAGCGCCGCGCCCGGGTGCGCCTTTCCCTCAAAGACGAAAAAGCTCAACAGGACCACAGCGGCCCAGGCGGGAGCCCAGAGATAGGTGAGGATCAGGAAGTCCTCATATGCGAGGTGGAAGTCGCTCACCAACACCGCGTACGCAGCGAGCGCGGTGCCAAGCAGGCCGCAGCCGAGCGCTGCCTGCCATCGGCGCAACCGGATGCCCATGGCCAGTGACACGAGCCCGGCCGTGTAAACGTCGAGGTAGTTGGCCCAGATCTCGCCTACGACCACGAAAACGAAGAACGGCGCCGCAACCCACCCCGGCGCGTGGGCCCTGATCACCGCCAGCACGCCCTGGCTGGAAGCCAGCCCCGTGTCGATGGTCGGCAGTAGGAGGCCGAAGAGGCCGAGAAGGAGCATCGGCGCCGTGACCCCAACGACAGGCCACAGGGAGACCGACCAGGTGGAGCTGGACGCCGGTAGGTAGCGTGAATAGTCGCTCGCGAACGGGTACCAGGAGGCGACCAGGGCGAAGCAGGTCATGAAGCCCAATACCACTGCTCCCGGGTAGTCGGCCCCGGATGCGGTCGGACCCTGGCTCCAATGGAACTGAGGTGCCAGGAACAGGAACAAGGCGGCCAGAAGAGCCGCGAAGACGATCGCGCCATAAGTCTCGAGGACCTTGATCGTCTGGTGGCCGAAGACGGCGACCATGACGCTGATAGCGGCGATCGCGATCACAAGTCCGAGCGTGATCAGCCGGTTGCCGCCTCCGAACAGCTGCGCGCCGGCCTGGGCGGCGATCACGCAGTCGACCGCGAACCAGCCGATCGCAAGGAACAGTGTCAGCGCACCGCCGACGTAGGAACCTCGCAGGCCGAAGATGCGCCGCGTGTAGACGATCTGAGGCATGCCGGTCCTGGGGCCCGTGTTGCTGAGCAGACCGAGGATGACGGCAGCGGCGACCGTCCCCAGCGCGGTGGCGATTAGGCCGTCCCAGACGCCCAGCCCGTAGTAGGTCGTCAGCAGGCTGGCGGTGAACAGGCTGGCGTAGTTGACGAAGGCGCCTGCCCAGAGAAACCCGAGCTCGCGCGGCGCGCCGTGCCGGTGTGCGGCGGGGATCGCATCGATCCCGTGGCTCTCGACCTCGCCAAAGGCATCCGCTTCGGTGCGCGCCGGTGCCGTGTCGCTGATAGCTCATCCCTCCGCTGGCATTACCCAGTTCAGGTTCATGCGGTCGGCGCGTGTTGCGCCCTCTCAGCCCGGACCTCCGAGCTCCCGCCGGAGTCCGATGTTACGCCTGGATGCTTTTAGTTGATGCTCCATAGGGCGGGGAGGAGGTGCGCCAAGATCCGGTACACCTCGGGGTTGAGGGCAAGGCCGACATGGCTACCCTTGACCTCGATCGCGTTCACGTCCTGGCGCAGGCAGGCTCTCCAGTTGACGACGCCATCGGTGCGCGAGTACAGGGAGGTTGTCGGTACACGTGGCGGCGCGGCCAGGTCGCGCAAAAATCGCATCTCGACCGAAGCGGGGTGTCCGTAGCGAAAGACGTTGTAGACGTGCGCGGCCCGGACACCCGCCATCGTCAGGGGATGGACGTCGAAGGGATCGTGTAGTGGGGAGCCGAGCGTTATCACCTGCTCGACGAGCTCTGGCTTGCGATGAGACAGCACTTTCGCCAGGACTCCGCCTCGGCTGTGACCGACCAGTGCCACTCGCGCCCCGGTGCGCCGCTTGAGCTGCTGCAACGAATCGATGAGCGGACGCAGCATGACTTCCGAGTACAGGACATTGAAGGAGACGCCGGCCATTTTCGGGTTGTAGCCCACCCGCCGGAGCCACTGGTAGGGGGTTCGCAACGTCCAGTCCCCGGCGAGGAAACCAGGGATCAGCATCACGGGCCGCCCGAGGCCGGGTGGAACGTCGATGCCGCGGAACACAGGGTCGCGGATTAGGCGGAGGTATTCGAGGTAGACGCGCCCTTCGAGCCACATCGGAGGAATGGGGTCCCAGCGTCCGAGATGGCGAAGGTCGGGAAGTATCGATGCGGCGATCTCCTCCAGCCGGCTTCGCCTGCTTACAGGGGGTTGTGGGACCGTTGCCAAGTAAAGTTCTGAGTGCTTCTCCGTTAAGAAACTGTAGCGGGCTCGGTTGCGATTCTTTCCTCCAGCCACTGCTTAACAACGTCCAGGAAGAGGTCAGGGGTCTCCATCATCGGTACGTGACCAACACCCTCGAGGACTTCAAGCGTCCAGTCGGGGCGGCGGCGCGCCAGCGCGCGCGCGGAAGCGACCGGGATGAGGCGATCGAGCTCGCCGTGGATGACCAGGGTCGGAGCCTTGACCTTCTTGACCCTGGCCCAGAAACGCGGATCGGCCATTCTGAGTCCAAGAGAACGCGTCGCCTGCAGGAAGGCGCGGCTGTTCTGCCGCCCGAGGTTCGCTCGCTCTCTGGTCAGCTGCACGTGAGCTTCGATCATCTCCGAGTCCATCCGGGCCGGATCGGCTGCGACCACGGCGATGATCTGTTTCACGAGCTGCTCAGGGCCGAGCTCCTTCGCGCGCCGTTCGACGACCATCTCGGCGAGTCCGCCCGGTATCGATAGCGCCGCAGCGACCCCAAGCAGATCGGCTTCTGGCCTGATGACACGCGCCCCCGGGATGGCTGGATCGACAAGCACCAGCGCTGTCACTGAGCGTGGGTGGTCGGCAGCCAAGAGGATGGCGATGTGACCACCCATCGAGTTGCCTATCAGGATCACCGGCTCGCCGATGATCTGCTCAATAAAGCTGTGCACCAGGCCGGCATTGGCTCCCAGCGCCGCTGAGCGGTGGAACAGCGGGGTCTGGCCGGATCCGGCGAGGTCGATGGCCATGGCGTGGTGACGCTTTGACAGCTCCGGCCCGACCGCGGTCCAATTCAGCGCGCTCCCGGTTAGGCCGTGGACCATGAGCAGTGGCTTGCCCTCACCGCCGAAGTCGATGTAGTGGACGGGCCCATCCAGGTCCACTGTCCTATGGCGCACTGCGTCAATCATACGAGAGGAAACCCGGATGTTCTTCTCTCGCGCTCCTCTCGCCGGTTCTAAGTAAGAATTGCCGCGGCCAATCGCATCAGGATGTCGGCGACTGCGCCAGGTGAGCGCCGGCCGTCCTTGTGGAGCCGGTCGAAGACCGAGAAGGACGTGAGCGCACCGATCACGTCTTCCGCCTCCTTTAGTGAGCAGCCGGCGCGCAGCTGGTCGGCCGCCCCGAGTCGCTCGGCAAGGGCCCGATCTGCGCTTGGGGTCTCCATCTCCACGTTGCCGACCGCTGGAAGGCGCCGAAACAGCGCAGGGTCGGATGCCCATCCCGCACATGAGTCCACGATCCGTTGTCTAAGCTGGTCTTGGGGATCCTCGAGCCCTGGCGCGAGGCTGGGTGAAGTCTCGCGTCGCGCACCGGCCGCCAGCTCTCTGAGCAGGCCGGCTTTCGAACCGAAGTGGTTGTAGAGGGTGATCCGGGACACACCGGCCCGCCGGGCAACGGCGCCGGCGCTCAGACCCGGCGCGCCGGATGCCAGAACGTCTCGCGCCGCGGCCAGAATCGCGATCCGCGTGCGCTCGACAGCTTCTTGGCGCCTGCCGAGATGGTAGTTTCGCGGCATCTATGCAAATTAGATTAACAGACAGTATGTCTAATGAATTGGAGCCAGGATCTCGAGGAGCGCCGTGCCGTATCGATCCAACTTTGACGGTCCGATACCAGGCACTGCCCCGAGCTGGAGCAAATCGGCCGGCCGGCGCGAGGCGAGCTCGTTCAGGGTCCGGTCGTGGAACACCATGAAGGCAGCCACGCCTTGGCGACGTGCGACCTCCGACCGCCACTCGCGAAGTCGCTTGAACAGCGCTGGGTCCGCCGAGGACATCGATGCCGGTTCGAGATCGGGTTCGATGGCGACCGCGACAGCTTGTTTCCCCCCGAGCACCGCCCGGCCCCGATCAGTCAGCTCGACCATCGGGTACTGGCCCTGGCTCTGGGTCAGGCATCCGGCGGCCACGAGCTCTTCCAGCAGCCGGCGCAACCTGCCCTGGCTCCAACCGGACAGGGACCCATATGCCGGCACATGAAGAACCCATGGTTGATCGCGACTGAATCGATTCTCCTTGCCCGCGAGGATCGCGGCCAGGTTGACCATCCCGATCCGTCCGGCAAAGCGCGCCGCGCCGGCAAGGGCCGCCCGAATGACCGCAACGTCCACGGGCGCGCCCACGACTTCCCCGCCCTGGCCACGTTCACAGTTGTCGCACGAGCGACATGAACGCTCCGTCGTCACCTCGCCGAAATAGTCGGTGATGAACGCGTGCCGGCAGGTGCGAAGCTGCGCGTAATCGATCATCTGACCGAGCTTCGTGTACGCATGCCGCTTGAGCGCGGCGAGCTGCTCGAAGTCCAGCAGGGAGTGATCGAATGGCCCAACGCTCCCATCGCTGCGAAGGGCGCCCGCCTTTTGCAGCAACCTTCTCGACGCATCGAGCGATAGCCAGGCCGGTTCCGGTACCAGTGGCTTCAACTCTTCCGGGTCTGCGTTCCAGACGCCAAGCCGTGAGTACGCAGTGTGGACGCTCATCACCTCGCGCAGCTCTGGAAAGGCCGTCTCGATGAAATACACCTGGAGGTCGCGGTCCTTGCTCGAATGGATTAGAAGGCACAGCGCAGGCTTGCCGTCGCGCCCAGCGCGCCCGGCCTCCTGGTAGTAGGCCTCCACGCTACCCGGATAGCCAACGTGGATGACCTGACGGATGTCGGGGAAGTCCACACCCATCCCGAATGCGCTGGTGGCGACCACTACGCGTAGGTCTTTCGCCGCAAAGCCGTCCTGGATACGGCGGCGACTCACATCCGGCAGGCGGCCGTGATACGGCGCGGCGGGAAAACCCCAGCGGCTGATTGCCGCGGCGGTGTTCTCGGCTCCCTTGACAGTCCCGATATAAACCAGCGCACGTCCATCGCCAGGATTGAGGCGCCGGCGCAGCTGTTCCAGTCGATCGCGCCCTCCGCGCGCGTGAACCGTCTCCAGCTGCAAGTTCGGACGGTTGAAGCCAGTAACCACAACCAGGGGGTCGCGCAGCCCCAAGTTGGATGAGATGTCCTTTCGCACATCTGGAGTGGCAGTGGCGGTGAACGCTCCGATGGGAGGCCGGCCGCATGCTTCAAGCGCGCCCCCGATCAGCCGGTAATCAGGACGGAAGTCGTGGCCCCAGGTGGAGATGCAGTGGGCCTCGTCCACGATGAAGCGCTTGACCCCAAGAGTGGCCAGCCGGCCCATGAAGCCCGGACGGCTGAAGCGTTCCGGCGCGACGTAGACGAGCTGATATTCGCCGCGCGATGCAGCCTCGAGACGCTCCCGCTGCTCGCTCGAGCTGAGCGTCGAGTTGATGAACGCCGCGTGCACGCCATGGGCAACGAGGCGATCGACCTGGTCCTTCATCAGCGCGATCAGCGGCGAGACGACGATAGTCAAGCCGTCGCCGAGAATCGCAGGCACCCAGTAGCTGAGGCTTTTGCCGGAGCCGGTGGGCGCGACGGCGAGCACATCGCGTCCATGCATCTGTGCGTCCACCACCTCGGCCTGGCCTGGCCTGAATGACTCCAGGCGGAAGACGTCGCGGAGGACCTGCTGCGCGCTTGCGCGGCGATCAGGATTGGCATTGTTGGCTGCGGATGTCATGAACCCAGTGTGGGGCACCACCTCGCGCGGCACCAGCCGCGTTAACAGGACCGCGACAACACTCAGAGCCCGAGCGTGATCCTGGCGAGCCTGTCGCGCACCTCGGTTGGGAGCAGCTTGGAGTAGATGTCGATCGCTCGGGCGTCGTACCCGATCAGGTAGCGTGCTTTGGGGCTTTTCGCTGTGATGACGCTGGCGATCAGCCGGGCCACCTCGATTGGGTCGCCCATGAGCCGCTGGCTCACTTTGATCCCTTCCTCGAGCCGCCGGTATGCGGCGAAGTATTCCGAGTCGAGCCGGCGGTGCACTTCATTGCCCGCGCTCTCCCATATGTTCGAACGGAACGCGCCGGGCTCGATGAGCACGACGGCGATGTCGTCTGCCGCGAGCTCGACTCGGAGAGCATCCGACACCGCCTCGAGCGCGTGCTTGCTTGCCTGGTACCAGCCGGTAAGGGGCGTGGTCATCAATCCATAAATCGAGGAGATGTTGACGATGCGCCCACCGCCCTGTTCGCGCATGTACGGAATCGCGAGTCTTGCCAGTCGCATTGGGCCGAGGACCATGGTCTCGAATGCCTCGCGAGCGTCGTCGTCCCCGACGTCCTCGATCGCGCCACTGGCCGGTACGCCCGCATTGTTGACGAGGGCATACGGCTTGAGCTGTGCGATGACGCCCTGGCACTCGTCCGCCTGGGTGACGTCGAGAAGGACCGTCCGCACCTTCACGCCCGCATCCTTGGCGGCACGCGCCACAGCGCGCGCCTTCGCTTGCGACCGCACCCCTCCGACTGAAATGAAGCCTCGCCGTGCCAGCTCGATGGCCGTCGCCAGCCCGATCCCACCACCCGCGCCAGTGGTTAGGACAGTTCGCTCCACTGTGTCCACAACCTACCATCCCAGCAAGTGAGGCTCTGGAATCCCTTTGCTCTTCGGGAGCTGAACGCCCTATGGAGGGACCCCGTTTTTCGCGGGCGCGGTGTGCCGCGCGGCGACGGTCGTGCCGTACTGTTGGTTCCGGGATTCCTATCCGGCGATTGGTCGCTGCGCCTGCTTCACGGCTGGCTCGAGCGGATTGGATACAGCTCGCATCTTTCCGGCATTAACTTCAACGTGCTCCATTCCGAACACATGCTGGCCGGCCTACGTCACCGCATGGCGGAGATCCAGAAGCATGACCCCGCACCGGTGAGCCTGATCGGGCACAGCCGCGGCGGCCTGCTGGCGAAGGTGCTTTCACAGCGCCGGCCCAAAAGCGTCGAGCAGGTCATAACGCTCGGGTCCCCACTCGCCGATCTCACCGACCTCGCGAGGGTCACTCGAGCCGCCGTCGGCGTGGTCACGACGGCGAACGAGATCAGTTTCGGCCGGCGCCTTCGCGCCGAGGGCCGCTTCGCCCACGACCTCCGGCTTCCGCCGGCCGTTCCGACAACGTCGATCTACACGCGTTCAGACGACGTCGTGAACTTCCGCAGCTGCCTCCGTCCGGACATTCCCGCCATCTCCGTTTGGGGCAGCCACAACGGGCTGGTCGTGAATCCCGAGGTCTACCGGCTTCTTGGCCGACTTCTTGCGCGGCCGCGACGGGCGGCCGGCTGAGCCAACCCGTCGTTTTGGCCGGCTCGCCTGCTTGAAATCGGCGACCGCCTGTCCGAGGTGGCGTCCGAAGTCGTCGAGGTCGGGCACCAGGTCGCGGTCGGCGAGCAGCCCGAAATTGACGCTGCCGTTGTACGAGACGATGGCCACGTTGAGCCCGAGCGAGTGGTAGATGGCCACGAAGGGCCAGATATCGATGAGTTCCGCACCGCCCGTGTAGAACGGAAACTGCGGGCCGGGGATGTTGGTCGCGACGATGTTGATCACTGATTGACGAGACCACTGGGGCTGCGAGGTCACCACGCGACCGGCCAGCGCCTGGAGCGTCGCCGGCGCGAAGTTGGCCAGGTTGCTCAAGGTGTGCGCGGCCACAGCCTGGCGTGATCGCTTCAGGTCGCCCGTCGCCGCTGTTACGTGGTTCAACCTTGCCCTCGGTGTCATGGGGGCAAGCGGAACCTCCACCACCATCCCACTTACAAGGTTGCCCAGCTTGTAACGGTGCGAGTCATCGCGGACGCTCACGGGAGCGAAAACGCGCAGGGCATGCGGAACGGCCTCTCCGCGGTCGTCGAGCCAGCGCGCCATCGCCTCGCCGATGACTGCAAGCACGACATCGTTGACCGTCCCGCCAAAAGCCGACTTGACATCTTTGAGATGCTGCAGAGGAACCTTCACCGAGTGGACGCGGCGGTGCGGCCCAATGCGCTGATTGAAAAAGAGGGGGCTGCCGGGTCGCAGCCAGGCCAGCGCCAGCTGCAGGCCGCCGGACCAGGGGGATCTCATGATCGTTTCCACGACCCCCTGAGGCCGAAGCTGGGCGAGCTTTTTCAGCGCATCGATGGGCGACAGCTCCGAGGCGAGGCGGCGGACCAGGTCGCCTTGCGTCGGCGCAGGTCGCGGCGTCCACCGCTTGGGTTTCTTGTATTTGGTTGGCGTCGGTTCGGCGTCAAGCAGGAGCGTCGCGAGGTCGACCGTGGAGATTCCGTCGACCATCGCGTGGTGGACTTTGTTCACCACCGCCACGCGACCGCCGCTCAGCCCTTCGATCACCGTCATCTCCCACAAAGGCTTCTCGAGGTCGAGCGGCCGGGCGAAGACGCGCGCGGTGTAATCGCGAAGGGTGGCGTCGTCGCCTGGGCTCGGAAGCGCCGCCCGGCGGACGTGGTACGAGAGGTCGAAGTCCGGGTCGTCGACCCACACGGGATTGCCGAGATTGCCGGGCAGCCACATCAACTTCTGGCGGTAGCGCGGCACGAGATGCAGCCTCTCCTCGATTGTTCGTGCCAGGCCCAACGCGCCCTTGGCGCCACTGACGCGCGGCGTGCCTTCGAAGATGTATGTCGCGCCGATATGGAGCGGCGCCTCGTGCCGCTCGCCGTACAGGAACCAGGAGTCCAGACCGGTCAACGGCTCGGAGTGCGTGTCGCCCATGCGGGCGGATTCTCGCACGCGGTCGCGACCGGTTGGCAGCGGTGATTGCTACATTGCCGCGGATGGAACGCGGGCATGACCGCCGAGCAATCCTCTCTTCTCCGACCGCAGGGAAGGGCTGGGATTGGAGCGCGGGTAATTGAGATTCCGGTCAGGGGTCGGGCCACCTAGCTCTTGATAGCTCTCGGGATCGGGCTTGCGCTCGCCGCGGCGGTGCTGCACGGGACGTGGAATGTGCTTGTCAAGGTCAGCGGCGACCCGATGCGGACTTTCGAGCGCGCCACGATCTTTGCGGCGTTGGCAACCTCGCCCATCGTAGTTGCGGTTTGGTTCATCGCCGGCCGGCCCGGCTTGACCCCGGCAGCAGCCGGTCTGGCTGCTGTCTCCGCGGCAATCGAGCTCGTTTACCTGTGGCTTCTCTCAGCCGCGTACCGGCGAGGCGAGCTCTCCGTCGTCTATCCGATCGCCCGCGGCTCGGCACCGCTTCTCGCTGTGGTCTTCGGGCTCGGTCTGCTGGGTGAGCGGCTGGCGCCATCCCAGCTGGCAGGGGTCGTGCTGCTGTTGCTTGGCATCCTGGCCGTAACGCTGCCCCAGACAAGCGGCCGCGCGACATTGCCCGCCCTGCTGACGGGCGTATCGATCGCCGCGTACACCGCTGTCGACCGCGTCGGCGTCAGGCTGTCGACACCCTGGCTGTACGGGTGGGTGCTCGTCGCTCTTCTCGCAGTGGGGCTGGCGATTTCGATGTGGGTGGGCGCGAAGCTGGCGGGCCGGCGGGATTCACCGCAGGCAGCGATCGAAACACGGATTCGCGGGACCGTCTCCTGGCGCCAGGCTGCGGTAATCGGCGTTTTCATGTGGGCCGGATATCTGCTCGTGCTCGCCGCCTTGAGCATCGCCCCACTGTCCGTGGTTGCTCCCGTGCGCGAAACGGCGGTGGTGGCGGTTGCGGTCTGGGGAGTCTGGAAGCTTCGCGAGCGCCGGGGTGCTCCGCTGAAGCTGCTGGGAGCGAGCGCAACCCTGTTGGGGGTCGTCCTGCTCGCGCTGTGATTTGTGGGATGAAACTCCGAAACTCCGGTGGTAAGGTAACCGCGTCGCCCGAGATCGGGCGATGATCGCCGCGGTCGTCGATTCTTCTCGAAAGGGCCCGTGCGTTCGCGTGAATTGCTTTCGAGAAGAGGAGTTCGAAGATGCCGACAGGCACCATCAAGAAGCTGGTTTCCGACCGCGGTTTCGGGTTCATCGCCGCCGAGGACGGGCGGGAGTACTTCTTCCACCGCACGGGACTCGACTCGAGTGTCAACTTCGACTCGCTGGCCGGTGGCGAGCGCGTCAACTTCGAGATCGAGCCCAGCCAGAAGGGCCCGCGCGCAAATCGCATCAAGCTCGCCTAGCTGACCTCAGCCAACACGGTCGCGAACGCGACTCGCTCTTTACTTCTTCGGGGCTGCTAGCCGGCGGGCGCGTAGACCCGGACCAGGTCGGCTCCTCGCCGCGCGAGCTCAACGCGCAGCTGTGGCGGCTCCAGGGCCTCAACCATGGCACCAAACGAGCTCAAGAAGGCAGCGGCCGGCTCGACTGCCGGAAACGCCATTCGCACGACGCCTGGCCGCGGCCTGTCGGTGACCCTGTCGCCCGCAACCCTGAGGACCAACGGCAGGTCGGCGTCCGCCACCTTGACCAACACCTCGAGCGCTGCCCGGCCGGTGTCCCAGCCCGCGGCCTGCTGACGCCAGGCAGCCGCCAGGTCGAACCCGCGCGGTCTCCGCGCCGGCTCGTCGAGTGCTTCTGCCGCCTCGACGCGCGACAAACGAAAGAGGCGCCGCTTGGCGCGCTGGCGTGGCGTTGAGGGTGGGCCCGGCTGATCGCCGGCGGCGTCAGCCAGCAAGTACCACACGCCGGCTTTGAGGATGAGCCCGAGCGGATCCACGATCCGCTCAGTCACCTGGGCCTCGGCCCGTCGGTAGCGCAGACGGAGCCGGCGGTCGGCGAACACGGCGTCCTGTACCACCTGGAGATGGGGTGAGGCGTCGCCGCGGCGCCCCCAGCCGACCGAGTCGACGAGCAGGCGCTCCCGCATCCGTCCCGCCCGGCGACCGCTCTCACCGGGGAGTGCAGCCGCGAGCTTTCCCATCGCACTCTCGAACGCCGGACCGGCTGCCGATGCGAACAGTGCATTGAGCTCCGGCTCTGTAAGGCCTGTGAGGTCGGTCCGCCAGCCTTCGACCAGCTCGATCCCGCCCCGCGGTCCGGGTTCGGTTCGTACCGGCACGCCCGCAGCGGAAAGGGCATCCACGTCGCGGTAGACCGTCCGCCGAGACACTTCCAACCGTGCCGCGAGCTCGAGAGCGCTGACCCGGCCGCGTGCCTGGAGCAGCAGCAACATGGCAAGGACGCGGTCGGCGCGCATTCCAACCCCAGATAGTGACAGAAGATGGCAACAATTGCGGCGCATACTCCGGTCATGAACACAAAGACAGCCGCCAAGACATTTGAGATTCAGCCCCTGGGGGACTACTCGCTTGAGGAGAGCGCCAACTTTATAGGTGCGTGGCATCAGGCTCCGGCTGAGGGCGGGTCAATGGAGGGACACCTCCATCTGGCGTTTCTCAGCGACGGCGATTGGCAGCCGGCCGGGGTGTGTCTTACACAGAATGCGGCGCGCCAGGTCCGCGGGACGATCTACGGCGATGCTCAGGTTGAGCCTGTCGAGCGCCAGGTCAAACGCATCCTCAGCCTCGACGTCGATGGGCGTGGCTGGCCGGCGATCGCAAAGCGCGACCCGGTCGTGGCTCGGCTCCAGCAAATGTTCGGCGGCTTTCGGCCGGTCAATTGGTCGAACGCCTACGAGGCTGCGGCGTGGTGCCTGATCTCGTCACGCATCACCATGCGTCAGGGGCAGGGGATCAAAGATCGGATGAGCCGCGAGCTCGGCACCGAGGTGGATGTTCACGGCCACCGGCTCTGGGTGTTTCCGGCGCC
>Ga0209220_1000425_pt1 | contig 14706 bp, 15 predicted proteins | sample BlaSpr_A8_OM3_M3_FD_187984 | JGI IMG/M metagenome (GOLD analysis project Ga0209220, IMG submission 187984) | Forest soil microbial communities from Thunder Bay, Ontario, Canada - Black Spruce, Ontario site 2_A8_OM3_M3 (SPAdes) (version 2) | ecosystem: Environmental > Terrestrial > Soil > Boreal... | reverse complement strand
GTGAAGGACTACGGCCGGTTCCGCGCCGTCCAGCCCGAGATCGTGCTCGAGGTCGCCTTCGACGCCATCATGGAATCTGGCCGGCACAACTCCGGCTATGCGCTCCGCTTTCCCCGCATCAAGCAGATCCGCCGCGACAAGACAGTCCGCGACATCGACACGCTGGCCAACGTCGCGAAGATGCATCGCACCTTTACTGGTGAGCGGGTGCAACTGGTCGAACCGGCTCAGGCCTAGGCGGGGGCGGCCGTTCGAGCGGTCGCGGCCGCGGCGCGGTTCCGCGCCACGACGATCAGCGCGACCGCCGCCAGGATGATGCTGCCGGCGATAAGGATTCGCGGCGTCAGCGCCTCGCCGACGATGATCGCACCGAGGACGACCGCGACCACCGGATTGACATAGGCATAGGTCGAGACCAGCGACAGCGGTGCGGAACGGAGCAGCCAGACATAGGCGCTGAAGCCGACGAGGCTGCCGAAGACGATGAGATAGAGCAAGGCCACCCACGAGGTCCTCGAGATGCCCTGCCAGTGCATGCGCCCCAACTCCCCGGTCACAAGGCTCCAGAGGCCGAAGAGCACGCCGGCCCAGAGCATCTCCATCGAGGCCGCAACCAGCGGCCGAACCGGAAGCTTGACGTGACGGGTGAACACCGAGCCGCTCGCCCAGCAGATTGGCGCGGCCAGCGCCAGCGCGGCGCCGAACAGGTTGATATGGCCGGACCCTGGCGACCCGATCAGAAACGCAACCCCGCCGAAACCGATCACGAGGCCCACGATGACGAGCGGCGCAAGCCGGCGGCCGAAGATCACCCGGTCGATGATCGCCATCCACAGCGGCGCCGTCGCGACGAATAGCGCGGCCACGCCGCTTGGCACGTATTGCTCGGCCAGGATCACGCCGCCGTTCCCGCCCACCAGCAGGGCCCCACCGATCGCCAAGGCCGCGAGCCATTGCCTGGTCCCGGGCCGGTCACCGGCGGTGTCGCCTTGCCGGATGGCCAGGAGGTAGAGAACGCCACCCGCCGCCAGGAACCGGAGCGATCCCATCAGCAGCGGCGGCATGGTGTCGATGGCGAACTTGATCCCAAGGTACGTCGACCCCCACAGGAGATAGACGGTCCCGAGGGCCAGCCAGATCCGGACTGCCGGCGTTCCGGCACCGGATCGGACCTGGCGAAAGGCGGAGGCTACGTCAGCCGCCGCCACCCTGAGGGTGGCAGTCGTCACGCGACGGCGTCGCGCTCTTCCTCGCGGATTTCAACGGGATCTTCCCGGCGAATTTCCACGGGCCAGCGAAGGAGCAGCGTGAGCGGCTTGGACTGCCGAAGCAGCCGCCGCTGTTCCGCTTGGCGCTCGATTGCGGCTTGCTTGTCCATCGCCCATGTGTAGATCGAGTAGTAATCGTTCATCTTATTGTCACCTCGCTGTAACCGCTTCATGGCTTCTAACTAGTTACAGCGCCATTCTACTAGGGGTATGCTTAACCCGTCAAGTGGTATAAAGGGGTTACATGTGAACGATTCGGAAACAATCTCGGCCCCGACGATGCCGGTCACGCAGGGACACCTGGCATCGGTCCAGACCGGCCTCAATTTCGTCAACACGCTCGACCTCTGGCCAACCCCCCACGACCACCTCGACGCCCCCACGACGGCGCTCGATTGGCTGGTTGACAACGACCTCCTGCACAAGGAAGCCCGCGCTGAGCTGCTGCACCGCTATGAGGATTCCCCCGGTGCCGGCCGGGCCATGCTGGCTCGGCTTCGTCGCGTGCGCGATGCAATGCGCAGCGTGCTGGAAGCGACGGCCGGCCATCGTCCCCCGGATCCGACCGACCTGGCCGAGATCAACCGGGCGCTCCGAACGCACTACGTCTATGAGCTGGTCGAGGGGCCGGACGGCGTCTCGCTGGACCATCGGCACCAGGGCGATCCGGTCGACGGCGCCGCCGCGCGACTCGCGGAGTCGATCGCGCGTCAGCTGATCCAGGGGCCGGCCGCCCGGATGAAGGTATGCGAAAACCCGCAGTGCCGCTGGGTGTTTAAGGACACCTCGCCCACCGGCCAACGGAAATGGTGCAGCATGCGCAGTTGCGGCAACCGGGCGAAGGTCGCGCGTCATCGCGCGCGCCTCAAGGGCTCAACGCCAATTTCACACCCCCTCCCCCTTTGAAGGGGAAGGGCTGGGGTGGGGGTTAGAATCGACCCCCGGAGGGGTGTCCGAGCGGTTTAAGGTGCGGCTCTCGAAAAGCCGTGTGGCGGCAACGCCACCGCGAGTTCGAATCTCGCCCCCTCCGCCATCACCCGGACACCACACCAAGATGCAATCTATCCGGCACGGCATCGCTTCGCGCATCATCGTGATCGCCATATTCGCCATCGCCATGGGTTATCTGGAAGCGGTGGTCGTCTACTACATCCGCTACGCGCTCGGGGATGTTCACGCCACGGTGGCGTCGTCACTCACCGGTCGGTTCCCGTGGGCAATCGAAATGACCCGAGAGGCTGCCACCCTGGTCATGCTGGCGACGGTGGCCTGGCTGGCCGGGCGCGGCTGGCGCGAGCGCACGGCCGCACTGCTCTGGGCATTTGCCATCTGGGACGCGACCTACTACCTGGGGCTCGAGATCCTGGCCCAATGGCCTCCGTCGATCGTCACCCATGATGTCTACTTCCTCCTGCCGGTCCCCTGGGGCGGTCCCGTCTGGGTCCCGCTGCTGGCCGACGCGCTGATGGCTGTTCTCGCCGGCTGGCTCGTCCTTGGCCGGCGGCGATTGGCCGGTGGGGCGGTTCGATGATGGCTGATTCCGGTCGGGACGATGCCCATTACATGGAGCGGGCTCTTGCCCAGGCACGCAAGGCCGTGGCCCTCGCCGAAGTGCCGGTTGGTGCCGTACTCGTCCGGGACGGATCGGTGCTGGTCGAAGCGCACAACCTGATCGAAACCACGCCCGATGCCACCGCCCACGCCGAGATGCTGGTGCTCCGCGAAGCGGCCCGTCTGACGCAATCCTGGCGCCTCGATGGGATCACGCTCTACGTCACCCTCGAGCCCTGCCCCATGTGCGCCGGCGCGATGGTGCTGGCGCGCATCGCCAGGCTGGTCTACGGTGCGCCCGATCCCAAGAAGGGCGCGGTCGACTCCGTCTACGACGTTCTACGCCACCCGGCGAACAATCACCGCGTCGAGATCAGTTCCGGCGTGCTCGCCGAGCCCGCCGGCCGCCTGCTTCGCGAGTTCTTCGCGGCGCGGCGCGGCAATCCGAGCTAGCCGTCTAGTCCGCTATCGGCTACGGTTGCAGACCGACGGGCGCGTGGTTCTGTCCGTGGTCGGCCGGCGGCGTTGTTGAACGCGCCTGCAGGTCGCGCTGGTTCCCCTTCCAGGTCTGATCCGCGTGCGACTGCGTCCGGGTGACGGCGGCCGCCGCTTGCGCGTCACCACCTGCCTTAAGCGAACCGGCCAGCGACTGGAGGCTGGCATCGGCGGCGGCTTCATGGTCGTTCATGAAACGAGTGAGCTCCGCGATGGCGCGGTCGTCGAAGGTGGTTCCGGCAAGGGCATGGTTGATTTGCGCGACGGCGGTGTCGTACTGAGCGACCTGGCGGACTCCGTCCTGCACCCGGCCGGCGGCGACAAGGCGCTGCGCTTCGGTGAGACGCACCTGAGCGAATTGCGCGTGGAGCCGCGCACGAGCCCCAGGGTCGAAGGTGATGGCCAGCTGCGCCCGCTCGACGCCGAGCCTGATCGGGTAAAACGGGTCGCCCGGCAGACTGTTTCCCGACGCGGCCGCGGACGTCAGGCCACCGAGCAACACCGCAACGGCAAGGGCCCCGGCGAAGGCCAATCGTGCCGCAGGCCGCGGCAGTGCGCCGAAGGGATTCCAGCGCCGAGCCCGGCGCCGTTGAGTAGCGGCGGCCAGCATCTGGTTGCGCGCGCGCAGCCGGAACGCTGGATCGGGCGCCGGCGCGCTGGGGGCCAACCCGCCAAGATCGACAGACAGCCGTAGGAGTTCGATCAACTGGTCGCGTTCGGCGGGGTAGCGGCGCAGCACGTCTTGCAGGTTGCGCTTCTCCCCCATCGCCTGGAGGCACTCCTCGAGGGGTGTCGTCAGGTCACGCACGGCGCACCTCCACCTGCTCGCGTTCCAACAGGAAGCGGTACAGGCTGGCCAGCGCACGATGCTGCATCGAATGAATGGCACCGGGCCGCCGGCGCATCTGGCGCGCGATCTCTCCCGCGTCGAGGTTGTCGATGAAGCGCATCGCGATGACTTGCTGCTGCTCGGGCGTCAGGCGCTGAACAGCTTGGACCAGGGCGCGCCGTGCCTCAGAGTTCTGCGCCAAATCGGCTGGGTCGGCATGCGGCCGGAGGTCGCGCACGTCGTCGCTGAGCTCGACGGGTTCGCGTCCCGCCCGCCGGTACCGGTCCACGAGAAGGTTGTGCGCAATCCGGTAGAGCCAGGACGAAAATGCCACCCCCCGAGGCCGGTAGCGCTGGATAGAATCGACCATCTTCAAGAAGACCTGCTCCGTGAGGTCTTCAGCGTCGGCCTGGTGGCGGATCCGCGTATATAGGTATCGATATATTCCATCGAAGTACCGGTCGTAGAGCTCGGCCAGTGCCCCCGCGTCGAGGGCCTGGGCGCGGCGGATGAGGGCGTCGTCAGACGTCGTCAAGGCGCCTACAGCATATAACGGGTACATCGCCAAATTCGAACGGGAGCGAGCGCCTAACCTCTTATAATCGTGCACCTGCGGTGGCTTTAGCTCAGCTGGTTAGAGCATCAGATTGTGGATCTGAGGGTCGAGGGTTCAAATCCCTCAAGCCACCCCAATCTGATCTCAAAGCCCCACCAAGCCCGCGCCGATCGCGTTGATTTCGAAGCCGATCCCGCGTACTGTTGAAAGCGTGAAGGCGAGAGTGCTACACCTCGCGAGCACCCTCATTGTGTTGGCCTTCCTCATCGTGGTGATGGCTGCGTTGTTATCCGGCTTCGACGTGATTAACGGCGGTTACAGCCAACTGGATATTCAGATCGGGCTCTAGGGACGCCGCAAGCGTCAGGAGCTGGTAACCCGGTAAGGGTCAAGCTCCCGCAAGCACGCTCAGATAGAATCGGACCGCCATGCCGGGCATCCTCGAGGGGAAGAAGATCCTGGTCACCGGCGTCCTCACCCCCGCCAGCATCGCCTTCGCGATCGCCGAGCTCGCCCAGCGGGAAGGCGCGGACATCGTGCTGACCAGCTTTGGCCGTGCCATGAGCCTGACGGAGAAGAGCGCTCGGCGGATGCAGCCGACGCCCGACATCCTCGAAATGGACGTCAACAACCAGGCGCAGGTGGACGCGTTGGCCGAGAGCATCAAACAGCGGTGGGGCCGGCTCGATGGGTTCGTCCACGCGATTGCGTTCGCGCCTGGTGATGCCCTCGGCGGCAACTTCATGACCGCGCCGTGGGAAAGCGTGCAAATGGCTTTCCAGACCAGCGCCTATTCATTGAAAGCGATGGCGCAGGCGCTCCACCCCTTGATGGTGGATGGCGGCAGCATCGTGACCCTTGATTTCGACAATTCGACCCAGGCCTGGCCGTTTTACGACTGGATGGGGGTCTGCAAGGCCGCACTCGAATCGGTCACCCGCTACCTGGCCCGCGACCTCGGGAAGAAGCAGATCCGCGTGAACGCATTGGCGGCCGGGCCACTGAAGACGATGGCCGCCAAAGGGATCCCGGGATTCGAGCGCTTCGAGACCACCTGGGGACAGCGCGCGCCGCTTGGCTGGGACAGCACGAATCGCACGCCGGTTGCGAAGATGGCGTGCGTGCTCCTCTCCGACTACACCACCGCCACCACCGGGGAGATCGTCCACGTCGACGGCGGCTACCACGCGATGGGCGGCGAGGTCCCGACCGAACCGCCGGGCTAGGGCATGTAGCGGAGGCCGAGGCTCAGCAGCTTCTGTACCGAGGCGTCGAGCTGGGTTCGGGGATATGTGCCGCTGAGCACCGCCGCGTGGACGGCATCGTAGGTGGCATCCGCGACCGCGATGTCGTGAGACACGATCACCATGTCGCCGCCATTGGCGAGAAACCGTACCGCGGCTTTTGGAAATTCCGGGGTTAGCGCTCCCATCTGCAGGTCGTCCGAGATGATAACGCCCGGGTAGCCAAGCTCGGTTCGCAGCATCGCAATGACGGTTGACGACACATCGGGAGGCCCGATCATCACGAATTCGACGTGGGCAGCACTCGCCGCCTGAAAGGGAATCCAATCGCGAGTGCGCAGCATTTCGGCCGATTCGAGATGCTTGGCAGCGGCATAGATGCCGGCGGCATGGATGCCGGCGATGGCGGCCGAAACGTCCTGCGCCACGGCTTGCGGATTCTGGCCGTAGCTCCGCTCGCTCATGAACGGATGAACCCCGTCCCAGACATCCGCGACGGGTGCGAAATTGATGTCGAAGCCGAGCCCCTTCAGGCCCTGCGACATGCTGGTCATCTCCGACTGGACCGCGGCGGGGCCTTGCACACCAACCTGGCGCGCACCAGCCATGCACGGCACGCGCGTCTCCTGGAAGCAGACGGTGCCGCCTTCCTGGTTGGTGGCCGACAATACCGGGTGCGCCATGACACCGCGTACGGACTGGATCAACTGGCGGATCGCCGCCGGGTCCTGGCCGTTCTGGTTGATCGGAACGACGATCAGGCCGCCGAACTGATGCTGGCGCCAGTCCGCGAGGATCGCGGGTGTCAGTGAGCCTTTGAAGCCAACCATCATCACCGCACCGATCTCCTGTCGCAGCGTCATCCCGCCTGGGCCCACGGCCGCCTCCTCAGCGGAATTCGCAGAAGGAATTAGCCCTGGCGTGGGGGTCGGCGGTGGAGCCGGATTTGCGGTCGCCGACGGTCCGACGGCCGCGTTCGACGGGCCACAACCCGCGACGCACAGGGCGACGCTCAGACAGAGGAGTCGGCGCATGGCAGGCGGCAGTGTACTACGAGGTCGCCCGTTTCGCTCGCATCAGCCGGAGGCGCCGCAGCCGTTCGTAGGCTTCCTCGCGCGCCGCGTCCAGTCGCGCCGCGTAGTCCTTGTCGCTTTCCCCTTTGCGCTGCGGCAAGCGCGGGGGCGGCTTGGGGTTTCTCAGCGCCTCCGAGGTCCGGATGTAGCCGGTCCTTGGCAGGGAGAAGACGGATCGTGGCTGACGCCTGCGCTTCACCTTCACGGGCACAGGCTACTGTAGCCGAGCGTAACCCCGGGCCGAATTAGCTACTACGCCGACGATCTTCAGGAGCGCTGGTTACGTCCCCTTTCCGGCGCTCCTTCTTTTCCCGCCGGCGGACCGCTACTGACCCTTAGTCGTAACCACCCTGGCGCCCCCGCCGAGCACGCACGGCACCCCGTCGACCAGGGTGTCGGCGTAGGTCAGGTTGTAGGGGTTGTAGCTCCGGAAGCCGCAGGTCGGCCAGCCGAGGACCTGCGAGCGCACGTTTTCGGTCCCGGGCAGGAAGTAGTTGGCGCCGACCTGGTGGACGCCGGCCGGTTTCGCGTACCACTGGTCCGGCGTGCCGGCCAGCGCCTGCTGCATGAACTTGTGCCAGATCGGCGCGGCGCCGACGATACCGGTCGAGTTGTGACTGAGCGGCGTGTTGTCGGGGTTGCCAATCCACACCGCCGTCGCCAGGGTCGGCGTAAAGCCAAGCGTCCAGTTGTCCTTGAAGAGCTGGGTGGTGCCGGTTTTGGCGGCCACCTGGCGGCCGGGCAGGGTGAGATCGCCGTGACAACCGAACTCAAGGCAGCGGTTCTTGTCGTCGGACATGATGGCGGCGATGATGAAGGCGACCTCCGGGCTGACCGCCTGGAACGTGTTCTTTGACGGGTCGTAGGTGAAGACATCACGGCCGCTCGCGTCCTTGATCGACACGATCGGCGCCGGCATGTGGCGCGTCCCCATGTCGGCGAGCGTGGCAGCGCCGGTCGCCATATCCACCGGCGTTACTTCGTAACCGCCAAGGGTCAGGCTCAGCGAATAGTTGTCGTCCGGCATGTTCAGATGGGTGACGCCCATGCGGCGGGCCATGTCGAGCACGTTCGGGATCCCGACTCGGAGCTCGGTCTTGATCGCCGGGATGTTCATCGAGTTGCCCATCGCCATCTTCAGCGGGAGGACACCGTGGTACCTGAGGTCATAGTTGAGCGGGATGTAGGGCTCGAAGCCGCTGGTGCCGCCCCAGGTCGGAAAGACCAGCGGGGCGTCCAGGATGGGCGTGATCATGTTGAACTTCCGGCTCGCGATGGCTGCCGTGTACGTGTAGATCTTGAAGGTTGACCCGGGCTGCCGCGGGGTGTCCGCCATGTTGATCCAGCCACCCGGCCGGTTGTAGTCGGCGCCGCCGACCATCGCGAGGATCTCTCCCGTCTTCGGATCCATGCTGACCAGCGCGGCATCGTGGAAGTTGTAGTAGTTGCCCTTTTGTGCGATCTGGTCCCGCACGACCTGCTCGGCGAGGTGCTGCAGGTTGAGATCGAGCGAGGTGTAGACACGATAGCCACGCCGATCGCCGGGCAGGATCTTGTACTGCGTCCGCAGCGTCTTCAACACGTAGTCGACGAAGTAGGGCGCCTCGAAGTGATTGATGGGCGGATGAATATCCAGCTTGACCGCGTATGCCGCGTCCGCGTCCTTCTGGGTGATGTAGTGGTTGTCGACCATGGCCGTCAGGACGTCGTGCTGACGCTTCTTCGCGGCTGCCAGGTTGATGAGCGGGTTGTACTGGGTCGGCGCTTGCGGCAAGCCGGCGAGCATGCTGGCCTGGGCCAGGTTCAGGTCGTGAGCGCTGGTCTGGAAGTAGCTGCGCGCGGCCGCCTCGATGCCATAGGTCTGACTGCCGTAGAAGATCGTGTTGAGATACATCTCCAGGATCTGACTCTTGCTGTAGCGACGATTCAACTCGAGGGCGAGCGCCGCTTCTTTGGCCTTGCGCTGGAGCGAGTTGTCCGGGTGGGGCCCGATGAAGAGCTGCTTGACGAGCTGCTGACTGATGGTGCTGCCACCCTGCTTGATGCCGTGATGCGAGTAGTCGGCCAGCGCGGCGCGGATCACGGCGCCGAGGTCGACGCCGTTATTCGAGTAGAAGCTGTGGTCTTCGACCGCGATCGTGGCGTTGATGAGGTTCGGCGAGATGTAGCTGAGGGGGACGACGATGCGATGGTCTCCCTGGTCGCCAACGTCCGCGAGGAGGTTGCCATTGCGATCGTAGATCAGCATGTCCTGGGGCAGTCCACTCGAGGAGAGCCCGTTGACGGCAGGCAGATCGCCGACCGTCTGGGCGGCGAGCGCCGGGACGGTCACCAGCGGCAGGGTGATGATGACGAGGAAGCCGACGATCAGGTTGCGCTGCAGCGCGCGACGGCGACGCCGGCGCCACTCCTGCAGGTGGTAGTTGGCGTGCCGGTAGCGGCGGCGCCGCCCGTAGTGGGGCGTCATGGGTTCGCCAGCAAGCCGTAGAAGCCGGCCGCGACCAGCCAGCCCAGGCCGAGGAAGAGCACGCTCCAGGCTGCCGCGCCCGCCAGCCATACCGCGGTCGACCGTGCGATCCTGCGGCGCCTACGCCGCTCGACCCGATGCCCGTGGCCGACGGCTGACCGATTTGCCCCCGCGATCGCCATGATGCCTTCCCTGCCCTGACGTAGTCCTTTATTAGTCTCTGCGTTACAAGAATGTCACTCAGGGTTGGGCGTGTCAAGTCACAAGTTAAGTGATAGCGCGGGAGTAAGTCGACGATAAGAAACCCCCCACCCCGCCCTCCCCCGCAAGGGGGGAGGGGGTCTTCAGCTGCCCATCGCGGCGCGGTCGACGAGGAACTGAAGCTCGCCGTTGGCAGGTGCCACGTGACTGGCCGGCAGCGCCGGATCGCGCCGGAGCACCCGGGCCAAGGCGTCCTTTTTCGAAGCTCCCTGCACCATGACGAGCACGGCCCGGGCCGCATTGATCACCGGCAAGGTCAGGGTCAGCCGCTCCGGCGGAGGCTTTGGCGCGTTGTGCACGTGCGCGACGAGCGCCTGCGCCTCCAGAAGCGCGGAGCTACCCGGGAACAGTGAGGCGGTGTGCCCGTCCTCCCCCAGCCCCAGATGGATGATGTCGAAGCGAGGCCACCCGCGATCGTCCGCGGGAATCCGACGCAGGACCTTGGTCGGATCCCCGATCAGTGGAAACACCTGCCCCGGTGGGATCGGGACGTGGTCGAGCAGCGCCGCCTTCGCCATCGCATAGTTGCTGGCCGGATCATCGAGTGGCACCTGCCGCTCGTCCGACCAGTAGACGAAGACCGATCCCCAGGGGAGGCTATCGCGGTAGGGCGGCCGCGCGAGCCGCTCGTAGCAGCCGCGGGGCGTCTCGCCGCCGGCCAGGGCCCAATAGCACGCACCGCGCTGCGCGACCGCGGCCCGCAGGTGGTCAGCCGTCCAGCGGGCGGCGGCCTCGGCGAGATCGGCCGGTCCCGGAACGACGACCGGGCTTATCGCGTCGACCACCCCGGTTAGCGCAGGGCGGCGTCGAGCGCCTGCTCAAAGAGCACGTCGTGGCCCGGCAGGGTCAGCTCGAAGCCGAGCAATTCCTCAGCTGCTCGCGACTCGAGGCGGACGGTTCGGGGGGAAAGATCCTGGTCGCCGAGCCGGATCTGCGTCAAGAGCCTGTTGCCGCGAAGCCGTTTGAGGCTGAAGCGCGCGAGGCCCTCATCGCCGCCTGTGTAGATCAGGAAACGGCAGACGCCATGCTCGTGCGAATCATCCGGTCGAAATTCGAGGGGCACGTCGATCCCGACCGTGGCCATGCGGCTGCGGACCCATCCGCCGAGTAACCGCGCCTGCGCGGTCGAGCCGTCGCTGCCGTGAAAAATCGAGACACCGTGGATGTGAGCCAGACGGGCGAGCATTCCCGGCATATCGAAGAACTGCGCCGCCGTGTGCCGCCAGGCCATTAGCCGTGCCCAGTTGAGGTCGCCGATCGACGCCCGCGCCGTCACCCGGCGAGCCACCCCGAGGAGGCGCGTCAGGTCGGTCTCATCGAAGCCCTCGTCAGTATCGACGATGAGACGATCGGCGAGCTCGCAGAGGTCGTTGAATAGCGGGCTATCGAATTCGGGCCGTCCGGGCCACCAGAGAATCACCGGCAAATCTGGAATCAACAATGGCGCCGCCAGGCTGGCCAGGTGGCGAGCGGGCTCGCCATGCGCATGAAGGAGCACGCGTTCGGTCGTGACTCGGTGGCCGCTCTCGGTCCGCTCCTGGGCGGACACCTCGGCCTCGAGTTTGTCCGCTTCGCGGGTGTGCTGGGCGAGCAGAATCAGCGTTCGCGAGGGGTTCGTGACGGAGAGGCGATCGAGAACACTCGAGATCGCGCCCAGTTCGAGTTCGTTTCCAACGACTGCGATCAGGTTGCAGACACTGGCGCGGGCTTCCGCCGCCGCGTGCTGGGCCGCCTCGCTCCCCCCGCCGTCCGCGTGCAGGCCCCAGCGCACCTGGTCCAGCTCTTCCTGGATGGCGTGCACATCGACAAAGGTACGAGCCGTGAGCTCCTTGTGGTTCTGGATCATGGCCGTCGCCAGCGCCGGCCACCCTGTTCGATCAGCGCGTCTGCCTCGGGCGGACCCCAGGTACCGGCGGCATAGCTCGGGAACGCCGGCGGCGGCTGCGACGCCCAACCCGCCTCGATGCGGTCGACCAGCGCCCAGGCTCGCTCCACCTCGTCCTCTCGCGCAAAGAGGGTCGCGTCGCCCAGCAGGCAGTCGAGCACCAGCCGTTCGTAAGCGTCGGGCGACTCCACCATGAAAGACGAACCGTAGAAGAAGTCCATGTTGACGGTGCGCAACCGCATCACCGGGCCTGGAATTTTGGCCGCGATCTTCAGCGAGGCCCCCTCGTGCGGCTGGATGCGCATTACCAGCCAGTTGGGCGTCAGCTCCTCCACGGCCGTCTTCGCGAACGGCAGGTGCGGGGGGTTCTTGAACTGGATCGCAATCTCCGATGCGCGGCTGGGCAACCGCTTGCCCGTCCGCAAGTAAAAGGGAGTGTCGGCCCAGCGCCAGTTGTCGATCTTGAGCCGGACAGCGACGAAGGTCTCCGTGTTCGACGTCGGCGAGACATTGAGCTCCTGCCGGTAGCCGGGCACCTCCTGGCCACCCACCCAGCCAGGTCCGTACTGGCCGCGGACGACGTCCGTCGCGACATCGATCGGATGGATCGACTTGAGCACCTTGACCTTCTCGTCGCGCACGCTGTCGGCATCGAAGTTCGGGGGTGCCTCCATCGCGGCGATGCTAAGCAGCTGCATCAGGTGGTTCTGGAAGATGTCACGCAGGGCACCGGAGCCTTCGTAGTACTTGCCACGCCGCTCGATGCCGATGTCTTCCGCAACGGTGATCTGCACATGGTCGACGTAGCGCCGGTTCCAGATGGGCTCGAAGATGCCGTTGGCAAAGCGGAACACGAGGACGTTTTGGACGGTTTCCTTACCCAGGTAGTGATCGATCCGATAGATCTGTTGCTCGGTGAACACGGCGTGGATCGCCTGATTCAGCGCCTGGGCGCTCTTCAGGTCGTTGCCGAATGGCTTCTCGATCACGACCCGTTTCCAACCCTCGCCAGCCTTGGCGATCCCCGAGGCCCCCAGCCGGTCGATGATGACGGAAAAGAACTGCGGGGCGGTCGCCAGGTAAAAGACGCGATTGCCGTTGGTCCCCCGCTCCCGATCCACACGGTCGAGCTCCGCGGCGAGCCGGCGATATCCGTCGCCGTCGTCGTCGAAGGGCATCCGCACGAAGGAGATCCCCTCGGCAACGCTCTGCCAGACGGCGCGATCGACCGGTTGGGTCCGTGAAAACTTCTGCACGGCATCCGCCACGCGACTGCGGAACTCGTCCTCAGATATCGCAGTGTCCGCGACGCCGATGACGCTGAAGCCGGATGGGAGATAGCGGTTGAGCGCAAGGTTGTAGAGCGCCGGCATCAGCTTGCGCGCGGTCAGGTCCCCCGAGGCACCGAAGATGACCATCGCCGCCGGGTCCGGCGTGCGCGGCAGGATCAACCCGTCCCGCAGGATGTTCTGGGTGATCGGGGTCGTAACGGCCTGGGCCATGGCTTACTCGGCTTTGACCGGATGCCCGCCGAACTCGTTACGCAAGGCGGCGACCACCTTGTCGCTGAAGGAATCGTCCTGGCGCGAGCGGAACCGCATGAACAAGCTCATCGCGAGCGCCGGCGCCGGCACCGCGCGATCGATCGCTTCCTGCAGGGTCCAGCGTCCCTCGCCCGAGTCGTCGACGTAACCGCGGATGCGGGAAAGCTGCGGGTCTCGCTCGAACGCGGCCTGCGCCAGCTCGAGCAGCCACGAACGAATCACGCTGCCGTGGTTCCAGAGCTTCGCCAGCTGCTGGAGATCGAAGCCGAAGGGCGCGGCCTTGAGGATTTCAAACCCCTCCGCGTAACTCTGCAGCATCGAATACTCGATACCGTTGTGCACCATCTTTGAGTAGTGCCCGGCACCCGATGGGCCGACGTAGGCATAGCCATCGGGTGGCGCCAGCGTCTTGAAAATCGGCTCGGCCTGTTTGAAGACCGCCTGGTTGCCGCCGATCATCAAGTTGAAGCCGACCTTGAGGCCCCAGATCCCGCCGCTGACGCCGACGTCCAGAAACTCGATCTGCTGCGAGCGCAGCGTTTCCGCGCGGCGGATCGAGTCTTTGTAATTCGAGTTGCCACCGTCGATGATGATGTCGCCGGGCGAGAGAGTGCCAGAGAGATGCTGGATGGCGTCATCCACCGGCGGGCCCGCAGGGATCATCAGCCACAGGACGCGTGGCGACTTGAGCTTCTGGCCGAGATCCTCCAGGCTGCCGGTCACCGTCGCCCCCTTACCGGCGAGCGCCGCGCCGGCCTCGGGAACGCGGTCGTACACCATAACCTGATGGCCGCCCTGCAGCAGCCGCAGGGTCATGCCCGAGCCCATGCGGCCTAAGCCAATCAGGCCGAGCTGCATCTAGGCGACTCCGACCGTTGAGCCCACCGCTTGCCCAATCTTGGTGAGGCCCTGGGCAACGTCCTGCACCTGGACGCGGAGCACGCGCCGGCCATGGTTGCGCAAGGCCTGGAAGTCACCGAGCGCCTGCGCCTGCTTCAGGACGCCGAACGAGAGCCGCTCGCCCGGAATCGGGATGTCCTTTGGATCATCGCCGACGATCTGCAGGAACACGCCGGTGTTCGGCCCGCCCTTGTGGAGCTGCCCGGTCGAGTGCAGGTAGCGCGGCCCATAGCCGACGGTGGTCGCGACCCGGTATTTGTCCCGAATCGCGAGCCGAATCGCGTTCAGGACGCTGTCATGTTTTGGATCGGGCGCGATAAATGCCAGCAGCGCGACGTAGTCGCCCGGTCGAACCTGGCCGAGCAAGGCCTGGATCGCAGCCTCGAGCGTCGCTCCCTGCTGGCCCGCCCAGCGGATGCCCTCCCCCGTCGTCGGCGGATTGCCTTCGGTGAGGACTTTCTTGGTGAGGTCCTTCGCCTCCTGCACGTTGGGCTGGTCGAACACATTGATGCCGAGAATCGCGCCGGCGACCGCGATCGCATACTCCCACCGGAAGAATTCGGCCCCGAGGCCCAACGGGTCACTGATCTTCAGCGTCACCACCGGGTGACCCGCCTTGCTGAAGGCCTCGAG
>Ga0209220_1000424_pt1 | contig 14740 bp, 12 predicted proteins | sample BlaSpr_A8_OM3_M3_FD_187984 | JGI IMG/M metagenome (GOLD analysis project Ga0209220, IMG submission 187984) | Forest soil microbial communities from Thunder Bay, Ontario, Canada - Black Spruce, Ontario site 2_A8_OM3_M3 (SPAdes) (version 2) | ecosystem: Environmental > Terrestrial > Soil > Boreal... | reverse complement strand
GATCTGCCAACCGCGAGAGCGGAGTGCTCTACGTGAGGGCGACCTCCAAGCAGCAGGACAAGGTGCAGGAATTTCTCGACCAGGTCATGGCGGGCGCCAAGCGCCAGGTGCTGGTCGAGGCGACGGTGGCCGAGGTCCAGCTGAGAAACGAATACCAGCGCGGCATCGAGTGGCACCGCGGGTCGTCCGGGCAATTGGGCTTTAGGTTCGAGCAGCCGGCAATTGCGCCGCCGACGGGTTTCAATCCCAATCCCTTCGTGATTGGCTACACGAGCAACAATTTTTCGATCGCGTTGAAGCTGCTCGAGCAGTTCGGCGACGTCCGCGTGCTGTCCAGCCCGAAGCTCAGCGTGATGAATAACCAGACCGCGATCCTGCGCGTGACCCGGGACATCATCTACTTCACCATCACCCCCTCGACGCAGCCGATCACTTTCACGGGCGGCGGCGGCGGTGGCGTTTCGCTGACTGCATCCTTCACCACGACGCCCAACGTCGCGGCCGAGGGCTTCATGATGGCCGTGCTGCCGCAGATCAACGACACCGACGGCGTCGTGCTCAACGTGAGGCCGACCATTCGCCGCCAAGTCGGCAGTGCCCGCGACCCCAATCCGGCGCTGCAGGGGCAGGCGACCCAGAACGACATCCCGCTGTTCGAAACGCGCGAATTCGATTCGATCCTTCGGCTGCAGAGCGGCGAGACGGCAGTGCTGGCCGGTCTGATGCAGGACCAGGTCGAGAATACGGACGCCGGAATTCCCGGCATCCGCAGCATTCCGATCATCGGCGAGGCGCTCTCGACGCGCAGCGATCTGACCAAAAAGACAGAGCTGGTCATCTTCTTGCGCGCCAGCGTCATCCGCGATCCCAGCGTCGACGGCGACTACCGCAGGTTCCGGGACCAGCTGCCGCGCGACGACTTCTTCACGAAGCCGAACCCGGGCCGCGTGGCTCCGCCCGTCGGGCCGGCGGGCGGACCGCTGCGGTGATATGAGCCTGCTCCTCGAGGCGCTGAAGAAAGCCGAGAAGGCGAAAGAAGAGGCGCAGCGCCGGGCGCGCGCTGACACCGGCGGCACGCCGAGCGAGTTGCGCCTGGAAGGTGAGGCGGCGCCTGCCGCCGACGCTAAGCCGATAGTCACGCGGCCCGAGCTGCCCGATATCTCGCAGCCGCTTGAAATCGTCAGCGACGACGTGGCTAAGGCGCCGGCGCCTGAGCAGAGGGCCGCGCCTCAGCCCTCGCCGGCGCCGCCGCCAAGGCCGCAAGCCGCGCCTCGCGATGCCGATCCCCGATCTGCCGAGCGCGCAGCGGCGAAGAAGGTATTCGAGGCGAAGTTCAAGGAGCCGAATCCGCGCATGTCCTTCTACATCACGATGGGCGTGCTCGGCTTGTTCGCGGTCGGTACCGCAGGCTACTTCTGGTACCAGCTGCGGCCGCCGCCCGGCCTGATCAACGCAAACCCACCGCGGCCCGGCGGCGAAGCCGTGGTCGCGGCGGCAGAGACCGCCGCGCCGTTAAAGCCGGTTACGGCCCCTACTGCTCAGGCGCCGATCCCCGGCCTTCCGGGATCCGCTGCGCTGCCATCGCCAACGCCGGCGCCGGCTGCCCGCACACCAGCGGCGGCTTCTTCCCCAGCGGAGACAGTGGCGGTGCCCAAACCAGCGGCCAGGCCTCTGACCGCACCGCCCGCGCGCCTCATCCCGGACTCCCCGCTCGTCGGCGCGGAACGCAGCACCGCGCTAACGGTGGCGCGGCCGCTGCCGCAGGTGCATGCGAAGGTCGAGTCCGGGTATGCCGCGTACCTCGCAGGCGATCTCGCCGCTGCGCGCGCCGACTACCAGGAGGTATTGCGCGAGGAGCCCACTAATCGTGACGCGCTGCTCGGGCTCGCCGCCGTCGACATGCGCAGCGGGCGCTACGAGCCTGCGGAGGCGATCTACCTCCGTCTGCTTCAGTCCGACCCGCGCGATGCCCATGCGCACGCAGCGCTGATCGCGTTGCGCGCGGGCCGCATGGATCCGGTCGCTGCCGAGAGCAGAGTGAAGTCGCTGCTTGCCAACGATCCGGCCGCCGACGTGCTTTACTTCACGCTCGGCAACCAGCTCGCGCTCCAGGGTCGGTGGGCCGAAGCGCAGCAGCATTACTTCAAGGCGTTTGCCGCCGATCCGGACAACGCCGATTTTGCGTACAACCTCGCGGTGAGCCTAGATCATCTGCGTCAGTCCCGGCTCGCGCTCGAGTATTACCGGCGCGCGATTGCGCTGGCGGAAAGGCGCGGCGGGAGCTTCGAGCTCGACGCGGCCCGCAGCCGTGTGCAGCAGCTCGGCCGTTGACGATTTCTGACTGCCCTCGTGGATTCTGACCTGCGGCCCGGACGAGCCCCCGATATCATTCGGTACCGATGAATTCACCTGCAAATCCACAAGCAAAGCGGCACATCGGTCAGATCCTGATCGACCAGGGGATCCTGACCGAGGACCAGCTGCGCATCGCGCTGCTCGAGCAGACCAAGCAGCACGTCCCGGTGGGGCGCCTGCTGGTGCAGCTGGGCTTCGTGTCCGAGGCGACGCTGCGCGACGCGCTGTCGGAAAAGCTGGGGCTGCAGTCGGTGGACCTGGGGCGCATCATCGTCGACCCGTCGGCCCTCAAGGTGCTGCCGCGCGACATGGCGCGGCGCTATCGAATCTTCCCGATCGCGCTCGACCGGCAGCAGAAGAAGTTCATCGTCGCGCTCTCCGACACCAACAACATCGTCGCGATCGACCAGCTGCGCGCGCATCTGAAGGGCGAGTTCGAGGTCGAGCTGCGCCTCTCCGGCGACACCGAGATCGACCGCGCCATCGAGCATTACTACGGGCACGAGTTCTCGATCGACGGCATCCTGAAGGAGATCGAGACCGGCGAGGTCGACTACACCACCATCGTCGACGGCGACGAGTATTCGCAGCCGGTCGTGCGCCTGATCTCGGCGCTGCTGGCCGATGCCGTCGAGCGCGCCGCTTCGGACATCCACTTCGAGCCCGAGCAGAACTTCCTGCGCATCCGCTATCGGATCGACGGCGTGCTGCGGCAGATCCGCTCGCTGCACAAGACCTACTGGCCGGCGATGGCCGTGCGCCTCAAGGTGATGGCGAAAATGAACATCGCCGAGACGCGCGCGCCGCAGGACGGCCGTATCTCGGCCACGATGTCGGGCCGCGTAGTCGACTTCCGCGTCGCCAGCCTGCCGACCACCCACGGCGAAAACCTGGTGCTGCGCATTCTCGACCGGCAAAAAGGCATCGTGCCGCTCGACAAGCTTGGCCTGGAGGACGAGCAGCTCGAGCTGCTCAAGCGCATGATTGCTCGTCCCGAGGGGATCATCCTGGTGACCGGCCCGACGGGCAGCGGCAAGACCACCACGCTCTACTCGATCCTCAACCACATCAATTCCGACGGCATCAACGTGATGACGCTCGAGGACCCGGTCGAGTACCCGATGACGCTGATCCGCCAGACCTCGGTGTCCGAGGCGGCCAAGCTCGACTTCGCCAACGGCGTCCGGGCGATGATGCGCCAGGACCCTGACGTCATCCTGGTCGGCGAGATCCGCGACCACGAGACCGCGGAGATGGCGTTCCGCGCCGCGATGACGGGCCACCAGGTGTATACGACGCTGCACACCAACTCCGCGGTAGGCGCGTTTCCCCGGCTGCTCGACATCGGCATCGTGCCCGACATTCTGGCGGGCAATATCATCGGCATCCTGGCGCAGCGCCTGGTGAGGAAGCTGTGCCGCACCTGCCGCCAGTCCTATGACCCGGACGTGCGCGAGCGCCGGCTCATCGGCGTGACGCTTATCGAGTCCGCGGCGCTCTACCGCGCGGTCGGCTGCGAACAGTGCGACTACCAGGGATATCGCGGCCGGCAGTCGATCCTGGAGATTCTCAAGGTCGATGGCGCGCTCGACGAAATGGTGGCGCGCCGCGCCACGGCGCGGGAGATCCTCGCGGTCGCGCGCGGCCAGGGCTTCAAGACGCTGGCCGACGATGGCGCGCGCCTGGCCCGCCAGGGAGTCACCAGCCTGGACGAGCTGATGCGGGTGGTCGACCTGACCGACCGCATGGCCTGACCCGCGGGGAGGCCCATTGCCCCTGTTCACCTACAAAGCCATAGACGCCCGCGGCAAGAGCGTGCTGGGCCGGGTGGAGGCGGTGAACCTGTTCGATCTCGAGCAGCGCCTGACGCGCATGGACCTCGACCTGGTGGTCGGCGCTCCCTCCAGCATGCGAAGCAGGCTGATCGGTGGCGGCAAAGTGACGCGCCAGGACCTGATCAACTTCTGCTTTCACCTGGAGCAGCTCGCCAGTGCCGGCGTGCCGGTAATGGAGGGGCTCACGGACCTGCGCGAAAGCGTGGAAAACCCGCGCTTCCGCGAGGTGGTGTCCGGCATGATCGAATCGATCGAGGGCGGCCGCAACCTGTCGCAGGCGCTCGCCGAGTATCCGGAGGTCTACAGCAAGGTGTTCGTGAGCCTCGTGCGCTCAGGCGAGCAGACCGGAAAGCTGCCCGAGGTGCTGAGGAGCCTCACCGAGTCGCTGAAGTGGGAGGATGAGCTGGCGGCACAGACGAAGAAGCTGATGATGTACCCGGCATTCGTCGGCAGCATCGTGCTGCTGGTCACCCTCTTCCTGATGATCTACCTCGTGCCGCAGATGACCGGCTTCATCCGCAACATGGGGCAGGACATCCCGCTGCAGACGCGCATCCTGATCGGCGTATCCAACTTTTTCGTGAGCTACTGGTGGGCGATCATCGCGCTGCCCTTCGCCGCCTGGTTCGGCCTGAAGTTTGCGATGCGCACGAACCCCGCGGTCGAGTACGCGGTGGATCATTACAAGATCACGATGCCGCTGCTCGGCCCGATCCTGAGAAAGATCATCCTGTCGCGCTTCGCCTCGAGCTTCGCCATGATGTACTCCTCCGGCATCACGGTCCTCGACGCGATCCGCAGCTGCGAGGAGATCGTCGGCAACCGGCCCCTGGAATCTGCATTGCACAGGGCCGGCCAGCAGATCGCCGAAGGCAAGAACCTGACCGTGGCGTTCCAGGATCTGGGCGTGTTCCCGCCGCTGGTGATCCGCATGCTGCGCATCGGCGAAAACACCGGCGCCCTCGACACGGCGCTGCTCAACGTCAGCTATTTCTATAACCGCGAAGTGAAGGAATCGATCGGCAAGGTGCAGGCGATGATCGAGCCGGCCCTCACCCTGGTGCTCGGCGCCATCCTCGGCTGGGTGATGCTGTCGGTCCTTGGGCCGGTGTACGACACGATTTCCAAGATGAAATTCTAGCCATGGCCGCGCGACGCATTCTCTACTTCACGGCCGAGGACCATTACCTCTACCGCAGCGCCGGGTCGGCCCTCGAGCTGGAGATGAAGTTTTCCGGCGATGACCTCGGCGTCACGGCGTTTCGCGAGCATTTGCGCGCTCTCAGGGGCGAGCTGTTCTGCGTGCTGGTCGACGTCGCAGGCGAGGACTTCCACGAAGACCAGATCCCGTACCTGCGCGGCGGCGACCGCGAGGCCGTGCTGCAGCGGCGCCTCACGCAGCGCTACCGCGATACCCGCCTAGCGGCGGCGCTATCGCTCGGCTACGTCGCCGGCACGCGGCGCAACGAGCGGCTCCTGCTCGCCTCGTTCACGAACACGCAGCAGCTCGCGCCCTGGCTGGATGCGCTGGAGGAGGCCGGCACCAAGCTGACCGGCGTCTACTCGGTGCCGTTGCTCGCACCGGCGCTGGCGCGCAAGCTCGGCGCGAAAGGCGGCCGGGCCTTCGTCGTCACCGTCAACCGGGCGGGGTTGCGCCAATGCTTCATAGAGGAAGGCCGGCTGCGATTCGCGCGCCTGGAGCGCACCGGGGACATGGTGCCGCAGGCGCTCGCCGTGTTCGTGCGCTCCGAGATGCTGCGGCTCGCGCAGTACCTCGGCACGCTGCGCGTGCTTCCCCGCGAAGGGCCGCCGGTGCAGGTATTTGTCGTGGCACCGCGCGGGCAGCGCGCAGTGTTCGAGCAGACGCTCGCCTCCGACGCCCGGCTCCAGTTCCACACCAGCGACGAAGCCGAGGCGCTGCGTAGCGTCGGTGTGCGCCGTGCTCCCGAGGGCATCCTCGGCGAAGCGCTGTACCTGCATCTCGCGGCGAAAAGGCCGCCACGCGATCAGTTCGCGAGCAGCGCCGACCGGCGCCGTTATCTGGTATGGCAGCTGCAGCGGGGTATTGTCGCTGCGGGCGTGCTCGGCTTCGCGGCCTGCGCACTGTACGCAGGCGTGCAATGGGTCGATGCCCTGCAGGTGAGCGATCGCGCCGCCAGCCAGCAGCGCGACGCGCGACTCGCAGCCCAGCAATATGAGCGCATCACCGCGGGTTTCCCCGTGACTCAGACCTCGACGGAGAACCTGAAGGCCGCCGTGGTCGAGTTCCGGCGCATCGCCGAGCGCAGCGCGTCGCCCGAGCGTGCTTTCGTGCACGTCTCCCGCGTGCTCGAGCAGTTTCCCCAGGTGGAGCTGGATATTTTCAACTGGGGGGTCGGCAGCCCGGACGCGCGGCGCGACAAGCCCGCGGCCGTGGCCGCCGACGCTGCAGCCGCCAAGTCCGGGCCGCAAAGCAATGTCGCCGAGATGCTGGAGCTTTCCGGCCGCGTCAACGCCACCCAGCGCAACGACTATCGCGCGATCACGGCGCAGGTGCAGCGCTTCGCCGCGGCGCTCGGCGCGTCCCAGGGCTACGAGCTGGTACGCACGCAGTTGCCGTTCGATATCACGTCGGAGGGCACGCTGACCGGCGACATCGGTGGCAGCAGCACGGACTCCGGCGAGGCACCGCGCTTTACGATCACGCTTGCGCGGAGGCTGCCGTGACGCTGACGCGCGAGGAATTCAGGAAGCTGCTATTGCCGAGCCTCGCCGCGCTGGCCCTGGTCGCCGCCGGCGCCGGCCTGGTCTGGGCGGCCCAGCAATCGGTGCGCAGCGCGCAGGTTCAGCTCGCTGCAGCCGAAGCCGATCGCCAGCAGAACACCGAACGCCTGACCCGTATCGCCGAGGAAGAGCGCGAGGTCAAGGAGAAGCTCGACGTCTATCAGCAGCTGAAACAGCTCAACATCCTGGGCGAAGAGCACCGTCTCGAATGGGCCGACGCCATCACCCGCATCCGCAACCAGCGCGAGCTGCTCGACCTGCGCTACCGCGTCGACCGTCAAAAGCTGCTCACCTCGGTGCCCGGCAAGCCCGCGAACGTGGATTTCTACGCCAGCACCATGAAAGTGGATCTCGCGCTGCTCCACGAGGAAGACCTGTTGCGCTTCCTCGCCGACCTGCGCGCCTCCGGCAATGCGTACTACTCGGTGAAGCATTGCTCCGTGCTGCGTACCGGCCAGGCGGCCACCGGCGCATCGATCGTGCCGCGGCTGCGCGCCGATTGCGAGATCGACCTGGTCACTATCCTTGACCGGGCGGCCAAGCGATGAAGCCAGCGCTCCTGCTCTTGCTCGGCCTGTGGCTCGCCGCTGTGCCAGGCGCCTGCGGCGCGCAGGAATTCGGCCGCCTGTTCTTCACGCCCGAGCAACGCGCCGCGCTCGACGCGAGGCGCAAGGCGCGCGTTCCGGACAAGCCGGCCGCAGCTCCGGTCGTCGCCTCGCCCACGACGCGGCTCGACGGCTACGTCACCCGCTCCGACGGACGCCCCACCGTCTGGGTGAACGGCGAATCGCTGCAGGACGGCTCGGCCGAGGCGCTGCGCGTCGATCCGAAGCGCGGCGGTGAGGAGCGGGTACGTGTGCCGGTCGGCGACGGCGGAGCGCGCATCGAGCTGAAGCCCGGGGAAGTGCTCGATCGCGGCACCGGCGAAGTGCGCGACGTAATCGGCGAGGGCGAGATCAAGGTGCGCCCCAGCCCCCGCTAGGAACCTATGTCCGCGCACTCACAGCGACAACGCGGCGCCGCACTGATGCTGCTACTAGCAGTGCTGGTGCTGGGCGCGTCATGGTTCATGGTGTCTCGTCTGAATGCGGTAGGCGCCGTCTTCACTGCCACCGACAAGAACCGCAACGCCGCGGTACTGAATCTGGCCAAACAAACCCTCGTCGGCTATGTCGCCTTGCAAGCCTCCAAGCAGGGAGAAGACAACCCCGGGCGCCTGCCGTGCCCCGAAGCCCCCGGAAACGTCGGCGGAGCCAATGAAGGCATCGCCGCAGCAAGCTGCACACTGCCCGCGGTGGGCCGGCTGCCATGGCGAACGCTCGGGCTCGACGAGCTGGTCGACGCGAACAGCGAGCCGCTCTGGTACGTCGTCTCTCCGGGTTGGGCCATTACCGCCGGAAACCTGGTCATCAACTCAAACACGCTCGGCCAGCTCAACGTCGATGGCCAGGCCAACGCGGCCGTTGCCCTGATCATCGCGCCGGGGGCGGCGATGAACGTCCAGGCGAGCGCAGGCTGCACCGCCCGCAATCAGACGCGCGCCACTCCTTCGCCGACCATCGATGCGCGGGATTACATCGAGTGCTTCAACACGGGTACCTCCGCGTTTTCTACGACGGCGCCGACGACTTCTTTCAACGACCAGGTGGTGCGCATCACCATCGCAGACGTAATGCCGGCCATTGAAGCAGCGATCGCCCACCGCATCGAACGCGATATCGTACCGGTGCTCAAGTCCGTTTATGGGGACGCCACCTGGGGAACGTCTTCGACGAACCCGGCGTTTGCGTTCGCCGCGCCCTTTGCCAATCCCACGACCTCCAGCTATTTGGGCCAGATCAGCCCGCCCCTCCCCAGCCTGTACCAGGGGTTGCTGCCGTTCAACTACCACTCCGGCAGCTGCGGGGGGGATGTACGCTGCTCCACCGACGCGATCACCTGGAATTCGGCTCCCAGCGTGAGCTCAAGCGGCGGCCCAGGCTACTTGACCACCCCCACCTCCTCCCCTTCCTCCGCTGCGCCGATCTGCTCCGTCAGCGGCTCGACGCCGATGTGCGAGGGCTATTACTACGGCGGCGCCCTCAATATCTCGATGACCGACGCCCTCACCACCCAAATCACGAATGGCCTGCGAACCTTCACTTTGGCAGATCACATTGGGACATTCCAACCGTGGCGCTGGACGGGGTCCGCCTGGGTGAATCTCGGCACGCAGTCGGCCACGGTCAGCCGCAGCCTCGCCAGCGACGGCACCGCGCGCTTCATCGCAGGCGCGTCCCTGCCCTCGGTGCCCACCTGGGGCTATTTCTACATTTACGGAAGCCGCCCGACGATTTCCGATCACTCGATCCTCAGCAGCGACACGGCGGCCACCGGCTGGTTCGTGCGCAACGAATGGTATCGGCTTGTCTACTACGCCATCGCACCGAACCATGCCGCGGGCGGTACGCTCTCATGCACCACCGGGGGCACCTGCCTTTCGGTCGTCAACATGACGCCAGCCGGCGCCCAGCGCGCGATCCTGATCCTGGCGGGGCGCAGCATCAACGGAACGACGCGCCCGAGTGCGACCCTGGGTAACTATCTCGAGTTCGGCAACGCGACCGGGGCGTTCGAGCGCCAGCCGGTGAGCACAGCGGTCGCGCCCGCGTTGAAAAAACCTTTCAACGACCGCGTGATCGTTATCGATAGCAACTGATGCCGACCTTCCGGCGTCCTCCGAAGCAGACCGTTGCGGGCTTCAGTCTGGTCGAGCTGGCCATCGTCCTGCTGGTCGTGACGCTGATGATTTCGAGCCTCCTGTACACGCTCTCGGCGCAAACCGAGCAGCGCAATTTCGAGGACACCCGCCGGCGGCTGGAGCAGGCTCGGGAATTGGTGCTGGCGTACGCCATCGTCAACGGCCGGCTGCCCTGCCCGGCACGCAGCACGAGTGCCGGCGCCGAGGTGCGCAACGCCGCAGGAGAGTGCAAGGATGCCGCTAACGTGGAGGATTATTACGGCGGCGCGCTGGCTGGTGGTGCAGTCGGCGGGTTCTTGCCCGCCGTGACGATCGGTTTTCCCACCGTCGATGCGGCAGGATTTGCGCTGGATGCCTGGCAAAACCGCATCCGCTATGCGGTGGCGAAAACCGTTACCAATTGTTCGGGTGCCTTTACCAACCCGCATTTCGTGAATGCCACGAACCTCAAAGGGAATGGCATGAGCTGCCAGCCGAACGATCTGCTCATCTGCAAGTCCACCGCGGTGACCCCGGCGATCTCCGCAGCGTCCTGCGGGGGCACGCCAGCCGGGTCAAACCAGATCATGAGCCAGAGCCTGGTCGCTGCGATCATTTTCTCCACAGGCAAGAACACGACCACCACCGGCGGAACCGGTGCCGACGAGGCGGCCAATCTCAACGGCGGGGGCAACGCTGACCCGATCTTCGTGTTCCACACGCCGGCACCGAGTGGCGCGACCGGCGGCGAATTCGACGACCAATTCACCTGGATCACCGTCGGCGAACTCTACGGCAAGCTCATCGCCGCAGGCGTGCTTCCTTAGGAAGCGGGCCCGCTCAGAACGAAGCAGACTTCGCCGTCCCGGTTCGTCTCCAACGCGAGGTGATAGCCGCCCGACTCCGCCTGGCGCGCCGCCTGGTACAGGCCGATGCTCAAACCAGCGCTGGAGCGAACCGGGGCGCGAAGAAGGACGACCTGAGGGGACTGAAGGAGAACGTCATCGTCGGCCGGCTGATCCCGGCGGGCACCGGCCTTGCGTACCACAACATCCGCAAGGCCAGACCGCCGAGCCGCAACCTACAAAAACGGGGCATGCTCGGCGGAAGCGCTACGCTTCCGCAGGCATGTCATTTGCTGGGCGGGTTCTTGCCCTTGGTGGCGACGAAACTCACGCAGTCGCCCTGATTCTTGAAGACCTTGAAAGTCTGCCAGCCGCCGTCGAAACACTGATCTTTTGTTGTGGGGAGCGTCGGAGGAGGCGGCGGAGGAGGAGGAGTAAATCCAGGAGGAGGTGGAGGAGTCTGTGCCGCCGCCTGGCCGACCACTGCGAACACGAGGAGAAAGATCGCCCCCCGAAGTAACGTTTTGAACATTTTCGTTCTCCTTATCATGGCGCTGCTTTCCTTTCCGCCCGTTTTGAGCAGTTGCACATAAGCAGTTGCACATACATATCATGGCGCTGCTGTCCTTTCCGCTCACTTTGACCAGTTGCACATAAAAAATAACACTTCACTGACCGCCCATGGACACGGTGGGCATCCTTACCGCCGCAGCGCGAAGCACACCTCTCCGTCGCGATTCGACTCAAGCTCGAGCCGGTAGCCGCTCGCCTCGGCCTGCCGCGCCGCCTGGTACAGCCCGATGCCGAGCCCGCCCGAGGAGGCGACCGGCGCGCGCAGCAGGGTCGTGGCGATTGATTCCGGGACCGCGCTTCCGGTATCGCAGACGCGAAGCGCGATGCGCTCTGCGCACTCCAGCATGACCCGCACCTGGATGCCGGCTTCGTCGGCGCGCTTGGCGAGCGCGTTGCGGATCAGGTTGTCGGCGACGCTGTCGAACAGCGAGCGCGGCAGTCGCGCCTCCGCCGGAAGCGCGTGCGCTTCAAACTCGACGCCTTCACCGCGGTACTGGCGGCCGAGCGCTTCCCACCAGGTTCGTGCGGGCACCCAGGTTTCTCCGGCGGCGTTCGGGCGCTGCAGCTTGGCAAGCGTTTCCGCCAGCCGCTGCGTGATCACTGGCAGCTGGCGCCGGATCAGCGCCTGCAACTCCGCGGAATCGCGGGTCTGGTCGCGCGCCGCAACCGAGCACAGCACGTTTAGCGACTGCAACAGGTTCTTGATGTCGTGCGTCATGCGCGCGCCGGTCTCGTGCACCGCCTGGACATAGCTTGCCTGCCGCAGCTGCTCCTCGCGCAGCTTGGCGATGTAGAACTCGCCGAGCAGCTGGCCGAGCAGGTGCAGATGCCAGAGCAGCGCAGGGCTGAGCCGGTATCGCGAGTAGATGCGCAGCCAAACGGCGCTGTTTTCGAAGTCGACGGCATACGGCGTGGGCTCGCCTTTCTCGCCGCTTGCCTCGCCGGTTTTCCAGCCCACCCCGGACACCGAGGGCAGTCGCATCAGACCGCTCAGCGCCTCGACGAGGAAGCGCTCCGGGCGCGCTTCCAGCTGCAGCAGCTCGGCAAGGAAATGCAGCCACTTCTCCACCGGCAGACCGATCGAGAACAGATAGCGCACGAAAAACACGTTCAACCCGGCGAAGCCGCTGCGTGGGTTCCACGCCAGCCCGATGAGCAGCACCGCCCCGGCGGTCAGGAAGACCGTATAGGTGAGCGCTTCCAGGTACGCGGTTCGCCTTAGCGTCATGAAGGTGAAGCTGCCGAGGATCACCACCACCAGCAGCAGCATCAGGAACACGCTGTAGAAAAAATCGACTACCTGGGCCGTATCGGTCGGCTCGGCTTCCGCCGGAAGCAGGAGAATCAGCACGAACGCGAGCGGCAGCAGGTATTCGGCCGCGGCGCGGATCTCGGGGGCTATTTCCTGGCGCGGCGCGATCTCGGGAAGGATCGCGACCGCGAGCAGCGCGAGAAGATAAGCCAGCACAACCAGATAGCAGATCCGCTGCCAGCGCGCGTGGTGCTGATATACCTTCCCGCCGACCAGCCCGGCGAGCACCACCACCCAGAAGGCGAGCAGCCACCAGTCGAGCGCCATCATCACGGCAAACGCGACCAGCGACAGGATGAAACCCTGCATCGGCGAGACGCGCTGCTCGGCGCGGAGGAACGGCTGCCACAGCAGCAGCAGCCCAAGGTGTGCGAGGAGCAGCGCGCGCGCCCACGGATCGGCGACGCCGCGGAACGCCGCTATGTGAAGCATGGCGAGCATCGCCACCACGACCAGGCGCCAATAGCGCTGGCTGAAGCCCCAGACGCTGTTGGCGAGGCGCGTAAAAACCGGCTCGGTGAGATTCGCGGGTTGCATTAGCGCACTCCCGCGACTAGTCTACAAATGAAAACATGCCAGCGGCCATTCTCGCCCGTTTCGTGCTGCTCGAGGCGCGCCGCGGCGGCTTGCCGTGGCTCGCCGTCGTCAGCATCGCCGTCGCGCTCGGGCTGGCGGTGTTTCTTTCGCAGGTCGCGGTTACCGAGAGTCTGGCGCTGCAGGCTTCGATCGTGGCGGCGCTGCTGCGCGCCTGCGCGGTCTTCCTCATCGCCGCGCACGTCGCTTCCAGCACGCTGCGCGAGCTCGACGACAAGGAGCTCGAGCGCATGCTGTCGCTGCCGCTGTCGCGCTCCACGCAGTATCTGGGGCGGCTCGCCGGTTTTGCGCTGTGCGGGGCCGCGCTCGCCGTGGCATGCGCCGCTCCGCTGCTGCTCTGGGCGAGCGCCGGCAGGGTGGCGCTATGGGGGCTGTCGCTCGCCTGCGAGACCGCACTGGTCGCCGCGGCGGCGCTTTTCTTCTCGATGACGCTGGCGCAGCTGGTCCCCGCGATTGCCGCCACCGCCGGGCTCTACCTTCTCGCCCGCTCCATTGCGGCAATCCAGTCGATGGCGGGCGGCCCATTGGCAGACTCTTCGCTGCGGCACGAATTGGCACGCTGGGCAGTCGATGGGATCGCGCTGCTTTTGCCGCGGCTCGACGCGGTGACGCGCACCGCTTGGCTGCTCTACGGCCCGCCGGAGACCGCGGCGTATGCGGCGGGGCTGGCCGGACTGATCCTTTACGCGGCGCTTCTGATCGCGGCCGGCCTGTTCGATTTTCACCGCCGCAACCTGTGAAGCGCGACGAGCGAACGCTCGCCTGCGTGCCGGCATGGGTATGGACCGCGCTCGGTTTCAGTCTCGCTGCGCAATTGGCCTGGCAAAGCGTGCGCCAACCTGCGCCGCCGGCTGCCGCGGATCTGCCGCCGCCACCGCCGGTGCAGGCCCTGCGCCTGGCGAGCTTCGGCGAGCCGGAAGCGACGGCGCGCGTCGCCACTTTGTATGTCCAGGCGTTCGACCTCGGTGGCGCAAACGCGCTGCCCTACAGGAGCCTGGACTATAGCCGGCTCATCGGCTGGCTGCGCGCGATCCTCGAGCTCGATCCGCGCAGCGAATACCCGCTGTTTCTCGCGGCGCGCATTTATGCCGAAGTCCCTGATGAGACGCGCAGCCGCATCGCCTTGGAATTCGTGTACCAGGAGTTTTTCAAAGATCCGAACCGGCGCTGGCCGTGGCTTGCCCACGCCGCGCTCCTTGCCAAGCACCGGCTGGGGGACCTGGCGCTTGCGCGCCGCTACGCCGCGGCTATCGACCGCCACACGACTTCGGAGGACGTCCCGCTGTGGGCCAAGCAGATGGAGATCTTCATCCTCGAGGACATGAACGAACTGGAAGCGGCCAAGATCTTGATCGGCGGACTGCTCGCGAAAGGTGCCATCCGAGATCCTGCTGAGGCGCGCTTCCTTAAGGAGCGTCTCGATCAGCTGGAGGCGCGTATCGCGCAGGGGACGAAAAAATAAGACAAGCTTGTCGAAGAGCCGACGCAGCTGTCGGAATTTCGACGCCGGTCAGCTCGTAAATAGATGTTTTGGCCTCTTTTTGACCCATTTTTGCATGGCATGGAAGTTGCAGAATTGTTTTCGCCTGGACGGTCCAGGGGAGATTGGCCATGAAGAACAGACAACAAGGCTTCACGCTGGTTGAAATCGCGATCGTGCTGGTGATCATCGGGCTGCTGCTGGGCGGCATCCTGAAGGGGCAGGAAATGATCACCCAGGCGAAGATCAAGAACGTGATCGCGG
>Ga0209220_1000423_pt1 | contig 14780 bp, 13 predicted proteins | sample BlaSpr_A8_OM3_M3_FD_187984 | JGI IMG/M metagenome (GOLD analysis project Ga0209220, IMG submission 187984) | Forest soil microbial communities from Thunder Bay, Ontario, Canada - Black Spruce, Ontario site 2_A8_OM3_M3 (SPAdes) (version 2) | ecosystem: Environmental > Terrestrial > Soil > Boreal... | reverse complement strand
CTGCCCTCGAGGTCGAATCCCGTGACCTCGCAGTTCTGGATCAGGTCGACGCCCATCTCATCCGCCTTGCGCGCGAAGGCCCATGCGACGTAGTCGTGCTTCGCGATGCCGCCCCGCCGTTGCAGCGTGCCGCCGATGATGGGGTAGCGCACGCCCGGCGAGATATTGACGATCGGGCAGAAGGCCTTGACCTCCGCGGGGGTGAGCCATTCGGCATCGATCCCGTTGAGCCGGTTGGCGTTGACGCGCCGCAGCGATTCGCGACGGTCGCCCAGGCTGTGCACCAGGCTGAGGACGCCGCGTTGGCTGAACAGGATGTCGTAGTCGAGCTCTTCTGACAGGTGCTCCCAGAGCTTCAGTGCGTGCTCGTAGATCGCGGCGCTCTCGTCCCAGAGGTAGTTGGAGCGAATGACGGTGGTGTTGCGAGCCATGTTGCCGCCCGCGAGCCAGCCGCGCTCCACCACGGCGACGTTGGTGATGCCGTGGTTCTTCGCCAGGTAGTACGCCGTCGCCAGGCCGTGGCCACCCCCGCCGACGATGACTACGTCGTACGAGCGCTTCAGCTCCGGGTTACGCCAGAGATGGTCGGGGTGTGGGTGTGGTTCGCCCATCCCCCTAGCGGATGACAAGCACCGGGCGGTCGGCGTGCTGCAGGACCTTGTGGGTCACGCTGCCGAGAAGCAGGCCCTCAATGTCGGACAGGCCACGCGATCCCATGATGATCAGACCGGCATTCTCGTCTTTCGCCGTGTCGACGATCGCGTGGGCGATCTTCCCCGGCGTCGTCGTGACCACTTCGCCGCGCACCGGAATGCCGGCGCTCTTGAGTGCTCGGACTACGGTCTCAGTCACCCGCTTGGCCTCCTCCGGTGCCTCTGCCCTGGCGACCGGCCCACGCGGGTGCTCGTGCTCGATCGCGTGCATCACCACCACCTCGGCCTTACGGGTTTTCGCGATGTCGATCACCACCGGTGTCGCCTTGTTCGCATGATCCGAACCATCAACGGCCACCAGAATCTTCTCGAACATCCCTCGTCCCTCCTTACGAGCCCCCCTGCTGACGATGCAATCGTACGCGCCCTAATGAGAAACTGCCGCCGCCGCCAACTCGGACACCAGCCGCCGATCCCAGAAGCGCGAGAGCGCGAATGGTTCGATCAGCGCGGGCGTCTTTCCGGTCGCTACCAACTCCGCCATGCAGACACCAGAGACCGGCGCGGCCTTGAAGCCGTAGGTGCCCCAGCCTCCATCGATGAAGAAGCCGTCGACCTCGGTCTTGCCCATGATGGGGCTGTAGTCGGGCGTTACGTCGCAAAGTCCGGACCACGACCGCAGCACCTTCACCTGACTCAGTGCGGGCAGCAGGTCGAGGGTGTGCTGGGCGCTCGTTTCGAGGAAGCTCAGGGTCGAGGCCTGGCTGTACGTCGAATACGGCTCGATCTCGGCCCCGATCAGGACCTCGCCGCGATCCGTCTGGCTGACATAGATGTGGAGCGTCGCCGACACCAGGATCACGTGGAGGAAGGGTTTAAGCGGCTCGGTCACGAATGCCTGCAGGACATGCGTCGTGATCGGCAGCTCGACGCCGGCCATCCGGGCAACTTCGGTCGACCAGCCGGCGACGCAGGCCACGACGGCGGGTGCCGAAATGTCGCCCCGGTTCGTCTTGACACCGGTGACGCGAGCCCCCTCCCGGACGATGCCGATGACCTCGGTGTAAGGGTGGATCTCCACGCCCAACCGCTCGGCGGCTCGCGCATAACCCCACACGACCGCGTCGTGACGGATGACTGCGCCGGGCGGATGGTAGAGCGCCGCCTGGATCGGGTAGGGGGGACCTGACGAGAGGTCGAGGTGCGGGCAGAGTTTCGCGATCTCCTCGGGGCCAATGACGCGGCTGTCGACACCGAGCAGCGTGTTGACGGCGGCTCGCTCGACCATGATGTTCACGGCCCGATCCGTGTGGGCCAGCGTGAGATGCCCCTGTTCCGAAAAGAGCAAGTTGTAGTCGAGCTCCTGGGAGAGCCCCTGGTACAGACGCAGACTCTCGCGATAGAACGCCACGCCTTCGGGCGTCCGGTAGTTGGCCCGGATGATCGTGGTGTTGCGGCCGCTGCCGCCGGAGCCGATGTAGCTCTTCTCGAGTACCGCGATATTGCGCACGCCGCGCTTCGCCAGCTCGTAGGCAGTGGCAAGGCCGTGCACGCCACCGCCGATGATGACGACGTCGTAGCTGGGCTTGAGGTCGTGATGCTGCCACATCCGCCACGGCTTGAAGTACTTCAGCGGGTCCATCAGCGCCAGCCTTCCGCGTGAAGCGCGTCAAGGCCCACCGGTTCAGGGCCGAGCGGGTGGGCGGCCTTGAAGATCGCTTCCCACGCGTAGTTCGCGTACTCGGACGGAAGGTAGGTTTCAACCACCATCAGGGGTAGCTCACGCCGGAGCAGGATCGCAGGAAGGCGGAGCAACTGCGTCGCGAGACAAGAGCCGTGCCGAAGCGCGGATGGATCTGTCGTGATGAGCCTCGACAGCAAGTCCGGCACGCGCGGCCCGAGCAACGCAAACCCGGCATAGATCGACGTCGCGTCGGTCACCATGGTGTCCTGGCTCGCCGAGCCCGCCATCAGCCTGAGCCCATCGGCAAGACCTACGGAAGGCGTGAGCACGAGCGCCCAGCTCCGGCTGACGCGCGCCAGTGCCGCCGCCCGGGCTTGCGGCAGGCTCGCGAGCGCCGAGTCGACATCGCCGCGGATGTCGATCTTGCCGCGAGCGGTGATATCGGCGATCGCCAGGCCGTTTCGAATTGCGGCTCGCTCCCGTTCGGTGTCCTGATAGTGACGTGGCACCTCCCAGCCGTCCTCGATGCTGAGCGTCGCACCCTGCTGGTGATGACGGGCGCTGATCGGGGAGCGCATGACTGGCATTGGACGCGATGACGCCTCAGACAGCGGACGGTCGGCGGTCATGGTCTCAGTCGTGTCGCTCATGACCGCAGCCGCGTCCCTTCGGGATCGTAGAAAGGCTTGAGCACCACCCGGGCGCTGGCGCGGTGCCCGTTGTAAGCGATCTCGAAGGTCTTGCCATCCTCCGCCAGCGGCGCCGGTACCCAGGCCATTCCCACGACCGTCTTCATGACGTCGCTCCGCCGGCTGGAACAGACGCGGCCAACTGGCCGGCCCGCATCGACAACGGCCGATCCCTCGGGGGGCACCTCTGCCGCGTCGACCGTGAAGCCCACCAATCGCTCTGACGTCCCGTGGTCACGGGTTTCCTCGAGGGAGCGCCGCCCGAGGAAATCGGCTTTATCGAACTTCACCATCCATTGGAGACCGGCGCCGTACGGATCGGAAAGGGCGTCGGTGTCCTGGCCGACGATGATGTGCTGCTTTTCGAGCCGCAGGATGCGCTGCGCCTCGAGGCCGAAGGGCTCGATCCCGAAGTCCCGGCCGGCCTCCATGATCGCGTCCCAGACATGCTGTCCGTAGGCGCTCGGCACGTGAATCTCGTAGCTCAGCTCTCCGACGAAGCCGATGCGCAGAATCAAGGCGGGCGCCCCAGCAAGGTCGCCGCGCGCGGACATCAGGTAGGGCAGCGCTTCCTTCGAGACGTCCATGTTGGTGAGGCGTTGCATCACCTCTCGGGAGCGCGGGCCCGCGAGGTTGACCGCCGCGTAGCCGCCGCTCACATTGATGACACGCGCGTCGAGTGCCCAATCGGCCAGCCACCATTTGATCCACTGATCCATCGCGGAGGTGCCGCCGGTGGTCACGGTCACGAAGAACTCCTCGTCGCCGAGGCGGCAGACGGTCCCGTCGTCGAGGATGACGCCCTGGTCGTTGAGCATGGCGCCATAGCGCACCCGCCCGATCTTGAGATCGGCGAACTTGCTGGGGTAGAGCCGCTCGAGCAAGGTCACGGCCTGGGATCCGGCGATGCGGAACTTCCCGAGGCTGCTGACGTCGATCAATCCGACCCGCTGGTGGACGGCCTCGCACTCCAAGCGCGGGTCGCGGTAGTGGTGCGGGCGTTGCCAGTCACCGGCCCACATGAATTCCGCGCCGGCCTCGAGGTGGCGCTGATGGATAGCGGTCTCCTTACGCGGCACGAGGTGGCCGGCGGCGAGCACCCCGAGCGGTATCGGGGTCCATGGCGGCCGCGCGGTCGGCCGGTCAACCTGGGGCAGCGGGCGGTCGGTGAGCTCAGCGCACAATCGAAGCGAGCTCATCAGGCACGCCTTTCCCTGGCAGGGCCCCATGGTGAGCGTGGTGTAGCGCTTCAGAAGCTCGGTGGAGTCGAAGCCTTCGTTGACCGCCTGGCGCATCTCCTTCACCGTCACATCCATGCACTGGCAAACGAACTGCTTGCCATCCGAGGGCGAAGTTGGGGCGGGCAGGATCGAGGCTTCGCCCCCAGCCACGGAACCCACGGCCCGCATACCATCGGGGAGCTCGTCCGGGAGATAGGCCTCGAGCGAGGCTTCGTAGCGCAGTCGCGCACCCGCCTGGGCGAGGAGGCTGGTGGCCGGGACGCGAGGGCCGGCGAGCACCAGCAGGTCGCAGTCGAGCTTGGTTGACGCTTCCTTAGTTCCAAGGAGCACGCCTTGCACCCGGCGTTGCCCCATGGCGGAAAGTACCGGCTGGCGCGCCGGGTCGACGACCGTGACGTGCGCGCCGGCCTGCTCGAGCGCGGCCGCTGTGTCTCGTCCCTGCGACCCGTAGGCGACCACCACCGCTTTTACTCCAGGTCTGACTCCGTAGAGGGCCAGCAGACGATCGACGGCTTCCGAGAGCATGACGCCGGGCAGGTCGTTGTTGGTGAAGACGGAGCCCTGCTCGAGGCTGCCGGTGGCAAAGATGATTTGCCCGGCGCGAATCCGCCAGAGCGTGTGTGGCCCAGCGGCCGCCACCAGCGGACCCTCGAAGACGCCGAAGGCCGGTGTGGAGGCCACGATCTGGACGCCCGCGGCGTGCGCCGCCTGGCGGAGCCGTTCGGCGGCCACCGGGTCCTGGGTTCGCAAGCGCCCACCAAGCTCCGCGCGCTGCTCGAGCAACATGGTGCGGCGGCCCGCGCCAGCGGCCTCGGCCGCGGCGGTAAGGCCGGCACGTCCGCCGCCGATGACGAGCACATCGGGGAAGACCGTCAGCCGTTCCGCGTGCTGTCCTGGAGATGGTGGCTTCGGAAGTCGGCCGAGGCCGGCCACCCGCCTAACGATGGGCTCGACGAGGGGCCAGACGAACTGTGGTTTATGAAAGATCTTGTAGTAGAACCCCGCCGGCAAGGCTCCACTGAACCGGTCAAAAGTCCGCAGCAGATCGTGCTCGGCCCCCGGCCACGCGTTCTGCCGCGTGACACGCATATCGCGCGCGACCTGGCGGGTGCAGGCCCGGACGTTGGGTTCGCCGTCGACCGTCACCAGGCAGTTCCCGCAAGCCCCGGTCATGCAGTAGAGGCCGCGCGGTCGGTGATATTTGAACGAGCGCCCGGTGATCATGACGCCAGCGGCGGCGAGCGCAGACCCGATCGTGTCGCCCTCGAGGGCAGGAATCCGACGATCGTCAAGCGTGATCGACAGTGACGTCGCGCGGTCGATCAGCGCTCCGCCCTGAGGAACGCGCGTCATATGTGCGCGGCGGCCCGTTGCTCGGGCCAGTAGGTCTCCTCGATCAGGTTGGTTCGGGTATCGCGGCGGGCCAGAAACCATTGCTGGCAGCCGTCGCGGTGATACCACCATTCGACCTGCGAGCCGGCGACATTCCTCCGGAAGAAGAGGTAGCGCGCCAGCTCGCTCGACGTGCTGTCGGGCGCCGGCCGCTTGTTCGTCTCACCACCGAAGCTGAACTCGCCGACTTCCCGACCTCCGCAGTCCGGACAACGCACGAGGAACGACATGCTTAGTGGCGGGCCTTGCCGTTGGGGTGCTTGCGAGCCCGATCGTCCAGGGCTTTGACCACGCGCGCGGCGATCGTGTCGGGTGTGAGTGCGGTCTCGGTGCCAGCGAGCGGAATGCCGGTGATCATCGACGCCTCCAGGGTCAGGGCGCGCATGTCCTCGGCTTCGAGGTGATGGACGTCAGACTTCCCGCACGCCCGGGCAAACATCTGCATCTCCATTGCCATCGACTGCACGAAGTTGAAGACGCGATCCGCCGCCTCGTCCAATTTCAGGCGCGACTCGAGCTCGGGGTCCTGGGTGGTGATCCCTACCGGACAGCGGCCGGTGTGGCAGTGGTGGCAGGTGCCGGGTTCGACGCCGAGGCGATGGTAGTCCTCGATGAAGAGGGGAGCGTTGCAGTTGAGGGCGATCAGGGCGGCCGTCCCGATCGAGACGGCGTCCGCTCCCAGGGCCAGAGCCTTCGCCGCGTCGACACCGTTCTTGATGCCGCCGGAAACGATCAGCTGGACCTCGCCCAGTACGTGCAGGTCGTCGAGCGCCCGAACCGCCTCCATCAGCGCGCTCATGGTGGGAATGCCGGTGTGGTCGAGAAGGACATCGGGCGAGGCGCCGGTGGCGCCCTCCATCCCGTCGAGAACGATGACGTCGGCCTTTGCCTTGATGGCTAGCTTGACGTCGTCGGAGACCCGGCTCGCGCCGAGCTTGACGTAGATGGGCTTCTCCCAGTTGGTGGCCTCGCGCAGCTCTTCGATCTTGATCTGGAGATCGTCCGGCCCGATGAAGTCCGGATGGCGCACCGGGCTGCGCTGGTCGACGCCGACCGGTAGCGTGCGCTGATTCGCGATCACCTCGGAGACCTTGGAACCGAGGAGCACGCCGCCAGTGCCGGGCTTGGCACCCTGCCCGATCACGATCTCGATCGCGTCGGCCATCTTGAGGTGATCGGGGTTGAAGCCGTAGCGGCTGGGGAGCACCTGGTAGACCATCAGGTGCGAGGCTTGCCGCTCTTCCCAGAGCATGCCGCCATCACCGGTCGTCGTGGAAATGCCGAGCCGCGTCGCGGCCATGCCAAGCGCCGTCTTCGCGGTCTTGTTCAGCGCGCCGTACGACATGCCGGCGATCGTGATCGGCAGCTTGAGCTCGATCGGTTTCTTCGCGAAGCGGCCGCCGAGCACGGTGCGCGTCTCGCAACGCTCTCGATAGCCCTCGAGCGGGACTCGCGAGAGCGTGCAGGGAACGAACGTCAGGTCGTCGAAGTTTGGAACCCGCCGGTGCGTCGAGAAGCCCTGCATGCGGTAGCGGCCGAGCTGGGCCTTGAGCTGGATATCCTCGATGACCTCCTTGCTCCAGATCCTGGACTCGCGTAGGACCGGCTTCGGGGCGTCGCCCCTCGCGAGCGGCGCTTCAGTGCCATGCGAGCGATTGAGACGTTCAGCAGTCACAGCGCCGACCTCCAGAGCTCGGGCTCTTGCTTGCTGAAGTTCCACAGACGGCGTCCGCTCTCGACCTTCTTGAAGTCGAGCCGGTCGGCGTCGATGCCGAACTCCTTCAATGCCGTCCGAAGGAAGTCACGATCCTGATCGGTGGGCGCCTTCTCGACGGCGTCGGCGCCATAGGCGGCGACATTGCCGCCGACGTAGATCGTTCCTTCGTACATCGAGTCGCCCAAACCATCAGCGGCGTCCCCGCAGATGATGATCGTGCCCCGCTGCATCATGAAGCCGCTGAGGTAGCCCGCGCTGCCGCCGATGATCAGGGTGCCGCCTTTCATCGAGATGCCGGCCCTCGCCCCGCAGTCGCCGCGGATGAAGACCAGTCCACCGCGGATCGAGACCGAGGTCCCCGACCCGGCGTTGCCGTGCACCTCGACGCGCCCACCCATCTGGCACTCCGCCAGGCCCCAGCCGCAGTTGCCGTCAATCACGATGTGCGCGCCGTCGTTCATCCCAGCGGCGTACCAGCCGACCGAACCTTTGAAGTGGATTCTTGCCTGCGTCTTGAGCGCGACGGCAAGGCAGTGCTGGCCTACGACGTTGAGCACCTCGATGTCGGTGGCACCCTCCGCCAGCAGGCGCGCGATCGCCACGTTGATGGCGCGCGTGCTCAGCCCTTCGGCGTCGAGGACAACCGTGCCCGCTAGGACCTGAGCCACGAGCGGACCTCCTTCGCCTGCAACTCGCGGGGGACCAGGTGCGGATCGCGAAGCACTTTGCGGATCGCGCATTCCTCGGACGCCAGGACCACGAGCTCATCGTCTTCTGCGAAGAGCAGCGGCTTCATTGCGAACTGGTCGCGGGCGAGGCCGATGCCGTCCTTGGTGGAAACCAGGTACGCGAAGGTTCCGTCGAGGTCGCTGACCGAGGCTTCGAGGGCATCCTGCATCGAATGGCCGTCCTCCAGACGATCGGCAAGGTAAACGGCGATCACCTCGGAGTCGTTCCCCGTCGAGAACTGGTGACCCTTGAGCTCCAGATGCCGGCGCAACTTGTGGTAGTTCGTGATGTGCCCGTTGTGAACCACGGCGATGTCAGGGAACGGTCGCGCCCAGAACGGATGGGAGTGGGCCGTATCGACCCGGCTCTCGGTCGCCATCCGCGTGTGCCCGATGCCGTGACTGCCCTGGATTCGGGCGACGTGATAGACCTTGTCGATGTCGTCGGCAGCACCAAGGTCCTTGATGATCTCCATCGAACGACCGATGCTGAAGACGCGGGCGCCATCGACGCGGTCCTCGATTCGATCAGCTAGCTTGCCATCCGCGTCCGAGTCGACTTCGAGGCGGACGTTGTGACCCGCCGACTTGAAGTCGGTGACCCGCACCAGCTCGCCCGCGGCATCGGCGACGGCATGGCCATCGCCCTCGCTGAAGAGCGCGGGATCCAGGTCGACGCGGACCAGGTAGGTGTCCGCTTTGGGTTCGGAGTAGACGGCGAACCCCGCCGAATCCGTGCCGCGGCGGAAGAGCTCCTGGCACATGTCGACGAGGGTCTTCCCCAGCGGGCCGTAGGGTTCAGGTCCTTTGTAGAAGACGCCGGCGATCCCGCACATGTCCCACATCCTCCTGGCGCGATTCTGGCGAGCTGAAGTTGTAATGGTATCGGCCGACCGTCGAATCTCCTATGTTGCGATGGCTACGTTGCGAGCGCCGGATGTGTCAGATCTCTACATGTCCATTTGGACGATGTCCACGGGGACGCGACTGCGGCGGGCCACCCGGCCGGTCTCATCCCGACGCTGCAGCCGTGACCATAACGTGGGTCGACGCCGGCCCATGACCACCACGTCGGCCCTGGTCGCGAGCGCCTCGCTCGCGATGGCTTTGGCGGGATTCCGGGTGGCGACCACCCGTCCCTTGGCGGTAAAGCCCCGGCGCTCGAGCTGCTTGACGACCTCGGCCACCAGCTCGGCCTGCGTCTGCCATTCCTGCTTCGACGGGCGGAGACCTGGATGCTGCAGCCCGAGCGCGGTACCCCATATCCGCGCAATGGACAGCACATGGATCATGGGGCGGCCCTTACTCGCGAGCGCCACCGCCCGCTCGATCACCGCCTTGTCGAACGGCTCGCCAGCGGTCGCCAGCAGGATGGCCGACGGCGAGGATGGAGTGGTGCGTTCGATCGTCCGTTCCTCCATCCTCACCACAGCAATTCCCTAGCGCGATGCGTCCCGGTCGCTGCCCACGCCAACCTGAACCGCGTCCGCCGCGATCGTCGACGTGCTTGTCGCGGCGACACCCAACCGGCGATCCTGGGCCTTGCGCCACCAGTAGAGCGGCAAATAGGCCAGCACGACAGCAATGCCGACGAAGTAGGCAATCAGGTTGTTTCCCGTCCCACCGGTCGCGCATCCGGTGATGGCACACCATGGCAGGCCGACTGCCCAGATAAACGCGTACAGGGCGGCAACACCTAGGGCCACGTACTTCATGAACTCAGGCAGGCGGTAGGGCCGGTGCAGATCCGGACGCCAGCGGCGCAGGAAGTAGTAGCCGATCAGAACCGGCACGAACGATCCGACGTAGCCGACGTTGCTGAAGACGTAGATTACGGCCGGCGCGCCGAACAGCATGATCGCGATGTTCAGCACCACGTTGAAGCCCATCGAGACATCCGGCACCTGGTGCTTGTTGACGTGGGCGAACAGGCGCGGGGCCTGGCCGTCCAGCGACATCTGATAGACAGACCGGGCGCAGCCCATGATCGCGTTCAGACTCGAGAGCGCCAGGGCGATGATCAGTGCGGCCGACATGATCTGGTTCAGGCCCGGGATATTGAAGATGTGTCCCACGAACGTCGAGAAGAGCGCCAGCGGGTCGCTCTGGATCTGTTTGAGTCCGAGGACCGCCAGCATCGAGAACGGAATCAGGGTGTAGATGAAGACCCCGAACCCGCCTTCCAGGTTCATCGCGATCGGCGCGTCCCTCGATGGATTCTTCGTCTCGCCGATGTAGCAGGCGGCGGCCTCCATGGCGATCACGTTCCAGGTGAGCAGGGCCCAGTACTGGATCGACAGCGCGATGCCGTGCCCGGAGAAGAGACCCTGCCCGTCGGGCGTGGTGAAGGGCCAGACAAAGCCGCTGTTGAGACTGGATGGGTGGAAGAACGGCAGGACAGCGATCAGGGTCAGGGTCACGACCGTCAGCACGCCCAGCACCGTCGCCAACCCGGTTCCGAACCGGATCCCCAGGTACGCCGGGATGAAGAGCGCGATCCCGATCAGCGTGCCCAAGGCGAACGTCAGCAACGACACCGGCGGCAGGCCGAGAAGCGAGATCTGCGGGCCGCCCGAGATGTTGAACAACGATTGGATGTAGGAGCCGATCAGCAGGTTATTGACCGCCAGCACCGGCGCCCAGCCGAGCCAGTACATCCAGTTGGTGACGCCATTGATGTGCGGGTAGATCTTCGGCAACCGGTCCTTGAAAGCGAAGTACGCGTAGGCCGGCGCCCCGCCGGTGCGTTCCGGCATCATTGCCGCCAGCTCGGCGACGAACATACAGAGCAGCCAGCCGGTGACCGTGATGATGAAGAAGTTCGGCAAAGCCGCCGAACCCATGCCCGCGAGCACCGGACCGACGACGCCGGTGACCAGGATGGTCCCCGCCAAGCCGACGACGAACGCCCCCCACCAATTCGTTTCTTTTCGCAGCTCGCCGCCAACGTAGGTGTCGACCTCGGTTCCGCCGACGTTGATCCCCACTTGGTTCTCCTCCTCTTGCTACGATTCCGCGTTCCGGTCTCCCCCTAGACGAGCTGTAAGTACTTCTTCACCTCCCAGTCAGAGACCTGATCGTGGTAGGCCTTCCATTCCCGTTGCTTGACGCGCACGAAGTAATCGACATAGTCCTCGTCGATCGCGCGGCCAAGCGCCTCGCGCAGAACTTCGTCACGCTCCAGGTGCCGGGTGGCGTCGAGCAGGTTGGACGGCAGCACATCGATGTGGCGCCGCTTCAATTCCTCGGTCGGTACCTCGTACATGTTCGAGAGGTTCGGCTCACCCGGGTCGAGCTTGTTCTCGATGCCATCGAGGCCGGCCGCAAGGATGACAGTGGCGGTCAGGTAGGGGTTCGTCGCGCCGTCGACAGTGCGGTCCTCGAAGCGGCCCGGCGCCGGGACGCGGATCATCTGGGTGCGGTTGCTGCGTCCGTACGTGATGAATGCCGGCGCCCAGGTCGCACCCGAGCTCGGCGCGCCGGTGATGAGCCGCTTGTAGGAGTTGACGGTCGGGGCGCTGACGGCGATGTAGGCCTTGGCGTGCTTGAGCAGGCCGCCGAGGAAGTGGTATCCGAGCTCGGAGAGGCCCAGCCCGCGCGCGTCATTCGGGTCTTCGAAGAGGTTGCGGTCGGTGTCCGCATCCCAAAGGCTCATGTGGAGATGACAGCCGTTGCCCGTCAGGTTCGTGAACGGCTTCGGCATAAAGGTCGCGAGCAGGCCCTGCCGCTGCGCGAGTGTGTGGACCATGTAGCGGAAGAAGATGACGCGGTCCGACGTGGTCAGCGCGTCCGAGTAGACGAAGTTCGACTCGAACTGGCCGTTCGCGTCCTCGTGGTCGTTCGCGTAATTGTCCCAGCCGAGTTTGCTTTCATACTTCGACAGCGTCGAGATGAAGTCGTACTGGCGGGTCAGCGGCCGCATGTCGTAGCAGGGACGTTCGGCGTTGTCGAGGGCGTCGGCAATTTCGATCCGGCCATCGACCTGGCGGAGGAGGAAGAACTCGCATTCCGCGCCGATCTTGAAGACGTAGCCTTTGGCCTTCGCTTTCGCCAGCTGCCGCCTCAGGATGGTGCGCGGATCGTAGGGCCACTCCTCGCCTTCGACGCGGATATCACACGCAAACCGGGCTAGGTCGGGTTGCCAGGGAAGCGGTGTGAAGCTGTTCGGATCGGGGATGGCCATCATGTCGGTACTGTGGGGCCCCTGCCCGATCTCCCCAGCGGCGAATCCGGCAAACCCGGCACCCTCGGTAAAGAGGTCGTCTAGGTGATTGGCCGGGACCAGCTTCCCGGACGGCCGAGCGTACATGTCGACGAATTGGGCGAAGAGGAAGTCGATCTTCCGCCGCTTGATTTCCTCCCGGATATCCTCGAGTGTCTTGCCGGTCGTCGCAACCTTGGGCTTCTCAATCACCGCTGCCATGCGTGTCCCTCCTCTCTGCTGCTGCCGCCTTCCGAATTGACCTGAGCTTCACCGCCTTCACCGCCATCGCCAACGAGAGCCAGTCTTCCTTGTCCAGGTCGAGCAGGGCGACGCGCTCGATCCGAACCAGCCGCTGTCGCAAGGTGTTGGGGTGCATGTAGAGCTTCCGGGCAGTCTGCGCGATGTTGCCCTGGTGCTCGAGGAAGGCCTCGAGCGTCCCAAGCAGTTCCGTACCGCGCCGCCGCTCGTACTCGACCAGACGCTCCAGCCCGTCCTGGTAACGGTCGCGCACCATCCCATCGACTGTGAGCACGTATCGGTAGGGGCCGAGGTCTTCGTAACTGAAGACGCCGGCCGCCCCGCGCAAGAGCGCACCGACCTGCGCCGCTGAGGCGGCCTCGTCGAAGCCATGGGCGAAGGAGCTCGCGCCCTGACAGATATTCGAGATGCCGATCGCCAGCGGCCCGGCCTCGGTTCCACCACTCACTTCGTAGGCGCGACGCACGAGGCCGGCGAGATCGCTGCCATCAGCCGGCAGCCGGAGCAGGGCACGGATCGAGCCCTCGCGCCGGTCGAAGATGGCACTGGGCAGCTCGGCCCGCAAACGGGACTCCATTCGGGTCGCGACCTGCCGCCAATCCGCCAGGGCTTCGGCAGGTTTGCGCGCGGTGCGCCGCCCGGCCGAGCGGGGCCCTTCGGTCCACGGAACCGCATGCATGACGACCTGCCGGGCGTCGAGGTCGCAATGCAGGCGGGCGGCCTGCGCCCGGAGCTCGTCGCTATCAGCGTCCTCTCGCTGGAGCGCTTCGAAGAAGTCCTTGACCAGGTTCTTCTCCTTGAGCCAGTCGATCAGCTGTAGACGCTTGATCGCCACGGCGGCCTGCGAGGCGATGGCTGAGAGCACGCTCGGCGCGTCGCCGGGGCCGTCAGCGGTGAGAACGCAGAGCACGCCCAATCGCTCGTCGCCGGCGACCAGGGGCGCGAACAGGGGCGTCCCGCGGACTCCTTCGCCCCAGAGCGCCTCGGCCAGGGCCTGGGCCTCCTTTGCGCCCGGCCGTCCCGCATCGATCAACCGGAACCACACGTGCTTCGCGTCCAGCGGGCGCGCCTGGGAGCGAGGTGGGCTGGACGCATGGAGGATCAGGCGCTCGGCGGAATCGAAAAGGTAGACCTCGGTGGATGCCGCCTGCAGGAGCATCCGCGTCCGGTCCGCGATCATCGGCAGGAGCTCGTCGAGGCTGGGCGATGCGGCCACCCCCTGCGCCAGCTCCGAGAGCTGCGTCAGCAGGGCGACCCTGGCGGTGGCCTGGTCATAGAGGGTGGCGTTCTCCACCGCGCCGGCGACCAGCGCCGCGGTGTGCTCGACGAACTCGAGGTCCGGCCGGCCGAACTCGTGCGGCGCTTCGGCATGCAGGGTAATGACGCCGATGAGCTCGCGACTTCGGGCGAAAATGGGCACGGAGACCAGCGACTGGAATTGCTCCTCCTCGAGCTCGGGCACGTAGTTCACGCGGGGGTCCTCGAGCGCCTTGTCCCGGATCACCGCTGACTGCCGGGTCTTGGCCACCCAGCCGGTGAGCCCGTTTCCGACCGGGAAGCTCACGGTCCCCTCCAGGTGGGCGTACACCGTCGAGGCAGCGCGCAGCGTGAGCAGGTCATCGTGCACGAAGTAGATGAAGCAGGCGTGGCACCGGGTGGCTTCGGTGACGAGGCTCACGATCCGCCGGAGGATGCTCGCCAGGTCGGGCCCCGCGCCGATCGCCTCGATGACCTGGTACAGGTACGACGCATCCCGGTATTCGGCGCGGGAGTCCGGCAGGCGTGCGCCCACCACCCCTTTCGACTCGCGCGGCCGCGTGCGTTCAGCGAGCTTCAGCCGGCATCCCCTCCTGCTGTTGTGGTGCTTATTGTCAACCTAGGCAACTGGCTGTCAATACCGGGAAAAGGCGATTTCTGGGCTGCATCGCCATGGATAGGGATCCCAATATGGTGACTTCCTCCATGGTTTTCGGCACTCTATCGATCGCACCGAGGGTAACATGTGTGGTGAATGAACTTGTTGTTTCGAACCGAGGGAGGTGAGTGAGATGAGGATGGCGTTGACCGCGAGCATGGGCTGGCTGGCCGTACCCCTGCTGGTTATCGTGGCGATCGGCTACATCTGGATCGTGAGCGCGCTGCTTGGCCGCGAGCAGAGCCCGAGAATCCGCGTAGCGCGAGTCGAGCGCGCCGACCGCGCCGCCTGACCTTACC
>Ga0209220_1000420_pt1 | contig 14820 bp, 17 predicted proteins | sample BlaSpr_A8_OM3_M3_FD_187984 | JGI IMG/M metagenome (GOLD analysis project Ga0209220, IMG submission 187984) | Forest soil microbial communities from Thunder Bay, Ontario, Canada - Black Spruce, Ontario site 2_A8_OM3_M3 (SPAdes) (version 2) | ecosystem: Environmental > Terrestrial > Soil > Boreal... | reverse complement strand
CAGGCTGAGCATGTCGGCCAGCAGCCGGTTCAATCGTCGAGCTTCCGCGGCAATCCCCTCGATGCGGTAGCGGACGGAGGTGTTCATCTCCTGGGTCCGCAGCATGTTCGTGCTGTCGGTCAGGATGGTGCCGATCGGCGTGCGTAGCTCGTGCGAGATGGTGGCGAGCAGGTCGCGAAGGTCCTGCTCGGCCTGCTGCAGCAGCTGGACCTGCTGCTCCGTCCGCGCCAATCGCACGGCCGACTGGGCGGCCGCCGCCTGGTCGCGGTTGAGGCGCACGAGCTCGGCGTTCGCGTTGCGAAGCTCCCGGGTAAGGCCCTGGGCTCGGATCTGCGCCTCCCGCCGCCGGCCGGCGAGGAAGCCGACCACGCCGGCGGTGCCGAAGAAGATGGCAAGGTTGACCAGATCCTGCTCGTCGTTGATGGTCAGGGTCCGCGTGGGAGGGACGAAGAAGTAGTCGACCAGCAGGAAGCTCACCGCCGCCGCCAACAGGGCGGGCCAGAGGCCGCGCAGGACGGCGATCACGGCGACCACCGCCATGTAGATGAAGACGTATTCGCGCTGCGGCGAGTGTGTCTGGAGCAGTACGGCGGTCAGTGCCGCCGGAACCAGCACCGCCGCCAGCACGACCGCGAGCTCTTCCAGCTGGTCCCGCTTGATCATGACTACCAGTGTCGCGCAAAGGACGAGCGGTTAGAGTTAGCGAGGCCATGGGGGACGAAGCCGGAGAGCGGCGGACCGGAGGCATCGTCCGGCGTGGTGTGGAGCGGGAGAACGAGGACCGCAAGCTGCTGGAGCGGCCCGAGGGCGCTCCGGAATTCCTCGAAAGCGACCCCTGGCGCGTGCTGCGGATCCAGGCGGAATTCGTGGCGGGCTTCGATGCACTGGCCACCCTCGGTCCGGCCGTCACCTTCTTCGGTTCGGCCCGTGTTCGTCCGCCCGACCCGATGTACGATGCCGCGCGGGCCCTGGCGGCCGAGCTCGCCCGTCGAGGCTTTGCCGTCATCACCGGAGGCGGTCCGGGCACGATGGAAGCGGCCAACCGGGGCGCTCGTGAAGGTGGCGGGCTCTCGGTCGGCCTGAACATCGAGCTGCCTTTCGAGCAGGGCTTGAACGAGTACGTGAACCTGGGCATCGAATTTCACTACTTCTTCGTGCGTAAGACGATGTTCGTCAAGTACGCGGAGGCCTTTGTCATCTTCCCGGGCGGCTTCGGCACGATGGATGAGCTCTTCGAGGCGCTGACCCTGATTCAAACGGGGAAGATCGTGCACTTCCCGGTGATCATGTTCGGCTCCGCCTATTGGGCCGGGCTGAACCAGTGGATCCGCGATCGGGTGCTGGCGGAGGGCAAAATCTCGGCCCAGGACCTGGACCTCATGGTCGTCACGGACGACATCCAGCACGCCGCCGACATCGTGCAACAGTTCTACCAGCGGAAGGTGCTCGAGGCCCAGCCGAAGGAGCGAGCGGAACCGAAGAAGAGCAACGCTCAGTGACCGCCTCGGTCGAGGTGACGTTTCTTCAGGACGGCGCGCAACCGGCCGAGAAGGTCGCGGGAGAACTGGCCGAGTTCATCGGCGCGGCGCAGCGCAGTCTCGACATCGCCATCTATGACTTGAACCTCCGGGACGGCCCGGCTGACCAGGTCCACACCGCGGTCATAGCGGCCGCCGGCCGCGGCGTGGCCGTTCGACTGCTCTACAACGTCGACTTTCCCAACCCGATCCCGGTGCCGCCTCCGTCGCAGGCCGATACGGCGTTCATCGCCAGCCTGGGTGTCCCGACGAAACCGGTGTCAGGCGTCCCCGACTTGATGCACCACAAATACATCGTGCGCGACGCGGCTACTGATGCGGCCACGGTCTGGACCGGCTCCACGAACTGGACGAACGACTCTTGGACGCGAGAGGAGAATGTCATCGTCAAGGTCCCGTCGTCGGCGTTGGCGGCGGAGTACGCGAGGAATTTCGGGGAGCTCTGGGACACCGGCCGCGTCGAGGGCAGCGGGAAGTATGATCTCGCCGGCGTCCCCGCTACCTACCAGAACAGTCCCGTCAAAGCGCATGTCTTCTTTGCGCCGGGTCGCGGTCGCCAGATGGCGCACGTGATCGCCGACAGGATCGCGCACGCCCGACGCCGCATCCGGATGTGTTCGCCAGTGATCACGGCCGGAGTGATCCTGGGGACGCTCGGCGACCTGGCACACCGAACGCATCCAGACTTCAAGGGTGTCTATGACCGCACGCAAATGGCCGAGGTGCTCGGCCAGTGGCGGGTCGATCCCCACGCGACCTGGAAGGGACCGGCCTTCCAGGCGGTGAGCGCCGCCTTTCCCTTCGCCTCCAAGGTCACCACGCCCTATACGCCGACCAGCGTCCACGACTTCATGCACGCCAAAATCACGGTGGTCGACAACACCGTCTTCACCGGCAGTTACAACCTGTCGCATGCTGGCGAGGACAACGCGGAAAACCTGCTCGAGCTCGATGGCGGGCCGTTGGCGGACCGCTTCGTCGAATTCGTGGACGCGGTCTACGCGCGCTACGCGCAGACCCCGGCCGCTAGGCCAAAATAGAGGTCATGGCGCGACGTCATCGCGCAGCCCTGGCGGCTGGGTCGCTGCTATCGGTCGTCGCCGTGCTGGCGCCACTGAGCCAGGTAGCCGATGGGCGCCTGACCTTGCACATGCTCGAGGAGATGCTCATGCTCGCGGTGGTCATCCCGCTGCTGGCCTACGGCGTGAGTCCGCTGCTCTCGGGCCGCGCCGCAGGGTGGATGCACCCGGTCGCCGGCATGCTGGCGCTCAACCTGGTGCTGTTCGGATCACAGCTGCCGGCGGTTGTCGACCTCGCCAGCACGAATCTGCCGTTCCGTGAGGCGGAGCAGGTGGTCTTCATGATGGGGGCCTTCCTTTTCTGGTGGCCGGTGGTTCGACGCGGCGGGCTGAGCCCGATTGCCAAGATCGGCTATCTCATGGTCGCCGGCGTCCCGCCGACCATCCCCGGCATCACGCTGGCGCTCTCCCATCACCTCTTCTATCACGCCTATCGCTCGATCGAGGACCAGCAGGTCGCTGGCCTGCTGCTGTTCGGCACCGCGAAGTTTGCCCTCGTCGCCGGGACGTTCGTTCTCCTCTGGCGTCTGCTCACCCCACAGCCCGATCCGCCGGATCGCGACGACCACCAATCACCCCCCGGTGACCATCCGCCCGCGGCGCCGGCATGGCTGTGGCGGCTCGACGACGAGCTACCGCTCGAAGCGGACCTGCCGCGCCGTCCGGTTGGCCTCCCGCGGTAACCCAGTTCCCCTCAGATCAGTGGCCAGGGGTAGGCCCAGCGCGAGGTGGGCTCCGGGTATCGGCCGGCATCGGCGAAGCGGCGCGCCCTCTGCGTCAGTGCTCGAATCTCCGGGCCCGAGATCAGTTGCTTCAGGTCGCGCACCCAACCGTCGCCCTCGGTCAGCACCGTCGCCAGCTGTTGAGCATCCTGGCGGAGATTTTCCGGCACTTCCTCCCCTGCAAATTCCCAGATCACCGTCCGCAACTTAGGCAGCGTGTGAAAGGTGAGGCCGTTGTCGACGCCCCAGATATGCCCGTCGCTATCAAGCAGGCAGTGACCGCTCTTCCGATCCGCGTTGTTGACGATCACGTCGTAGGCGGCCAGCGTTCGGAAATCGCTAGCGCGTGAGGGCATCAGCGAGAAGTAGTGCTCGCGGAGGTCCGCAACGATGAACTGCTGGAGCGAGCCGGGTCCCAAGGGGCCGTCGTCCCGATAGACGGTGAACGGCACGACCTGCCAGTTGAGCGCGGCGCTGACCAGGTAGGCGGCCACCTCGCGCTTCCCCAGCGTACCGTCGGGGAAATCGTCGAGTGGCGTCTCGCCCGGCGCCGGCTTGTAGACCCCGAGGGTTTCGGCGCCCGCGTCTCCGCGGACGTGAGCCAGGTAGGTGTAGTTCGAGCAGTCGGGCATCAGCCCGCGCGTCTTGATGTGGCCCTCACGCAGCAGGCGCTGCTGGGCCGCGCCATCAGGGATCTCCGCGGCGCGCGCCATGACTAATGGTGCCCGTTGAGGCGCGGACACACGCCGCCATCGTGGTCGATCGGCCCGCCGCACATGGGGCAGGGTGGGCGGCCGGCGCTGATGAGGGCGGCCGCGTGGGCGGCGAGCGCCTGCATCTGGGCGAGGCTCGCCTCGAAGTGACCGGTGGCCGGTTCGTCGCCTTCGTCGACCAGTTCCACCAACGAAACCTCGAAGGACTTCTCGTCCTGGCTGTAGGTGAGGGTCATGAAGCCGACGCGCCACCTGGGCGTAACGGGTTGCTCCAGAGCCATGTCGGGCAGCCGGCCGGCCGGAGGCGCCGGCACGCGTGAGAAGACTTCCTGCAGCCGCTCGGTCAACGCGCGCAGCTGGTCCTTTTCGAGCGCCAGGCTGATCAGCTGTCCGCTGGCGCGCAGCTGGAGGTAGAACTCGCGCTTGCCCGGCTCACCGATCGCCCCGGCGGTCACACGCGTGACCTGTTCGTAGTCAAAGCTTTCCGAGGACATCGCTCTATTCTCCCGCACCCTCTCACGGCGTCGGATCGACGCATAAAAAATGCGGGCCGCTGGGGAAGCGGCCCGCTAAAGAGGGGGGAGGGAGCGAATCGATGCAGATTTATCTTTACCCAGTCCGTTGGCCGCCTAACGGCTCCGGCCATCGGGTGTAGACCTGAATGCGCCACGGCAGCAACTGATCGCAAATCCCGACCCAAAACCGCTTCAGATCGGTGCCTAGAATGAGGTGTGAGACCCTCGTTGGACCCACGGTGGTGGCACCGAAACCTCACAACCTTCCAGAAGGTGGTGGTGGCCAACAGCGTGATCATCGCGGCCGGCGCCGTCAGTGGTCCACTGATCACCCTGAACTTCTCGGGACGCACCCGGTTGCCCTTCTTGTTGGGTCTGCTCGCGATCGGCCTGGCCGCGATCCTGGTGGCCAACTTCCTGATCCTGCGGCTGGCGTTCAAGCCGATGCGGGAGCTGGAGTCCACCATGAGCGCCGTGCAGCTCGGGCTGGAGGAGCCGCGCGTCCACGCCGATTTCTCCGACCCCGACCTGCGGCGGATCGCGAGCGTCTTCAACTCCATGCTCGATCGGTTGGAGCACGAACGTCACCTCAGCGCGCAACGCGTCCTGCAAGCGCAGGAACGCGAGCGGCAGCGGGTCGCGCGCGAACTGCATGATCAGACCGGCCAGGCGCTGACTCACGAGATCATCAGCCTCGACCTGTTGCTCGAACGCACGGGTGATGCCAAAGCGCGTAAGCAGCTCGAGGCCGTCAAACGGACGCTGGAGGAGACCCTCGAAGAAGTGCATCGGATGTCCCAGGACCTGCGGCCGTCGGTGCTCGACGATCTCGGCCTGGTACCTGCGCTCCGCACCCTGGCCAAGCAACCCTCTGGATCGGAGGTCGCACTTCACGTCGACGGACTCCGGGATCGCCTGCCGGCGCCCATCGAGACGGCGCTCTACCGGATCGCACAGGAAGCCCTGACCAACGCGAACAAGTACGCCAAGGCGTCGCACGTCAACATCGACCTGCGCAGCCTCGACGGTCACATCCGGCTGCGCGTCCGCGACGATGGCGTCGGTTTCGATCCGAGAAGCATCCCCGAACGGGAGGAGCCGGGGCGCGCCGGCCTGGGGATCTTCGGAATGCGGGAGCGCGCCACGCTGTTGCGCGGGACGCTGGAGATCCACTCCGAGCCGCACAAGGGCACTGAGGTTGTCGCCCAACTACCCCTGGAGGACCGCCATGCAGGTTGAACGCCGCCCGATCCGCGTGATGCTCGTCGAGGACCACAACCTGGTCCGTGCCGGGATCCGCGCCGTGATCGACGGACAGAGCGACATCCAGGTGATCGCGGAGGCTACCGAGGGAAGGGAAGCGATCCGCTTGGCGCGCGCCAACTGTCCGGACGTGGCGGTCGTCGACGTCGCCATGCCGGGCATGTCCGGGATCGAGGTGACGCGCGACATTCGGCGCCTCTGCCCGCAGACCCAGGTGCTGATCCTGACCGCCCACGACAACGAGGAATATTTTTTTCAGACGCTCAAAGCGGGAGCCGTCGGCTACGTGCTCAAAAAGGCCGCCGCCTCGGACCTGATCGCTGCCATCGAGGCGGCCAGCAAAGGCGAGCCCTACCTCTATCCATCCGTGGCGCGGCTGCTGGTCTCGGATTACCTGCAGCGGGCGCCTGAGCGGGAGACGTTCGAGCCGCTGAGCGATCGCGAGCGCGAAGTCTTACGCCTGGTGGCGGAGGGCAAGACCAATCGCCAGATCGCGGACGGCCTCTTCCTCAGCATCAAAACCGTGCAGACGCACCGCGATCACATCATGAAGAAGCTGCACATGCACGATCGCACTGAGCTGGTCAAGTACGCCATCCGAAAGGGCCTGATCGAGGCCGACAGCTAGGGCGCGATCTTCACCGCCAGCCGCAAGTTGAGGAAACGACCAATGTCGGCAACCTCCGCCTGGATGCCCGCCCCGAGGGCACGACTAATCGGTCCGAAGGGTTCGACCGTGACCTGGGCGCTTCGACCGCCGGACTTTCGCAGGCTCCAGGCAGCCACGGCCCGGCCGTTGACGACGACAGCTGGGTGAAGCCATCCGCCACCGCGCTGCAGCCGGCGCTGGAGGGGAATAGGAACCGCGAGGTCGCGGCGCCGATAGCCGAGTAGGTAGGTATCGAAGGCCGGCAGCAGTCGCACCTGTCGCGGTGCCGGCATGGTCCCGCGGTTGCGTCGGTCCCTGCGGATAAAGCCCGGCCGTGCCTGGATCGTGACCTCGGTGAGACTGGCGATTGCGCCGGTGACGGCGGCGCGCGCCTCGCCCATCGAGATGCCCGACCAGGCGGCGAGGTCCTCAACGGTTGCCGGGCCGTACGCCGCGAAGTAGCGACGAGCAAGCTCGGCCAGCGTGCGATCGCGGGGCAGCGCCGGTGCCGGGCGAACCCAGTCGTCCAGCAGAACGTAGGTCGACTCGCCGTCGCCGCGATCGGGCCCAAGGCAGAGAATGCCCTGCAACGCCGCCAGTTGGATCAGATGGATTGGGGCCTGGGTCTTTGGATCCAGCTTGATGTCCCGCTTTCGCAGGCGATCCACCAACTCGTATCGCGTCAGCGGGCCGGCGTCGTTGAGAATCATTCGGATCGCGGCGACACCCCTGGACTTCAACGATTCGTCCAGGCCGAGCTGCGCATGGCGTGTGGAGCCGGCTCGGGCAAAGACCGGACCCAGGAGGTGAAGCAGCCAGCGAACATCCTCGGCCGCGACGACGTGCAAGGTGCCGCGCATCAGCCAGGTGCGGACGATGGAGCGGTCGCTGTTGAGCGCACGAGTCACAGTGCCGGCATCGAGCCCGACGCTCCGAGCGCGCATGCCGAGCGTCGTCGCGCCCCAGAGCTGCGCCTGCAGGCCAAATACGTCGTGGAGGATCGTCGCCGGCGTCGCCCCTGCGGCTGCGTTACGGGTCAGCCGCTGAGCCGCGGCACGCATCCACAGCACGCGGCTGTCGGAGAGGACGCTAGCCGCCGGCGGGTCCTGCCTCGATGCCAGGTTGCGTCATGCGCGAGGGATCCAGCAAGCGGTCCAGTTCCTCCGGCGCGAGTTTCGTCTGCTCCCGCGCTACCTGCCGAACGGTCTTGCCGGTGGCCAGCGCTTCTTTGGCGATCTTTGCGGCCGCGTCGTAGCCGATCGCCGGCGCGAGCGCGGTGGCCAGCATCAGCCCTTGCTCGACCACCTGCGGGCCCCGCTCCGTGGCCTTGATGCCCACGATGCATTGCCGGGCCAGGTTTTGCGCTGACGCGGAGAGCAGGGCGATCGACTCGAGCAGAGAGTAGGCGGCCACCGGCATCATCAGGTTGAGCTCGAAGATGCTTCCCGACTGGGCGGCGATCGCGATCGTCTGGTCGTTGCCCAACACCTTCGCCACCACCATCGTCATCGACTCGATGATCACCGGATTGACCTTCCCGGGCATGATCGAGCTCCCAGGTTGGACCTCTGGCAGCGTGATCTCGCCCAGGCCGGCGCGAGGCCCCGAGGCGAACCAGCGGATGTCGTTGCCGATTTTCCAGAGACTCACGGCCACGGTGCGAAGGGCACCGGCGGTCGACAACACGACGTCCAGCGTCGCCTGTGCCTGGAAGTGGTTGTCCGTCTCGCGCACCATGAGGCCCGTGCGCCGGGTCAGGTGCGCGCAGACGCGCTGGGCGAACTCGGGGTGGGCATTGATGCCGGTGCCGACCGCGGTGCCGCCCATGGGTAGCTCCGCCAGCTCCTCTGCGGCAAGGCGGACGCGATTGACCGATCGCTCGATCTGGCCGGCATAGCCGTGGAACTCCTGGCCGAGGCGAATCGGGGTCGCGTCCTGCAGGTGCGTCCGTCCGGTTTTGACGACCGGCATCAACTCCTTGGCCTTCTGGTCGAGAGCATCCTTGAGGTAGCTGAGGGCGGGTACCAACTCCTCGTGGATCGCGACCAGCGCCGCGAGCTGCATCGCCGAGGGGATGACGTCGTTACTCGACTGGCACTTGTTGACGTGGTCGTTGGGATGGACCGGCTGCCGAGAGCCGAGCGGATGACCGAGCATCTCGTTGGCCCGGTTGGCGATCACTTCGTTCGCGTTGGTATTCGTCGATGTCCCCGAGCCGGTCTGGAAGACGTCGACGACGAAGTCTTTGTCGAATTTGCCTTCCTCGACTTCCTCGGCTGCCTGCTGAATCGGGTTGGCGAGACGGGTCTCGAGCAGACCCAGCTCGGCGTTGACGAGCGCGGCGGCGCCCTTGATCTGGGCCAGCGCGCGGATGAAGCGACGCGGGAGCCGCAGGTTGCTGATCGGGAAGTTCTGCCGGGCGCGCTCGGTGCTCGCTCCGTAATAGGCGCCGGAGGGAACCTTGACCTCGCCCATGGAGTCTCGTTCGATGCGCGTTCCCTCCTCTGCCATTCGGGGCCATCGTAGCAAGGGCCGGGAGGCGGGACCGGGCGAGAAGTTAGGCGGCTCTCTTCTCGTCGATCAGCTTGGTGCCGAGGGCGGCGCTCAGGAAGCTGAGGATCTGGTCGTAGTTGTTCTCGCCCTTCGACCACGAGAACTGGCGACGACTGCCGTCGACCAGCGAGAGGCTCAACTTTGCCGTCAGCAGGCCGCCGGAGAGGTGGGCGTCGACGATCTCGCGGATCATGATCTGGACAGCCTTGGGGTCGAGTGCAACGAGTTGCTCGGACGATTGCTGCCGCCGACGCTCCGCGGCGGCCTCGCGCGACTTTTTGCCCAGGCTATAGATCAGCATCCCGATCAGTCCGAACTGATGGGCGATGGTTCGGGCGAACATGTCGCCCGCGCTCACCAGGACGAGCCGATCGCCGAAGATGAACATCTCCTTGCGGTCCCAGCGGGCGGTGATGCCGTTGATGACGCCCAGGGCGCCGTTGGCAGCCATTCTCACCGTGGATAACGATCGAGCTCGGACAGTCCTGCGGTGCATCTCGTAATCTGTAGCCGTGGCGGCCCGCATCGTCTCCATCCAGCTGTGTCCTGGTCATCGGGAACGGATGCAGCTGGTGCGCAGCGCGAACGTGCTTGAAGGCCTCGGCATCGAGGGCGACAAGCACGCCAAAGCCGCGTCCGACCGGCAGGTGTTGCTCGCCGACCAGGAAGCGCTCGACGAGGTCGGCGTCGGGCCCGGCACCATCAAGGAAAATCTGACCGTCGAAGGCTTGCACGTCATGGGCCTCCCGGTCGGCACCCGGCTGCGGCTCGGCGAGAGCGCGGTGCTGGAAATCACGAAGGTCTGCGAGCCGTGCTTTCGCATGGATGAAATCCGCATGGGCCTGAAAGAAGAACTCGTCGGCCGGCGTGGCATGGTCGCTCGCGTCATCAACGGCGGGTCGATCAGCGTCGGCGATCGCATTACGCTGGAAGAAGCAGAGCCACTGGCCTCGTAGCTTGATCCGCGCCGTCGACCTGCATGTCCATCTCCCGCTGAAGGAATGGCTCGACGGCAGCATGGGTCCCTACCGCGAGGCGGCGGCCCGCTACTTCCGCAGCGAGGTGCACGAGCGGAGCGTCGACGAGCTCGCTGTCGAGTTTGCCCAGGAGGAAATCTTCGGGATCCTGCTCGCCTGGGATGCGGAGACGGCGACCGGTCGGCCGCCGCTCTCCAACGACCTCGTGAGCGGGATTGTCAAACGCCATCCCAAGCGATTCGCGTTCTTCGCCTCGGTCGATCCCTGGAAGCCGAACGCGGTTGAGGAGCTGGAGCGCGCCGTCAAAGAGCTGGGCGCGAAGGGTGCCAAGTTCCACCCGTCGATGCAGGACTTCTATCCGAGTGATGAACGGCATTTCAAGCTCTGGGAGAAAGCCTCCGAGCTCGAGATTCCGTGTCTCTTTCACACCGGCACCAGCGGTATCGGCGCGGGTCAGCCGGGCGGCCAGGGCATCAAGCTCGACCCTGCCCGGCCGATCCACCTGGATATCGTGGCGGCACGCTTTCCGGAGCTGCCCATCATCGCCGCGCATTTCGGCTGGCCGTGGCACCTGGAACTGATCGCGATGGCGCTACACAAGACCAACATCTATATCGAGCTCTCCGGCTGGTCGCCGCGCTATTACCCGGAGGAGCTGGTCCGCGAGATTGGCGGGCGGCTGCAGGATCGCACCCTCTTCGGGAGTGATTACCCCTTCATCAAGCCAGCGCGCGTCCTGGAAGAGCTCGATGCCCTCTCCCTCAAGCCCGAGGCCAAGGTCAAGATCGTGCGCGAAAACGCCGCCCGGTTGCTCAAGCTGGAACTCCGCTAGAACGACGTTATACCCGCACGATGTACGGGTTGCCGCTCGCGTCCGACCCGATGGGATTCTTCGGGGCCCTGATCGTCATGATCGTCCTCCTGATGTTTTTTGGCGTCTTCATCGCCATCACGTTCGGGCCGATTGCCTTGATCATTGCCGCCATCGTCAAGTCGTTTCGAAACGCGACCGTGCCTGGTCCGACCGGCACCAGTTCGGCCGCGATCGACATCACCATGTCGACCGGAACCCGGGTGGTCGCGCTCGACCCGGGCTCTCCCTTTGCCCAGGCGTTTGGTGCGAGCCTTCAACGGGGCCTCGGCGGACAGCTCGGCCAGACCTTGGCGCAGATGATGACGCAGGCCGCCGCCCAGTTTCCGCTCGAGGCCCAACTTGCACCGATGGTGCTCGCCATCGAGACAGCTCGGGGCCAGGCGGACCTGGCGTCGGTAAGGGCGTTCGTGACCGACCGGTTCGCGGCTAGGTTTGCTACGAGCCCCTCTGCTGGATGGCAAGGCGGGGGCCTGCCCGCTATCTCACACATGGCGCTCGGCGAGGAGGCGGTTGTCCGTGGCGATCGCGCCGTACTCCGAATCGATCGTGGCATGGCCGCAGGCCCCCACAGCGAGTACTGGACCTTCCAACGGGGAGCGTCATTGGCGCCCGAGGGAACGCCGGTTGTCTGTCCCCGATGCGGCGCTCCGACCGCCGGAGATGCCACCGGGATCTGTCGCTTCTGCGGGGCCACCTTCTCAACGACGGCACCAACCCTGCCGCAACCCACCCGCTGGCTGCTCGACGATATCAGCAACGTTCCGCCGGCCGTTGCTGCCTAGCGCGGCGACGTTGCTTTCGACTGACCCTCCCAGCAGGTAACTCCCTCCTCCCCGACCATTGCACCATGTGGCGTCCCGGCCGGTAAGTCCAGGCGGTCACCCGGCTTCATCAGGATTGCCGGCATTCCGGTGGGGGTGAAGGTGATCGACCCGCGCTCGACGTAGAGGATCTTCCGGTATGTGTGGCTGTGGACCGCGTACTCGGCACCTGGTCCATTGCTCCACTGGTAACAGTGGTCTGCTTCCGCCCGGAGCTGCTGTTCCACGCTGTCGCTCATCACTTCATAATGCAGGTCGATGCCACGCGGCTACGCGCGCTATGTCCTCGGCGTCATGGTCGGCATCAACTTCCTGAACTACCTCGACCGCTACATCCTTCCGGCGGTCGCAACCAGGATCCAGGCTGAGTTCCACCTGACGGACAGCCAGGTTGGTCTGCTGGGCAGCGCCTTCCTGCTGGTGTATGCGGTGGCGACGATTCCGTTTGGCATCTGGGCCGACCGTGGCGTCCGCAAGACGGTGGTCGGCATCGGCGTCACGATCTGGAGCCTCGCCACGCTCTTCACTGGCCTGGCCCGCAGCTATCTCCAGCTCTTTCTGGCTCGGGCGGTGCTGGGAATCGGGGAGGCGAGCTACTACCCGGCGGGCACGGCGTTGCTTGGCGATTACTTCAAGAAGGAAGGTCGCGGGCGCGCGATGTCGATCTGGGCGGCAGGTACGGCGGTTGGCATCGCGGTCGGTTTTGCCGGCGGCGGGATCGTGGCCAGCACAATCGGCTGGCGGGCTGCTTTTTACATGACCGCCGTCCCCGGGCTCATCTTCGCGATCCTCGCGTTCGGCCTGCGTGAGCCCTTGCGCGGGGCGGCCGAGGCTAAAGGCCCACTGACGCACACGGCTCCATCGATTACCTTCAGGACGTTCGTGGGGCTGCTGCAGATCCCCACGCTGCGTTCCACCATTGCGGCCGAGACCGCGTTGTTCTTCGTTCTGGGGGGCGCGGCGTTCTGGCTCCCCACCTACCTCAGCCGCCGCTTCGAACTGGGAACGGGAACCGCCGGGACATTGGCGGGCGGCGTCCTGGTGCTCGGGCTGCTGGCTGGCTCGCTCCTCGGAGGGATCATCGCCGACCGCCTGACGATCCGCCGGGGGTCGGCCAGCAACCTTCCTATTGGCATCGCGGGGTTCCTCGCCGGTGCCGTCTTTGTCGCGCTGGCCCTAGTGATGCCCAGCCTGGTCCTCTTTGTGCCCATGTTCCTGCTGGGGGCCGCCTGCCTTTACCTGTACAACGGTCCGTACACCGCCATCAAGCAAAACGTGGTCCTGCCGACGGTTCGAGCCAGCGCGGTCACGCTGGCGCTCCTGATCGAGCACCTCCTCGGCGACTCGTACGCACCCTTCGCGATCGGCAAGCTCTCCGATGCACTCGGCAGCCTACAACTCGCTCTGCTCATCCTCCTACCACCTCTTCTGTTGCTAGCCGCGCTGTTCGCGGCCACCGGGCTCCGGCACGAGGATCCTGACGGACAGGCGATGGAGGCCCGCTGGGCGAGTTCGCGAAGCGTTCCCTAAATCTCGACACCGGCGAAGAGATCGTCTTCAGCGAGATCGTGGGCGGCGCCGACCAGTGAGAAGACCTCGAAGACTCCCTGTCCTTCGATGAACTTCCGCAACGGCTCCCACTCCTGCGTCTGGGTCCGGTGACGGCTGAAAGCGCGGAGTTTGGCCTCTTCGAACCCTTTGATGGACACCCGCGTCGTAATCGGCGGCTGGGGCGGCAGCTGGAGCGATTCGACGATCATGCTCGTGGCCGTCTGGAAGTAGAGCTTGCTCGGCGACCAGGATGAGAGTCCGAGAGCCAGCGCCTCGAGCTCGTAGGCCGACGGCTCGCTGCTGAGTGTGCAGGCCTGCACCGTCATGCGGCTGACGACCTTGTGGTCGGGATGACCGTAGGTTCCCTCCGGCCCAAAGGTCACGACCACCTGCGGCTGGTGGCTGCGAAGGCAGCGCACGATATCGCCCAGGAATCGGTCGCGCACCGCCTCGACCTCCTCAACCTTCTCGAGCGCCCCATCGGGGTAGTCGAAGGTTTCCAGGAACGTGACGCCGAGCTCGCTTGCCGCATCCCGAAGCTCGAGCTCCCGAACGTCGGTCAGCTGGCGGAGGTCGCCGGCAGCCCGGCCATTCCAGAGTCCGGCACCGCCGCGCGTCATGGTGACCAGGCTGACCGTCGCCCCCTCAGCGCTGTAGCGCGCGATGGTCGAGGCGCACCCGAAACATTCGTCGTCCGGATGGGGCATCACGATCATCAGGCGCTGGCCGTCACGCCTCATTCCGAGCAGTGTAGGGACCGATAATTAGCGAGTGCCACGTCCAGCCCCGTCAGGTCGCGCCCGGCGAGAGGCATCGGCGGGTGGGGTGGTATTCTGGCGAACCCCTGACGGTCCACGGTTCGCGCTGATCAAGGAGAAGGGGCGCTGGGGTTTCCCCAAGGGAAACATCGAGAAGGATGAAACGCCGGAGCTGACGGCGCTGGAAAAGGCGCAGTGGTTCACGCTCGCGGGAGCCCGCCACGCGATCGGCTTCAAGAACTCTCGAGAGACGCTCGACGCCGCGATTGCCGGCGTCGAGGCTGGCCAGGTGGCATCCTGAGCACGCTGCTCTACGTTCACAACGGCCTCTTCCGCGCCGGGCTCATCATCACCGGATTCATCGCCCTCTGGAGCGCCTTCCTGTATTGGCGGAAGCAGGCCCCCAGCGGGAGCTTCCGGGCGACGCTGGTGCTGACCGAGGGTCTCTTTATCGTCCAGGGGTTGGTTGGAATCGCGATGTTCTTCGGGGGCGCGCGTCCCCATGATCAGCTCCACTGGCTCTACGGTCCCTTGCTGGTGATCGTGCTCCCGATCGCGGCGAGTTACCTCTCGGGGCGGGAGAGCCGGCGCGAGCCTCTGGTTTACGGCCTCGCGGCGCTCTTCATGTTCGGGCTAGGGATCCGGGCGTATATGACCGGCCACGTCTGACGTCCTCAGTCTCCTGAAAAACGAGAGAGGAGCCCTTTCGGACCCCTCTCGTTACCGCTTGTTAGCGGCTCTTACGGGTCGACTTCTTGGCCTTCTTCGTGGCCTTCTTCCTGGTCGCCATGCGTCACCTCCTAATCG
>Ga0209220_1000419_pt1 | contig 14854 bp, 12 predicted proteins | sample BlaSpr_A8_OM3_M3_FD_187984 | JGI IMG/M metagenome (GOLD analysis project Ga0209220, IMG submission 187984) | Forest soil microbial communities from Thunder Bay, Ontario, Canada - Black Spruce, Ontario site 2_A8_OM3_M3 (SPAdes) (version 2) | ecosystem: Environmental > Terrestrial > Soil > Boreal... | reverse complement strand
GACGCCCGCCCCTCTGTCCCAGGCGTCGTTCGCGATCTTGAGATCCTGCACGTGCATGCCGTCCTTGGCGTCCACGACCAGCATGCACACGTCGGCCCGCTCCATCGCGCGGCTGGTGCGCAGGACGGAGTAGAACTCGAGATCCTCCTCGACCCTGCTGCGCTTACGGAGTCCGGCGGTATCGACGAAGACGAGCGTCCGCCCGCCATACTCGAACGACGTGTCGATCGCGTCGCGCGTGGTCCCCGGCTCGTCGGCCACGACCAGGCGGTCCTGGCCGAGCAGCCGGTTTACCAGACTCGACTTGCCCACGTTCGGGCGGCCCACGACCGCCACGCGGATGGCCTCGTCGTCCGTGGCTTCCTCGGCCGCGGGAAGCATGCCCGCGACGCGGTCCAGGAGATCGCCGCTGTTCTTGCCGATGGCGGCCGAGACCGGGAATGGCTCCCCCAGCCCGAGCTCATAGAATCCCAGCTGTCGAGTCTCTAGGGGAAGGTCATCGCATTTGTTGGCGACCAACACCAGCGGCCGCTTCGCCTTGCGCAGATACTGCGCGATCTCGAGATCCATCGGGTGCACGCCTGCCTGGACGTCCACCACGAACAAGAGCACATCACTCTCGGCCACCGCCTGCTCCACCTGGGAGCGGATCGCGCGGTTCAGCGGGTCGGTGGAGCCCGGGATCAGTCCCCCCGTATCCACCAGCCAGAACCGGCGCCCGTTCCACTCGGCGGGCGCAAAGTGACGGTCGCGGGTGACGCCCGGCTGGGCGTCCACGATCGCTTCCCGCCGGCCGATGATCCGGTTGAACAACGTCGACTTGCCGACGTTGGGCCGGCCGATGATCGCGACGGTCGGTACGCTCACACTCCCACCTCTTCATTGACCAGCGCGTCTGCGAAATCGTACGACAGCTTCACCGGCATGGGCAGCTGCGACGCGACGTCATGGGCGTTCACGTCGTCCATGAAGAGCAGATCGTCATTCACGGCCTCGGCGGGCAGCAGCGCGAAATCCAAGTCGGACCGCCCCCGCAATGCGACGATCACGTCCTTCCCCGGCAGTAGGCCGGCGGTCGTGACCGATGATCCGAAGAGCGTGTTCTCGAGCGCCACGATCTCGAAGTGGGCACCCGTTGCGCTGGTCAGGTCGGCGACTACCTGCGGCAGCAGCGCTCCCATCGCGGTCCCGGTCACCACGCCGATCCGCTTGCCGCGCCAATCGGTGTCGGTCAGGTGCCCTCGCGCCGCTGCGATGCGAGTCTGCAGGTAGCGCACCGCCCCCACGCCGTTCTCGCGCTGCTCGAAGTCGCCGTACCATGCTGCCGGCGGCAGCGGGATATCGGCCTGCAAATAGAGGTCGTCGGCTCCGTAGCACCACGGCATCCCGCGCTCCGCCACCGCGCGGGTGGCGAATGCATCTACCGTGGCGAGAGCAGCCCGGCACTCATCCCACGTCGGCTGCCGCACGAGCGCGTGCTTGCTGAACTCGGTCAGCGCGACAGGCACGACGGAGACGGACAGGACTGGCGCGCCTAACCCGTTGAGGTCCGTGAGCGTGCGCTCGAGCTGCGGCCCGTCGTTGATACCGGGAACCAGCACGACCTGCGTGTGGAACGCGATGCCACGCTCTCCGAACCAGCGGAGCTGCGGAATGACCTCCGGCGCCTCGGGGTTGCGCAGCAGCCAGCGGCGCACGACCGGATCGGTCGCGTGCACGGAGACGTAGAGCGGCGACAAGCGGTATTCGACGATGCGCTCGAGGTCCCAGGGTTTCAGGTTCGTGAGGGTCGCGAAGTTGCCGTAGCGGAACGAGAGCCGGTAATCATCGTCGCGGATGTAGAGGGCCTGCCGCATTCCCTGCGGGTTGCCGTCCACGAAGCAGAAGTCACAGTGGTTGGCGCAGCGACGGATGCGCGGGGCTTCAAGTGTGATGCCCATCGGGAGCCCTTCCGGGCGCTCCACGTCGTACTCCACCTCCTGCCCCGAAGGCAGCCGCGCCCGCAGGACGAACCGCTCGTCTGCGGTGAGGAACTCCCAGTCGAGAAAGTCCTCGAGGTCGCGGTCGTTGACCGCGAGCAGCTCGGTTCCGGGGGTGAGATCGAGGGCGGCACCCAAGCTGTCGGGAGCCACCGACTGTACGCGAATCACTGCTGGCCACCTAGAGGTTCAAGGAGTTTCTGAAGCTAACGACGCAACTTCAACAGCTAATATCGCTTAGGAGGGGCGGTAACGCCAGGCGACGAGCGCAGTCCCGGGAACGCGGATCTCGATGGGCCGTGAGCCTTGGGGCGGCAAGGGCGGGAGTTCGATGGTTTGAGAGACTTGGACATTGCCCATCGCGTCGAGAAACTCGAAGGTAAGCCGTTGGACGATCGAGGGCGTGGTCCCGGCGTTGCTGGCTGCGCCGGTGAGCGTGTAGCCGGCCGAGTCGCGCTGTAGCCCGTTGATCGCGATCTCGACCTGCAGGGCCCCGTCCGCGAGGTCTTTGTACTTCTGGGCGGAGTCGCGCCGGCCCCGGAGGTCCCATCCCGCCGCCAGCAGGCGCAGGGTCGTGCGATTCATCGGATCGATGTTGGCGAGGCGCTGGGCGACGGGCAGCAGATGCGCGCTGTCGCGCAGGGCCAGGTAGCCGTTGGCGAGGTCTACGAGCGCATCGCGGTCGTACGGCAGCTGCTCGATCCCCCGGGCGAGCAGCTTGGTTCCGACGGCAAAGACGTTCGCTCGCAGCGCACTCCTCCCCGCTTCGAAAGCCACTTCGGGGGCGAGCCGGCGGCTGGATGGATAGATCTTCTCAAACGCGGCCACCGCGTCGCCAGCACGGCCGCTCTGATAGTACAGGCTGGCAAGGCCGGGGACGGCGTCTGTCGCCTCGGGATAGGCCTCGAGATAGGACTGGAACGCACGGATCGCCGGATCGAAGGCTGCTTGGGCCGCGGCGCTGTCGGCGGCCACGGCCGACGCGCGAGCCGCCAGCGCGGCGCGCCGGTCCGCAGCGGCGCGCGCCCGCCCACTCGAATCCCGGCTGAACGCCTGCTGGTCGGCGGGGGCCAGGCGGGCCCCGCGGCCGCGCCGCGACGCGGACGATGCCTCGATGCGCGTGAGGATGACCGAGTCCGTCGCGAGCAGCCGCTGGATGGAGTCGCGGCTGAAGCGCGTGCGTTGCCAGCGCTGGGCCGCCGAATCAGCCTGCAGACGGCGCGCGGACAGCCGTGCCACCGTGCCGAGGGCGTCCTTCTTTTGCTCGGCGAACGCAGTGTCGTTCCCCGCGGCGGCCGCCGCCCGCCCCAGGAACACCGCGGACGAGTCGAGCTTATTCTCCGACGCGTAGATCTGGCCGAGCGTCAGAAACGCACGTGGGTGCCCGGGACGCAGCGCGGCCGCCTGCCGCAGCAGCAGCTTCGCGGAGTCGGGCCTGCTCTCCTGCCAGTTCCGCATCCCGGCGTTGATCACGTCCACCCACAGCCGCTCGCGGTAGCGGTCGATGTCCTGCTGGCATTGCGGCGCCAGGGCCACGGCCCGGCGAAACGCGCTGTCCGCGCCCGCCCCATCCCCCATTTCCACGTAGTAGCGGCCGAGGTAGTACCAGGCCCCGGGGTTTTGGCCCTGCCCGTCGTTGGTGATGGCGCGCGTCAGCACGTCGTTGGTCTGTTGCAGCATGCGGTCGCGGGTGATCGGCTTCTCGGCGGCCGTCTTGAGGTTCACGATGGCTGACGTCACCCGGAAATGCCCGGCCTTGACGTCGCAGGGAGGCTGCGGCGGCTCCCAGCCCTGGCCCTGAGCCACGAGGGGGGGAGGGGGAGGTGCCGCGGCGATGATGCAGGCGGCGAGGGCGAATACGCGTGGACGCGACGGCATCGTGTGATGAAGCGAGAGCGGGCGACGGGATTCGAACCCGTGACGTCCAGCTTGGGAAGCTGGCATTCTACCCCTGAATTACGCCCGCAAACTGGGCGGAATGTGCTCCCACATCCCGCCCGCTGTCAATCGCCTACCCCTTTCGATAGCGCCACGCCGCGATGCCGGGTCCGGTCGCCTTGATCTCGAATGCGTGACTCTGCGTCGGCGCGATGGCCGGCACGTCCACGGACTGGGTCGTGACCACGTCGCCTTTGAGGTTCACGAACTCGAACACCAGCTTGAACAGCGGCGCGGGCGTGGTCCGTAGATTCGCCACGACACCCTTGAGTGTGGCGCCCTGCTCGTCCGTATCGAACTGCGTGACCGTGACGTCCGCGAGCAGGGTCGAGTCGGCCATCCGCAGGTAGTGCAACGTCGAGTCCACGTGTCCCACCCGCTGATGCGCGAAGGCCAGGAGCCGCAGCGACTGCCGATTCATCGGATCGACGCTGACGAGCCGCTGCGCCGGCGCGAGCATCTTGGCCGAATCGTTCACGACCAAATACGCGTTGACCAGGTTGAAGAGCCCATCCCGGTAGTAGGGATTCAGCTTCACACCCGCCTCGAAGGCTTGCGCCGAAAGCCGGTATGCGTCGTTCGCGGCGGCGGCGTGCTCCCGCACCATGCGTGTCGTCACCGAGTCGCAGCGGGCGCGGATGCGAGCGGGGGTCAGGCGATTCGCCCGCGCTTCGGTCCGGCAGCTCGCCGCCGCCGCCGCGGTGTCCGGCTCGGGCGGCGCGCTTTGGAAGATCTCGACGCCGGCGCGGAACAGCGGCACCGCCCCCACCGAGTCCGCCTGCCCGATGATCCGCCGGTAGATCGCAAAGGCGCTGTCGCGCTTGCCGGTCTGCATGTACACGCTGCCGAGACTCGCCAGCACTTCGGCATCGTTCGGGTATAGCGTCAGATACTCCCGATACGTCGCTTCCGATTCGGGCCAGTGCTGCTGGCTGTGCTGGATGCGGGCCAGATTGTAGAGCGCGTCCTTGCGATCCTGGGCGTACTTCGGATCCTTGGCCGCGATATCGGCAGCGCGCCGGAAGTAAACGATCGCGGAGTCGGGATGGCCGCTGTTGAACAGCAACGTGGCGAGATACTTGAAGGCGCGCGGGTCGCTCTGGTCCATCGCGGCGGCGTTCCTGAAGGCCTTGATCGCCGAGTCTGGATTGTTCGCCTGCCACGCGGCGACACCGGCGTTGAATGTCGGCACCCACATCGCCTGGCGCCACGTGGTGATGTCCTGTTTGCACTCGGGCTTCAGGGCTTCCGCGCGAGTGAACGCGCTGTCCGCGCCGGGCAGGTCCTGCACCAGGAGGTAATAGCGACCGAGGTAATACCACGCCGCGGGGTTCTTTTCCTGGCTACCCGTCGTGAGGGCCTGGTTCAGCACGCGGTAGGCATCGCGCAGATCCTTCTGCTTCTGATCATCGAAACGCGTCTCGCTCGCACTCTTGAGGTAGAGCGCCCCGCTGTTCACGAGGAAGTGGCCCGGTTTGAGATCACACTTGGGGCCAATCCAGCGGCTCGACTGCGCAGCGGCCGGCCCCGCGAGCGCCAGCATACCGGTAACCACTAAGGCGGCTTGAATCCTGAACATGCGCACGTATCACTCCTTGGATTTCGCGACTAGGGCCTCGGCGTCGCGCTCGACAGCGCGCGCCACATCGATCGGTGGGCGGCCCAACGCTTGGGCCGCCGCCAACACATCCTCATACTCCGGCTTCACCCGCACCCTTCCCCCTTCACCCGTCTGCTCCAACACTTTCACGCGTACCGCCACGCCGTCCACCCGCACCGTCACCTGGCGGCGCGGCAGCGTCGCCCGCTCCGCCATCCAACGACGCACCCCGGCCGTCGTGCTGTGGCGGAACAACTCGGCCGTGACCGCGTCGGCCAACGACTCCGGCGCCATCACTTCCACGCGAAACCCCTGGCGCCCCTTCTTCATCTGGACGGGCCACGTCTGCACGTCCAGCGCTCCCGCGGCCACGAGCGCCTGCCGTAGCGGCTCGACGTACTCGGGACTCATGTCATCTACGTCGGTCGCGAGCAGCACCACCCGGGCCGCCTCCGCCGCCGCTTCCGCGACGAGAATACGCAGCGCGTTGGGATAGTGCTTGGAATCGCGCTGCCCGGCTCCCCACCCGCTCGCACCCATCCGCCACTTCTCCGGTGGAGCACCAGCGGACAGCACACGCAACAGCGCTGCACCCGTGGGCGTCGTGGCTTCGCCCTCCACCGGACCGCCCGCGGCGATCTCGAGGCCCTCGAGCAAGATCGCCGTCGCGGGAGCCGGAACGGGAAGGCGCCCATGCGCCGCCTCGATCCATCCCTGGCCCACCGCTACGGGCAGGTGGTACACCGCTTCAGCACCGAGCCGCTCAAATCCCTCGATCGCGCCGACGATGTCGAGCACGGCGTCCACCGCGCCAACTTCATGCAGGTGCACTTTCTCCGGCGCGACACCGTGCACCTTGCCCTCGGCCTCGCCCACGAGCTGGAACGCGCGGACCGCCCGTTCCTTCACCCAATCAGAGATCGGAGCGCGCTCCACGAGACGGACCAACTCGCCGACGTGACGGCCGTGGGGCTGATCTGGTATCGTGAACTCGACCTGCTTACAGGTGATGCCCGCGCGCCGCACGTCCCGAACCGCAACGCCCACACCACCTACCCCAAGCCGGGCCGGTAGCTCCTCGAGCCAGGCCACCGGAAGCCCGAGCGATAACAGGGCGCCCAAGGTCATGTCGCCGCTGATGCCGGCGGCCGGGTCAATAATGGCGATGCGCATGTGGCGAAGTCCCGGAATATAAACGGGTTAGGCTCGGTAGAGCCACCCGGCACCGGTATTGAACAGCACCACCCGTTCGTCAGCGTGGAGGAGACCCCTGCGCCTCAGCTCCACGGCGCCCGCCAAGGCCGCCCCGCCCTCGGGCGAGGCATCGATCCCCTCCACCGTCCGCAGCTCGACTGCGGCGGTCTGCAGGGCCTCGTCGCTCACGGCCACGGCACCGCCGCTGCTCTCCCGCAGTGCGCGGAGCATCAACCGGTCCCCCAGCGGGGCCGGCACGCGCAGACCCGCGGCGACCGTCGTCGGGTCTGGCCAGGGCGTGCAGCGATCAGCGCCCGCCTCGAACGCCCGGACGACGGGCGCGCACCCGCTCGCTTGTACAGTGAACATGCGGGGCAGCGTTCCGCGCACCCAGCCACTATCCCGTAACTCCTGGAAGGCCTTCCACATGCCAATCAGCCCCGTACCCCCACCCGTCGGGTACACAATCGCGTCCGGTAACGTCCAGCTGAGTTGCTCGGCCAGCTCGAGGCCCAACGTCTTTTTGCCTTCGATACGATAGGGCTCCCGCAGCGTCGAGACGTCCACCGCACCGGTGTCGGCGGCGAACTGTCGGGCTGCCTTGCCGCAATCGCCGATATGACCCTCGAGCAGGACGAGATCGGCTTTGAACGCACGAATCTGATCGAGAATCAGACGGGGGGTGGTGGCGGGCGCGTACACGCGGGCCTCGGCACCCGCTCGAGCCGCGTACGCGGCGAGCGCGACGCCCGCATTTCCCGCGGTAGGGATGACGAACTTGCTCGCCCTTGCCAGCACCGCACGGGTGACTGCCGCGGAGAGTCCCCGCGCCTTGAACGATCCGGTCGGATTCTTTCCCTCTTCCTTGACCCAGAGTTGCTCAAATCCGTGCCGGGCGCCGAGTCGCTTTACTCCAAGGAGCGGCGTCCCCCCCTCGCCGAGGGTGATGGGACGCTCACCCCAGGCAAGGGGCAGCCAGGAACCGTAGCGCCACATAGTCCAGCGCTCGCGTCGCAGGAGCGATTTCCCTTCCGGCTTGGGCAGCCAACCGTACCGGACTAGGTACGGCGATCCACAGACATCACACACGCCGGGCAAGCCGTCGGGATCGCGCGTGCGGACGGGCACGCATTCCGAGCACTCCAGGCTCCAGGTGCTCATGCGCGCTGGTGCAGCCGGTCGAGGACGCGGTCGGCCAGTTTCGTCGAAAAGCCGGGAAGGTCGGCGATCTCGGCGGGCGTGGCCGTGCGCACGCCCGCGAGCGACCCGAAGCGCTCCAGCAGCAGGCGACGGCGCGCCGGGCCGATGCCGGGAATACGGAGCAGCTCAGAGGTGATCGTGCGCTGCGTGCGTCGCTTGCGGCTGTAGCTGACCGCGAAACGGTGCGCCTCGTCGCGGGCGCGCTGCAGCAGCTTCAAGGACGGACTGCGCCGCGAGAGACGGAGCGGCTCAGTCTGCGCGGGCAGGAACACTTCCTCCTCACGCTTCGCCAGGCTTATGAACGGCAGTCCCTCCTGCCCCGCCGCCCGCGCCGCTCCGACGGCCGCGCTGAGTTGTCCCTTCCCGCCATCGATAACGATCAGATCAGGCAGAGGCTTCTCTTCCGCGACGCGCCGAGTGAGGAATCGCGTCACGACCTCCTGCACCGCGGCAAAGTCGTCAATTCCGGAGACGCTTTTGATCCGATACCGGCGGTACTCCGCTTTCCGGGGGCGGCCCCCTTCGAACCACACGAGCGAACCGACGGTGTCGCGTCCTTGATTCGTGGAGATGTCGATGCATACCATCGCCCGCGGGACCACCGCCAGGCCCAGATCGCGGCCCAATGCGAATACCGGATCGGCGGAGCGCTCGTCGATATCGAACGTCTCGATCTTGAGGCTGTCAAGCAGATGGCGCGCATTCTGATCGGCGAGCTCGGCGAGCTTGGCGGCCGTGCCCCGCTGCGGCACGACGAGGTCCACGCCGGGAGTGAGCTCGCGCAACGCCTCGAGGTCGGCCGGCGCGTAGGGCAGCACTACGCGCGCGGCGCGCTGCTCGAGCGGCAGGTAATACCCGACCAGAAACGCGCTGAGCACCTCTCCCTCCGGCGCGTGCTCCACATGCTCGAGAAACCGGTGCTCGCGGGCGATCAGCCGCCCGTCGCGGATCCGCAGAATCACCCCGCACGCATCGTCGCCGTCCCGCGCGATCCCGATCGCGTCGGCATCGCCGCCGCCGACCACCTCTACTGTCTGCGGCTGCTCCAGCTGATCGAGCCACTTCAACGCGTCCCGCAGCTGCGCGGCCCGCTCGAAGTCGAGCGCGACGCTGGCGTCGTGCATCCGCTCGCGCAATCGCGCCCGCACGTCGAGCGTCTTCCCCGAAAGGAACAGCACCACGTCGTCGATCATGCGGCGGTACTCTTCGACGCTCTGGTAGCCGACGCACGGAGCCTTGCACCGATCGATATGGAAATCGAGACAGGGCCGGTCGGGCGCATCGCCGGGAAGATTCCAGTGGCACGAGCGAACCGTGAAGATCCGGCGGATGATCTTGAGAGTCTGGCGCAGCGTCGCCACGTCGGTGTACGGCCCGAAGTAGCGCGCGCCCGGAATCGTCACGCGGCGGACCACGAGCACGCGCGGGAACGGCTCGGCCAACGTCACGGCGATCTGCGGATAACTCTTGTCGTCCCGCAGCCGGATGTTGAACCGGGGTTGATGCTCCTTGATCAGTGTGTTCTCGAGGAGCAACGCCTGCGCCTCGCTCGGCACGACGATTGTTTCGAGATCGGCGATCAGCCGAGCCAGCGCCTCGCGCTCGGGGCTGATCTGGTCGTCGGCGAAATAGCTGGGCACGCGCGACCGGAGGCTGCTGGCCTTGCCGACGTACAGAATCTCCCCGGCCGCGTCTTTCCAGAGGTAGACGCCGGGCCGGGCGGGAAGCGCTGTCAGTTGGCGGGCGAGCCGGTCAGAGATTGCCATGCGCGTAGTGCGTCGGGGTGGCGGAACGCCAGGGTGAGCGTGCCGTAAACCACCCCAAAGATACCCAGCACGGCAATGCCTCGCGGGATGGGCCGCCAGGCGGCGACGAAGTGGTCCGCTCCCATGGCGAGCGCGGCGGCGAGCAATCCAGCCACGACCACGAGACAAAATGTCCGCCAGTCGGCTGCCTGAAGGACGGTGCCCACACGGCGGTCCAGATCGCGCAGGTGGAGCACCGTGTTGAGCATGCCGCCGATCGACGAACCCAGTGCGATCCCCGCGGGCCCCAAGCGGCGCATCAGGAACCAGGAGAGCACTCCCGACACGACGAGCGACACGATGCCGATCCGCACCGGTGTGCGGGTGTCGCGCAGGGCGTAGAAACCGGAGGCGAACAGTTTTACCGTCGCCTGGCCCAGCAGTCCCACCCCGTAGGCGGCCAGGACGCCCCCAACGAGCATCGTATCGTCGGCATCGAACCGCCCGGTCTGGAACAGCGCGCCCACGATCGCGGGACCGAGGGCGGCGAACGCGAAGGCGGACGGCACGACGAAGAAGGCGATCCGCCGAAAGCCGACAGCGATGCGCGCCCGGATCTGATCGTTTGGCGCAGCCCCTGCGGCATCGCGGGCGAGATCCGGGAGTGAGACGGCGGCGACCGCGACCCCGAACAGGCTGATCGGCAGTACCTGAATGAGCTGGGCATAGCCGAGGCTGGCGAGACCACCCTCCCCCGTGAAGGAGCCGAGGAAGGTGTCCACGAGGCCCGACAACTGCGCCACGCCCGCGCCGATCACCAAGGGGGCCCAGGCGATGATCACCTGCCGCACACCCTCGGGCGCGAGGCTGGCGCGGATCGGAATGCCCTGCAGCAGCCGCCAGCAGGCGGGGAGCTGTACGGCGATCTGCAGCAGGCTCCCGGCGACGGTGCCCCACGCGAGCGCCAGCGCCAGGCGGTACAGCTGCTCCGCGGGCGGGAGATTCTGCCCCGTCAGCCAGCTGGCCGCGCCCACCATCGCCACGATCCCCGCGACGTTCCACAAAGCCGGCGCCGCATACGGCAGGAAGAAGCGGCGGTGGGTGTTGAGGATCCCGAGGCACCAGGCGGAGACGACCATCAGCCCGGTCATCGGGAAGAGGATGCGCACCAGGACCGTGGTGAGCTCACGCCGGGGTCCGTCGAAGCCCTGCGCGACGACGGCGGTGATTGCCGGCGCGAATGCGATGCCCACCAGGGCCAGCACGCCGCTGGCGAGCAGCAGCAGCCCCAGCACTGCACCGGCGAGGGCGCGAGCCGCCGGCTTATTCCGTTCATTCAGTCCCGCATAGACCGGAATGAACGAAGCCGAAAGCGTCCCTTCGCCGAGCAGGTTGCGGAGCGCGTTGGGGATGCGGAGGGCCGCGCGGAAGGCGTCCGCCGCTGCGCCGTTGCCGAAGTAGTGTGCGAATACCCGCTCGCGGACGAAGCCCAGGACGCGGGTGACCATGATGCCGGCCGCCACGCGTGCCGCGTGGCGCCCACTTCCCCCGCGCGCGCTATCCGCCACGGTCAGGAGTGGGATGTCGGAGGCGTTGGTTTCTTCCTGCGGGGATCTTCCAGCAGGCGCTGCACGAACTGAATCTCATCCCGCATGCCCGCCACGGAACGGCTCAGATCTTCGAGCTCGGTCTCGAGCAGCTCGACCTTGCGCTGCATGTCACGCAGCTCCGGGGCAGGCCCTTCCGCGCGCCCTTCCATGCGGCGCGCGACCGATTTCCCGAGCGGCGAGTCCACCAGGATCGCAGCGACCGGGATCAGCAAGGCGACGATGAGAATGATCGCGAGCACCCACATATAAGAACGGATTCTATGGAGCGCTGGCCCACCGCGCCACCTCGACGTCGATGGCGTCCACCAGGCCTGGCCCGTAGCGCGCCAGAAACGACGCCACGGTGAGCACGCGTTCCTGCGGCTTCCCACCCGGCGCGAGCGCGGCGCGCGCCCGCGCGAGCTGGCTCACGACCGTTTCGTTGGTGCGCTTGAGACTCGCCACGAGTTTCTTCTCGACCTCCTGGGCGCCCGCCAGGGCGGCGTTGCGCGCTGACTGCACAGTCCGTTCGAGTGTGGGGTCGAGCCGTTTGACCGCGTCGCCGATTTGGGCGAAGCGCGCCTCCACGTCGCCACGCAGCTGCGTGAGCATGTCCGCCACGTCTGCCGGCAGCGCTTCGCGCGCCACCCGCGCTTCGAGCGCGCCGGGCTTGCCGTCGAAGTCGCCCGGAGCCAGGCCGTGGCGCTCCAGCACCTTCTCCACTCGGGCCTCGACGATCAGTCCCGACCAGCGCGGCACGGGCGCCGGCTGCGTGACGTCGAGCCGGGCGAACACCGGGGCGGCATCGGGGAGATACGCCATCTCCCCGGGGCCGCCGAGGTAGGCGACCGTCGGAAACAGCGCCGCCTCGACGACCGGCCGCAATAGCACGTTGGGCGAGAGCCGCTCGGGCGTCTCGGCCGCCACGCGTTCCAAGTCCGCGCGCGTGAACCGTTCCCCGCTCCGCCGCGTCACAAACGCCGTTCCTTCGGCCCGGAGCCGGTCCCGCCCGGCCCGGCCCTCGACCAACACCGGCGTGAGCCCGTCGGGCAGGGTCACGTCCAAGCCGCGCAAGATCCAGGGTGCCGCCGCCCGCTTGGCCGTGCCATCGTGGGCCCTGAACACAGCGAGGCCGCGCTTGCTCAGCAGGCGATTCACTGCCTCGGCACCCGCGTCCGCCAGGTTCGTGTCTGGTTGGTAGGCCGACTCGAGCCAGGCCACGACATCCGCCTTGAACTCCGAATCGGGGAGTGCAGCGCCGAGCGCGTCGAACGCAGCACGGATCTCCGCTCCGCAGGGCTCGCGGAACAGCGGCAGGAGCGGCGCGTCAGCGGCGCGCTCGCGCAGCACGATCTTCACCGGTTCCCCGGCGCGGTTGAGCACCCACGCGTGATTTGCTTCGGCGAAGTCATGATCGTCGCCCGCCACCCAGAACACGGGCACGACGGGCACACCCCGCTCGCGCTCGAGCCGCTGGGCCAGCGCGATCACTGATAGGGCTTTGTATACGGTGTAGAGCGGGCCGGTGAAAAGCCCGGGCTGTTGTCCCGTCGTCACGGCGAGCACGTCGCCGCCGGCCAGCCGATCGCGCCCCGGCCCTGCCAACACGCCCGCGAGCACGTCGGCGCTCACCCGCCTGGGCTTGCCCGCGGGCGGCTTGGCGTCCGTCTTGGGGAGTGGCGTCGCCACGATGCGGCGCATCATGTCCGCACGCCCACGAGAATGACGCGCGGAGCGTCAGGTCCGGGCGGGCCTCCGTCATAGTCGCCGAACCTGGCCGCGACGGGGAGTCCCGCTTCGGCGAGCAGCGCCTCTAACTCATCCGGCCCGTACAGGCGCACGCGTTCTTGAAAGCTGCGACCCTCGTCCTGCAATTCGATCTCCTTGATGACGAACCGGCCGTCGGGTCCGATCCGGCGCGTGATGCGCACGTCCTCGCCGCTTTCCTCTCCAGTCGATCCCGACACATTCGCGGACTCGAGCGAGCGGCGGACCTGCTCGGCGTTCAGGTAATCGAGGACGAAGTGCCCTCCCCGCACCAGCGCCGCCGCCACTTGCCGCAACACCAAACGGTGCTCGGCGTCGTCTCGAAAGTAGCCGAATGAGGTGAACAGGTTGACAGCGAGCCGGAAACTCCCCGCCCGGAAGGGCAGTGCCCGCATGTCGCCCCGCACCAAGGCCGCGCGTGTCCGCTCGCGGGCGCGCCGTAGCATGGCGCGTGAGAGGTCGAATCCCACCACGCGGGCGCTCAACTGCTCCAGCTCCGCCGCGTGCCGCCCCGGGCCACAGGCGAGATCCAGAACCCGATCACCGGGCTGCCACGGCGCCACCCGCTGGATCAGTGCGACCGCGCGGCGCGCGTCCTCCTCGTCGCGGTGCGGGTACAGGGCGTGATACTCCTCCCCGAACCATTGCTCGAACCACTCGGTCATTCGCCGAAGATGTCCGCCGTAAACGTGAACACCTGCGTTCCCTGTTCCCGCCAGCTTCCGGCCGCCAGGCCCGCTTTGCTACAGGCCGCACGCAGGAATGCCTCTGGGCCGAATCCGTGCTCTGTCGCCACCTGTGGCAGGAGTATGCCCTGCGCGCGTCCGCGCCGCACCAGGAGGCCATCGCGCCCGATCACCAGGGATCCAGGCTCAACCGGTGCGACCCGCACCGGCTCCTCGAGGACGGAAATCTCGATCCGCAGCGCCGGCAACTCATCCGGCAACACGGGCGGGAACCGCGGGTCCGCGCGCGCAGCCGATACCGCCACTTGCCGCACGATCTCCCCCACCGGCCGGTCGCCGAGTACGTGTCCCACGCATCCCCGCAGCACGTGGCCTACCTCTTCCTCCAGGGTCACGAACGCGCCGTGGTGCAGCGCCGCTCCCGGCACCTCGGGCAGCTCCGGTGGCGCCCGTCCCGCGAGCGCCGCCTCGATGGCGCGGCGTGCCAATCCGAGCAGCGCGGCGCGATCCGCCGCGGTGAGGTCTCCTTCAGAGCCCGCGATGATACGGCTCTCCCCGGCGGATCGTATGCGCGCGATAGAGCTGCTCATACACGACGACCCGGGCCAGCTCGTGCGGCAGCGTGAGTGGGCCCAGGCTCCATGTCCGCTCGGCGCGCCGCAACATCTCCTCAGGCAACCCGTCCGCGCCGCCAATCGCGAACGTGACGTCCCGACCGTCCATCTCCCAGCGGCCGACGATCTCGGCGAGCTGCTGGGATGTCCACGATTCTCCCTGCCGCGACAACGCGATGAGGCGCGAGTCCTCTGGGATCCGCGCCTCCTTCACTTCCCGTTCTTCGATTTTCGCGTAGTGCTGGAGACGGCCCAGGTACTCGTCACACGCCGCCCGGAGCGCCGCGTTCTTCATGCGGCCCCCGCCCAGCGCGACGACGCGATAGCGCATCAGGCATACATCCCGCGCAGCCGGTGCATCGCCGCGACCCGGTCCACGGCGAGCATGTATGATGCGATGCGATTGGCCACCTTGTGCTTGCTGGCCATCGCCATCACTTCGGTGAACGAGCGGACCAAGATCGCTTCGAGCCGCCGGTTGACGGTGTCCTCGTCCCAGAAGTACCCGCCGCGATCCTGCACCCATTCGAAGTAACTCACCG
>Ga0209220_1000418_pt1 | contig 14863 bp, 9 predicted proteins | sample BlaSpr_A8_OM3_M3_FD_187984 | JGI IMG/M metagenome (GOLD analysis project Ga0209220, IMG submission 187984) | Forest soil microbial communities from Thunder Bay, Ontario, Canada - Black Spruce, Ontario site 2_A8_OM3_M3 (SPAdes) (version 2) | ecosystem: Environmental > Terrestrial > Soil > Boreal... | reverse complement strand
GACGACCAGAAAGCCGAGGACGAAAGCAATGGTTGGTGTCGTGCCCCCACCGCGAGATCGAACGATGCCGGCATGAGCCAGCACCATCGGTGCGATGCTCGGAAACATCATCGCCACCATCATCACCACCCACGTGACGAGGAAGAGTCCTGCCCCCAGCATGGCCATCCCGCCCATGCCCGCCATCGACGCGGCTTGTTGAGCGGTCACAAGCCAGGCGGCGGCTGCGCAAACCAGAAGCGTGGCGATGATCGCCGTCGCGACCGGACGTGGCAGCGCTGCCACGACTGTCTGCGGCCGCATGTTCACGGGCTGCGCTCCGGGGTCAGCCTGCCCAGTTGAAGGGCGCCGAGAAAGCGCTCTTTCCGGCGTTCTTGAACTCCATGCCGAACGCCTTGATCCTGGACGCGATCGGCTTCGCGATCGTGATCGTCGAGTTCGACGGGTGCGCAACGCCGGTCAGCTTGGTGGTCTCACCGGCTCCTTCGGGGGTATAGTCCTCGACCTCGATCGCGACGTCGTTGCCGATGCGGATGCTGTGTCGATTGCCCTTGTCTGAGTATTCGATGGGCAGTCGCTCGATGCCCAGGAGCTCGCCGATCAGCGGCGCGATGTTCGCCATCGGCCCGCCCGCCTTGCCGGCGAAAACGCCTGTGAGCTTGTCAGCCTGCTCCTTAGATGCTTTGTCGTCGATGATCACGCCAACGCGCCATCCGCCATCCAGCATCCGCTTGGGCGAGTCGGCGACGATTGAGACGCTCCGGCCGCTGACGTCAACCCCATCGACCTCGCCACGCCGGACGTGGTAGTTGAGGATCACCTGGCAGCGGTCCTGCGTCGCCGGCGAGCCAAAGCTGGTCACCGTGCACGGGCAGACCCAGTCACAGTTGCAGTTTTCGAAATAGGTCCCTTCCAGCTTCCACGCCATTTCGTTAATCCCCCACGCTCCTGCCGATTTGAACACGAAGAGCGTAGGTTGGTACCGAGCGTGCGTCAAGCGCAACCTCAGGCGCTGGCGGCGCTGGCCTTCGCGGTCTCCTCGACGAGCTCGCCCTCGATCCGGATCTCGATCTCGTTGCTCACGATGAACCTGCCATCCAGCATCGCGTCGAATCGCATGTTGAAGTCCTTGCGGTTGATCCTTCCTTCCCCCGTATAGCCGATCCGGTGGCCCATGGTGGGGTCGTTGAACTCGCCGAGCCTAACCACGTCCAGTGTGATGGGCTTGGTGACACCCTTGATGGTGAGATCACCCGTGACCTTGTAACGATCCTTTTCGACCGGCTCGATGTTCGTGCTCTTGTAGTGGATGGTTGGATTCTTGTCCGCTTCCAGGAAGTTCGATGAGCGAAGGTCGTTGTCCCTGATCTCGTTATGAGTTCGAATGCTCGCAGCCTTGATGGTCGCCTCGATCTTCGATCGCTCGGGGTGCTCCACGTCGATATCACCGGTCGCGGTGACGTCGGCGAAGTGGCCACGCACAGTCATCATGCCAAGATGCTTGGCCGAGAACTCGACCTGCGTGTGATAAGGGTCGAACTTCCAGGTTCCCACTGCAATTCTCCTTTACAGCCGTGGACGGCGAGCCCACTTTAAGATCACAACTGGTTGCGCAGGCAACTTATTTCTTGGCCGGATCTGGCCCGTGGCGAGCGTAAGCTCGGCAACTTAAGTAAGCCCCGACTTAGGACTGCCCTAGCGGGGCGGTTGCCGCGGCGATCGTTTTGGACGGAGCACTCGAGGCTGCTCGACGCCCCGACGTGCGGGCGCCCGGCCGGGGGGCTGCATGGGCTCTTCGCGCACGGGGATTTTTGGAATCGGCCTGGTCACCGAACGTCCCGACGCCAGTCGCAGTGCCTTTCCGTAGTGGTCGAAGGCCAGTGACTTGCCACGGACCAACGTGTACGCGACGCGGTTGCGGCTGACAGCCACCTTGAGCAGGCGGCCGAGGAATGTCATGCGGAACGTCAGAGCCTGTATGCGGGGAGGGAGGCGAGGCGCAAACCCAAGCGAATCCCCGTGGTGGCGCATTCCACCGAGGCCGGCCACCGCCGCCTGCCATGCCCCGGCCAAGGAGCCCATGTGCACGCCGTCGCGCACGTTGTGCTCGAGGTCGTTCAGGTCCATGAGCGCGGCCTCGGCCAGGTAATCGTGAGCCAGTTGGAGGTGCCCGACCTCGGCTGCGATGATCGCCTGGGTCGATGCCGACAGCGACGAATCGCGAACGGTGATGGCCTCGTAGTACGCGAAGTTCCGGGCCTTCTGCTCGTCCGTAAAGGCATCTCCTCGGAGGTGCATCGCCAGCACCAGGTCCGCCTGCTTGACGACCTGCTTTCGATAGAGGTCGAAGTAGGGGAAATGGAGGAAGAGCGGGTACTGGTCGGCCCTGGTCCGGTCGAAATCCCACCGTTCGTGGTGCGTGAATCCGCTCGCTTGTTGATGCACTTCGAGCGCTTCGTCGTACCCAATGAACATTTGATCCGCCGCCTTGCGCCATGCCTTCACCTCTCCGGCGCGAACCTTCAACCTGTTCGCCACGTCGGGATGGCGCCCGACCGCGTCCGCGGCCGCAAGCAGGTTCCGCTGCGCCATCAGGTTCGTGTAGAGGTTGTTGTCCGCGATGGCACTGTATTCGTCGGGGCCAGTAACACCATCGATCCGGAAGTGGCCGTTCCGGTCGTGGTGACCCAGCGAGATCCAGAGCCGTGCTGTTTCGACCAGCAGCTCGACTCCCACTGTCTTCTCGAATCGCACGTCGTGCGTTGCGCTGACGTAGCGCAGCACACCGTCCGCGACATCGGCGTTGACATGAAACGCTGCGGTCGAGGCCGGCCAGTAGCCAGAGCATTCCTCGCCGTGAATCGTCCGCCAAGGAAATGCAGCGCCTTCCAGGCCCAGGTCTCGCGCGCGCTTGCGGGCCGCCCCCAGGATCTGAAACCGCCACCGAAGGATGTCGGCCGCGGCTTCCGGAGCGGTGTAAGTGAGCACCGGCAGCACGAACGTCTCCGTGTCCCAGAACGTGTGTCCGTTGTAGCCAGGGCCGGTCAGGCCTTTGGCGGGTATGGCCCGCTGCTCCGCCCTGGCCGCCGCCTGCAGCACATGGAACAGCGCGAACCGGATCGCCTGCTGGACCTCCGGGTCGCCCTTCAGCTCCACGTCGGCGCGCGCCCAGAAGTCAGACAGGTAAGCGCGCTGGGCCGCCGCCAGGCCCTGCCAGCCATGGCTCAGTGCGGCGGCGAGGGCTCCTTCGATTTGTGAGCGCAAGGCCGGCGGAGTGCGCTGGCTGGACCAGCCGTATGCGACGAACTTAACAAGGCTCAAGCGCTGTCCCGGGGCCAGCTGTGTAGTGACGGTGACCCGCGCAAGATCGGCGGCGCTCTCGGAGGCGACCTGCGTTCCACGCGGGGCCTTCACCAGGTGGTCCATCCCGGCGACGATCGTGAGCTCGCTCTTCTTCGTTGAGTGGACGAGGATGCCGCGCGTGCCGTCGTTTCCCGAAAATCGCGAGGTGAGCGGGGCATCGACGACGGCGGTGGCGCGCGGATCACTAGTCGCGGGCCGACCCACCGGCTCGTTCGCCACGAGCTCGGACTGAAGGACGAACTCCGCCGATCCATCGACCGGCTCCACTTCGTACAGGATCGCCGCGAGCGCGCGATGAACTAGGGACACTAGGCGCGTCGAACGCACCTTGATCACGCGATGGCTCGGCGACTCCCACTCCACTGTCCGGCGCAGCACGCCGGCCCTGAGGTCGAGAACCCGCTCGTGGGACCGCAGCTTGCCGTAGCGGATGTCAAACGGTTCGTCGTCGACAAGGAGGCGGATGATCTTGCCATCGGTGACGTTGACGATCGTCTGCCCGGCTTCCGGATAGCCATAGGCCGTCTCGGCATACGGCAGCGGGATCTCCTCGTAGACGGCGTTGAGGTACGAGCCGGCGAGCGCATGAGGCTCTCCCTCGTCGAGGTTCGCGCGCCAGCCGATGTGTCCATTCGATAGCGCGAAGATCGATTCCGTCTGGCCCAGCAGGTCAAGATCCAGGTCTTGCTCGCGCACCGCCCATGGTTCGCAGACAAAGCCTCGGTTGGCGATCACGAACGCTTCATCAGGTCCGCGAGATCTTTGACCACGATGTCCGCGCCATGCTCGCGCAGCGCCGCGGCCTGGCCCGCGCGATCGACGCCGACGACCAGGCCGAAGCCGCCTGCCCTCCCGGCCTCGACCCCCGCCAGCGCATCCTCATAGACGGCGGATTGGGGCGGCGTCGTGCTCAGCATCCTCGCCGCTTCAAGGTACGTGTCCGGAGCCGGCTTGCCGGCAAGTCCCCTCGCGTGCGCTACTTTGCCGTCGACCTGGGCGTCGAACAGACCCTGCAGCTGGGCGGCCCGGAGGACCTCGCCGCAGTGCCTGCTCGACGAGACCACCGCCAGCCTCAGCCGCGCGTCGCGGGCGGCGTGAAGATACTGGACCGATCCCTCAAATGCCTGTACCCCTTGCGTATGGATCAGCTGGAGGAAGAGGCGGTCTTTCCGATTGCCGAGGCCGTGGACGGTCTCCGCTTCCGGCGGATCCTTCTCTGAGCCGTCGGGCAGGCTGATCTCACGCGAGGCGAGAAAGGACCGAACGCCTTCCTCCCTGGGTTTGCCGTCGACGTATTCGTCGTAGTCGCGGACCTCGTCGAAAGGCCTGAACGCGCTGCCCGTGCTCCGCGCCCGCTCCTCCAGGAACGCGTCGAACACTTCCTTCCATGCCCTGGCATGGACCTTGGCCGTCTGGGTCAACACGCCGTCGAGATCGAACAGGCAGGCCTTGATGTTCGGGGGCAATCCAAGCGAGCTGCGATCCGCGCTCACCGGCTGATCGTAGCGAGAGGAGCGGCTTCCCTACGTGTACCCGGGCCGGATCGGCACGGGCCAGACCTGCTGGGCGAAGATCACATACCGCTGAGTGGCGAACGCGCCTGCCCACAACGGCCAGCAGGTGGTCAGCGTAAGGCGATACCCGTCCGAGTAAGGCACCAGGACGGTGCGATTATCCGGGTTCACCACCTCGCTTCCGGTCATGCGATATCGATACACGCCGTAACGTGTCTCGACTTCGATCTCGTCACCCTTGGTCAGTTGCGGAAAGTTGATCCAGTAGACGTTGTGCGCAGCGACTCCAACCGTCCCGGGGTCTCCCGGCCACATCGTGGTCGGGTAGTGACCGGGGCCGGAGTACAGGACTCCGGCGTCGATGCCTTCCTTCACGGCCGCGAAGTAGCCGAGACGCGGGATGCGGATCGCAAAGTCGACTCCGTTCACGGGGTGCTTGAGTGCAGGGTCGACGCTTTTCGGTGCGGGTAGCCGCGTGCCGATCTCCCCTCGCCACACCTGGTTCAAGCGCTGCTGCTCGTGGACCCCGCTCAACATCCCGTACGCGAAGCTTCCCAAGAGGACCAGGCCGACCAACATGCTCAGGAGCCAGAGCATGCGCATGGGGTGGAAGCGGCGCGAACGGGCGCTCGTGTGGGCGCCAGACGACGCACGTACCACTGCCATCTCAGTTAGAACGCGCAGCGAGGCCTAGATCACGAAGTAGAAGGTGGCTCCCTCTCCGGCCGCGCCCTCGGCCCAGATCCGGCCGCCGTGGCGGTTGACGATCCTGCGCGCGGTGGCCAGCCCGATGCCCGCGCCTGGGAAGTCACTCTGGCTGTGCAGTCTCTGGAACGCTCCGAACAGGCGGTGCGCGTAGATCATGTCGAAGCCGACCCCGTTGTCACGCACGAACAGGCGCGACTCCCCGTCGACGATTTCCCTGCCGACCTCGATTTTCGGCTCCGCCTCCAGGCCGGTGAACTTCCAGGAGTTGTTGATCAGGTTGGACACCAGGATCCGAAGCAGGCGTTTGTCTCCTGACGCAGTCATACCTTCGGCGACGTGGACCTTGACCTTGCGCTCGGGATTCTCGGCCCGAACCTCGTCGGCAATCTCCCTGGCGAGCTTGGTGATGTCGAGCTCTTCGCGATGGATCTCGCCGCTGGTCAGGCGAAACAACGATTGGAGGCCGTCAAAGACCGTGGTCATGCGCTGGCTCGCGCGTCTCATCCTGACCAGGTAGTCCTTGGCCTTCTTGTCCAGCCGGCCGCCATAGTCTTCGAGCAGCGCCTGGCTCAATCCGTCGAAGGCCAGCAGCGGCGCGCGCAGATCGTTTGAAACGGAGTAGCTGAACGCCTCGAGCTCGCGGTTGACGGCAGTGAGGGCGGTGGTACGCTCCTCGACCAGCATTTCGAGCTGGCTGCGGTAGCGGCGCAGCTCCTGCTGCGCTCTATAGAGCTCGACGAAGACTGCGACCTTCGCGCGGAGGATTGCTGGGACGACCGGGGCGAACACGAAGTCCACCGCGCCGAGGTCGTAGCCCCTGCCCATATCGGTCTCGGCCCGGTCGAGCGCGGTCACGAAGATGATCGGGGTCAGCTCGGAGCGAGGACGCTGGCGGATGAGCTGCGCGGTCTCGAATCCGTCCATCATCGGCATGCGAACGTCAAGGAGAAGGACGGCGAATTCCTGTCGCAGCAGCTGCCGCAGCGCGTCCGCTCCGGACGAAGCCTCGACCACGTCCTCGCCAAGCGGGGCCAGGATGGTCTTGAGCGCGAACCGCTTCGTGGAGTCATCGTCGACGATCAGGATGCTCACGGTCGATTGGGGCCGTGGCTGAGATTCCACGAGGCCCCGGCGCGGGCTGGTCATCATCGGGCTTTCCGGAACAGGTTCACATCGTCTCGAACCTGTTCATAGCGACTGCTGTCGGGCGAGAAGACCAGTGACTCTCCCTTGCCGAGAGCCAGGAATCCCGACCGCACGAGACTGTCGTAGAAGAGCCGGTGCGCGCGCTCTTGCAGCGACGGCCGGAAGTAGATCAGCACGTTGGCGCAGATGATCAGGTGGAACTCGTTGAACGACGCGTCGGTGACGAGGTTGTGACGCGCCCACGTAACGTTGCTCTGAAGGCTGCGGCTGAACCGGGCGCTGCGCCCGGAGACGGTGTAGTAGTCCGACAGCCTGGTCCGCCCGCCGGACCTCACGTACTGGCTCTCGTATGACCGGACACGTTCGAGCGGATAGGACCCGATTCTGGCCACCGCCAGGGTGTCCTCGTTCAGGTCGGTGGCATAGATGCTGGCGCGTCGGAGGACGTTCTCTTCCTCCAATGCGATGGCGAGGGAATAGACCTCCTCGCCGGTCGCGCACCCGACCATCCAGATCCGCACCGACGGGTAGGTGCGGAGAACCGGAACCACGTCCTCACGCAGGGATCGCGTGAGCTCGGCCTCGCGGAACATGCTCGTCACGCTCACCCCGACGATGCCGAGGAACCTCTGCATGCAGGACGCGTCGTGCAGCACTCGATCTTGGTACGCGGAGATGGTGGGCACGCGTTCGGCGGCCATCGCCGCGACGATGGTCCGCCGGAGTGGCTTCATAGCGTATTCGCGAAAGTCGTACCCATGGGCGAGGCGGATGCCCTCGAGCAGAAGCCGGATCTCGATCTCTTCGAGCCCGGCTTCCGCCGCGTCGAGCCGGAGGGCAGGTTCGCTCAAGCTCAAGGAGCGAGCCAGGACTTAAGCATTGACAGCAGCTCCGCTGTGTTCACGGGCTTCGCGATGTAGTCGGATGCTCCTGCGTCGATGCATTTTTCGCGGTCGCCCTTCATAGCCTTGGCGGTCAGGGCGATGATCGGTCGCTCCCGATACGAAGCCAGCGCACGCATCCTGCTCATGGTCTGGTAGCCATCCATCTCCGGCATCATCACGTCGACCAGCGCGAGGTCGATGTCATCCCTCGCGCCCAGCATGTCGAGCGCCTCCTGTCCGGAATCGACCGAGATGACCTCCATCTCATGGCGCTCTAGCATGGCGGTGAGGGCGAAGATGTTCCGGATGTCGTCGTCCACCACGAGGACCTTCTTGCCGGCCAGCAGCGAGTCATCCGGCTCGTCGCCGTTGATCCCAGGCTGCGCCGAAGGGGCGCCGCCGGCTCCTTCCAGGATCGCGGTCACCTCGTCTTTCAATCGCTCCGGTGACCGGACCTCCTTGACGACGATCGTCTTGGTCGCGCGCCCCAGCTTGAGCTCTTCCTTTTTGGTCAGATCCCTGGCCGTGTAGACCACAACGGGCACCGACCGCAGCGCCTTATTGCCGCGTATGTGGCCGATAACCTGCCATCCCGTGACCCCAGGGAGGCCGAGGTCCAGGACCACGCAGTCCACCGTTTGTTCCTCGAGCGTGGTGAGCGCCTCCTCACCCGTCCCGACCGAGATCGTCTTCGCGCCAACCGAGGCCAGCAGATCGATGATGTGCTGCCGCTGGAAGGGATCGTCCTCGACGACGAGCAGCGTCTTCTCAGCCACGGCCGAGTCGCGTTCGGCGACTGCCTGCGAAGCCTCCACGCGCCAGCCGGCGCCGGGTGCCGCCGTCACTCCGACCAGCCGTGCAGCAGGGTAGGACTCGCCGTCGGACCGTCCGTTGGTCGATCCTCCGCGCGGACCGCGCCGGGTCTGCGCCGCCGTCCCGACCGGCAGGTACACGGTGAATACGCTGCCGACCCCGGGCTCGCTTTCGAGCCTGATCTCACCCCCCAGCAGCCTTGTGAGCTCTCGGCAGATCGAAAGTCCGAGCCCAGTTCCGCCGTACTTGCGGCTGGTCGTGCCATCCGCCTGAGCAAACGATTCGAAGATCGAATGCTGCTTGTCCGTCGGAATTCCAATACCGGTGTCCACGACGCTGAATGCAATCACCTGCTGAGCTCGATCGAGGAGCTCGTGACCGGCTCCCCACCCAGCTGTCGCAACCTGGGCGATGAACTCGACCTTCCCTTTCTCGGTGAACTTAAACGCATTGCTGAGCAGGTTGTTCAAGATCTGCTGCAGGCGCTGGGGGTCCGTCGGCATGGTCTCCGGCAGCCCCGGCCGCAGGTCGATCGCGAACGTAAGCCTGGTCGCCTCCGCCACGTGGCGGAAGGTGCGCTCCAGCATCGGCTTCAGCTCCTCCAGCGGCCAGTTGGCGATGTCGAGCGTCACCGTGCCGGACTCGATCTTCGACAGGTCGAGGATGTCGTTGATCAGCTTCAACAGGTCTGTGCCTGACGAGCGGATGATGGTCGCGTACTCGATCTGCTTCTGAAGCAGGTTGCCGTCGGGGTTGGCGGCGAGCTCCTGGGCCAGGATCAGCAGGCTGTTGAGCGGCGTGCGCAGCTCGTGCGACATGTTGGCCAGGAACTCGGACTTGTAACGCGAGGTCAGCGCAAGCTGCTCGGCCTTTTCCTCGACGAGGTTCTTCGCGCTTTCGACTTCCTCCCGCCGCTGCTCGATCTCTGTGTTCTGCTGCACGAGCTGGCGCGCCTTCTCGGCGAGCTCCTCGTTGGTGCGCTGCAGCTGGTCCTGCTGGCTCTGCAGTTCGTTGGCCAATGACTGCGATTGCTTGAGCAGGTCCTCCGTGCGGCTGTTCGCCTCGATCGTGTTGAGCACGATGCCGATGCTTTCCATCAGCTGGTCGAGAAAGTCCATATGCGTGGGGCTGAACGCGTTGAACGACGCGAGCTCGATCACGGCTCGGACGTCGCCTTCGAACAGGACTGGCAGCACGACGATGTTGGCGGGCGGGGCCTCGCCGAGAGCCGAGTTGATCCGGATGTAGTCGCTCGGGACCTGGGTCACCACGATGCGCTGTTTCTCGAGCGCGCACTGCCCGACCAGCCCTTCGCCGAGGTGGAACTCCCTCGGCAGGTTCTTGCGCTGCTTGTACGCGTAACCCGCCTGAAGCGCCAGGTGTGCGGGCCGCCCGTTGGGCCCGATCATGCTGTAGAAGACGCCGTGCTCGGCATTCACGAGCGGAGCCAGCTCGGAGAGGATCATCTTCGAGACGGTCATCGGGTCGCGCTGGCCCTGCAGCATGCGCGTGAACCGCGCGAGGTTGGTCTTGAGCCAGTCCTGCTCGGTGTTCTTCTCCGTCGTCTCTTTGAGGTTGAAGATCATCTCGTTGATGTTGTCCTTGAGGACCGCCACCTCTCCGCTCGCCTCGACTCCGATCGACCGGGTGAGGTCTCCCTTGGTGACGGCGGTCGCCACCTCGGCGATCGCGCGCACCTGCGTGGTGAGCGTGGCCGACAGCTGGTTCACGTTGTCGGTGAGGTCGCGCCACGTGCCGGAAGCGCCCGGCACTCGCGCCTGGCCGCCCAGCCGGCCTTCGACACCCACCTCGCGGGCGACGCTCGTCACCTGGTCGGCGAAGACGGCAAGGGTGTCGGTCATGCTGTTGATGGTGTCGGCGAGCTCCGCGATCTCGCCCTTCGCCTCGAGGGTCAGCTTGCCCTTGAGGTCACCGTTGGCGACCGCAGTGACCACGCGCGCGATGCCTCGCACCTGGTCCGTGAGGTTGCTCGCCATCGTGTTGACGTTGTCGGTCAGGTCCTCCCAGATTCCGGCCACGCCCTCCACGTTGGCCTGGCCGCCGAGCTTGCCATCGGTGCCCACCTCGCGGGCGACACGGGTCACCTCGTTGGCGAAGGCGTTGAGCTGGTCGACCATGATGTTGATCGTGTTCTTGAGCTCGAGGATCTCGCCCTGGACATCGACCGTTATCTTCTTGCCGAGGTCGCCTTCGGCGACCGCCGTCACGACGCGCGCGATACCTCGCACCTGCTCGGTCAGCTGACCAGCCATCAGGTTGACGTTGTCGGTAAGGTCCTTCCAGACTCCGGCGACTCCGCGGACGTTGGCCTGGCCGCCGAGCTTGCCTTCGGTTCCGACCTCGCGGGCAACACGCGTCACTTCGCCCGCGAACGCATTGAGCTGGTCGACCATCGTGTTGATGGTGTTCTTGAGCTCGAGGATCTCGCCCTGCCCTTCGACGGTGATCTTCTTCGAGATGTCGCCGTTGGCGACGGCGGTCGTGACCTCGGCGATGTTGCGGACCTGGCCGGTCAGGTTGCCGGCCATGGTGTTCACGTTGTCCGTGAGGTCCTGCCATACGCCGCCGACGCCCTTGACCTCCGCCTGACCGCCCAGGCGGCCTTCGGTACCGACCTCGCGGGCGACGCGCGTCACCTCGTTGGCGAAGGCATTGAGCTGGTCGACCATCGTGTTGACAGTGTTCTTCAGCTCGAGGATCTCGCCTCGAACGTCGACGGTGATCTTCTTCGAGAGGTCGCCGTTGGCGACGGCGGTCGTCACCTCGGCGATATTGCGGACCTGGCTGGTCAGGTTGCCGGCCATGAAGTTCACGTTGTCCGTGAGGTCCTTCCACACGCCGCCCACGCCGCGGACCTGAGCCTGACCGCCGAGGCGGCCTTCGGTGCCGACCTCACGCGCGACACGAGTTACCTCGCCGGCGAACGCGTTCAGCTGGTCGACCATCGTGTTGACGGTGTTCTTGAGCTCGAGGATCTCGCCTCGAACGTCCACGGTGATCTTCTTCGAGAGGTCGCCGTTGGCGACGGCGGTCGTCACCTCGGCGATGTTGCGCACCTGGCCAGTCAGGTTGCCGGCCATGAAGTTGACGTTGTCGGTCAGGTCTTTCCATACGCCGGCGACGCCCTTGACGTCAGCCTGGCCTCCGAGCTTGCCTTCAGTGCCGACTTCACGCGCGACACGCGTCACCTCACCGGCGAAGGCGTTGAGCTGGTCCACCATCGTGTTGACGGTGTTCTTCAGCTCGAGGATCTCGCCCTGGACCTCGACCGTGATCTTCTTCGACAGGTCGCCGTTGGCGACCGCGGTCGTCACCTCGGCGATGTTGCGCACCTGGCCGGTCAAGTTGCCGGCCATCCCGTTGACGTTGTCGGTCAGGTCTTTCCACACGCCGCCCACGCCGCGCACCTGCGCCTGGCCGCCGAGCTTGCCTTCGGTTCCGACCTCGCGCGCCACGCGGGTCACCTCAGAGCTGAAGGAGCGAAGCTGGTTCACCATCGTGTTGACGGTCCGGGCGGTCTCGAGGAACTGCCCCTGCAGCCGCCGGCCCTCGATCTCGAGCGCCATGGTCTGCGTCAGGTCGCCATTGGCGACCGCGCTGATTACACGCGCCATCTCGGCATTCGGGCGCACGAGGTCCTCGATGAGGTCGTTAACCGCATCCAGCGTCGACGCCCAGGCGCCGCCCGCATCGCCCAGGCCCGCGCGTTTGACCTGGCCTTCTTTGCCAACGCGCTTGCTCAGTCGCCTGATCTCTCGTTCCAGGCGCTGGTTGGACTCGATGATGTCGTTGAGCGCGCTGGCGACCTTGCCCGCGCCGCCGGTCCAATTCGCCGGCATGCGCGCAGAGAAATCGCCCCGCTTCACCGCCGTGAGGACGCCGAGTGCTACCCGAGTGTCGATCGTGTCTTTTGCTGCGACCTTGGTGGCCATCTGATTTCCTACCTTTCCTCCATCAGCGCGATGTGTTGATTCGTGTTGTCATTCAGCTGTTCGCGGGTCACAGACTCTGTGGGACCCAGAATTCCACTCTGGCTCCCGAACCGGGTTCGCTTTCGATCCGGAACCAACCGCCCGCCAGCTGCGCCCGCTCTTTCATCGCCAGCAGTCCCAGGTGGCCTGGCATGTGGACGGACTCGGCCACGACGAAGCCGGCGCCGTCATCGATGACCTCGACTTTGATCCCGCCCTCGACCGGCTCCACGGCCAGGAGCACGCGCGTCGCGTGGGCGTGCTTTTCGACGTTGGTCAAGGCTTCGGCGACATTCTTGACCACGATCGCCTGGATGGCGGCCGGGATTTCCTGCGGGAGCCGCAGGTCGATCTGCGTTTCGATCCCGGAGTGAACGCGAACAGACTCGAGGCGTTCGCTGATCGCCTGGTGGAGGTCGACGTTGAGCTCGAGCGTCTCGGTGCTCACGTTCGTGAGCAGCCGGCGAAGCGAGTCTTCCACCTTGTGGAGGGTGCCCTTTAGCTGATCGAACTGAACCGCCTGGTGACTGCCACTGGCCTCAGCTCGAATCCGTTCCAGCTGCAGCTCGGCAGCCGTCAGGAGCTGCAGTGAGTCGTCGTGGAGCGAGCTCGCGAAGCGCCGGCGGGCCTCATCGCCGCCCGAAGCGATGTTGTTCATCAGGCGGCGGCGCGCGTCGACCGCCTCCTCGAGCCGCACAGCTGTGGTGCCCAGCTCGTCCTCAGCCTCCTTGTACTGCCAGACGAGTCCAGTCGCCATGGCCGCAAGCCGCATGACCCAGAGGTCGTTGGAGTTGAAGCCGCGGCGGGAGTCATAGGCGACGACGACTCCGATCCGCCGGTCGCCCGCCCGCCAGGAGACCGCGATCGAGTTCTTGATGCCGACCAGTCCAACCTCGCGCCACAGGGCGTCGAGCTCGGGTGACGTGCCCTGGACGAGGTCGAGCTCATCGCGAAAGGCGATCCGTTCGATGATGCTCTGCTCGGTTGCGCCGAGCTCGATCCGCAGCTCATGGACTGGTGAGTTGGCGGGAAACCCGAACGCTCTCGGCTGCAGCGAAAGAACGTCCCGCGCTCCCAGCCGCCAGAAAGCTGCGCGGCGCGCACCGACCAGGCCGGCGACGGATTCGCTCAGCCGGCCAAAAAAGGCAGGCAGCTCCTCGTCCGCGTCGAGGTATGAGGAGACGGCGCCCAACGCGGCAAACGCAGCCTGCTGGGCTCGCTCGAGGCGCTGCACAGTCCGCGTCTTGGGTTTGCGTTGGCCGGTATCACGCCCGACGAGCGTCGGCTCAGGTCCGTTGTCCGCCGGCAACGCCACTAGCTCCAAATTCCCCTCCAGGCGAGTTCGTACGGGTTACATCAAATCGCCTGGAGGTGTCGTTCGTCGCCGTACAAGTGAGGTATATGCGGCGGTGTACCGAAAGCCGTAAGAATTGGTGTGCCCCCTTCTTGCGAAGGAGGCACGTCTAAGAAACGCCCGGAGAGGGTCCGTTACTCAAGATCAGGGCGAGCTCGGCCCAGAAAATGAAAGGCCGGGCTCGCGAGGTGCGAGCCCGGCCAGTTTAGTTGGTGGTTATCGGCGCCGCCGGATCCGAAGGCCGATGCCTCCGACCAGGACCATGATGGCCCCAAGGATGCCTCCCGCGATGGGGGCTCCCGTGTTGGCCAGGGACACCCCAGAGCCGCTCACGCCGCCGGTTGCCGTGGCTCCGAGCACTGAGCCAGTCGGGCTCGTGCCGGTGCCGGTGCCGGTGCCGCTAACGCCGCCGCCAGCATTAGTCGTGCCGTTCGCGCTCGCCGCGCTCGCGGTGACGCTGCCGGTGCTGTTCTCGACCGGAGGTGTGGTGCCGTTCGCGCTCGCCGCGCTCGCGGTCACTGAGCCGGTGCTGTTCTCGACCGGAGGGGTGGTCCCGTTGGCGCTCGCCGCGCTCGCTGTGACGCTGCCGGTGCTGTTCTCGACCGGAGGCGTGGTCCCGTTCGCGCTCGCGGCGCTCGCGCTGACGCTGCCGGTGCTGTTCTCAACCGGAGGGGTGGTGCCATTGGCGCTCGCCGCGCTCGCTGTGACGCTGCCGGTGCTGTTCTCGACCGGAGGCGTGGTCCCGTTCGCGCTCGCAGCGCTCGCGCTGACGCTGCCGGTGCTGTTCTCGACCGGTGGAGTGGTTCCGTTCGCGCTCGCGGCGCTCTGGCTGACGCTGCCGGTGCTGTTTTCAACCGGTGGAGTGGTTCCGTTCGCACTCGCCGCGCTGGCGGTCACCGAGCCGGTGCTGTTCTCGACCGGAGGAGTCGTGCCGTTCGCGCTCGCCGCGCTCGCGGTCACTGAGCCGGTGCTGTTCTCGACCGGAGGTGTCGTGCCGTTCGCGCTCGCCGCGCTCGCGGTCACTGAGCCGGTGCTGTTCTCGACCGGAGGTGTCGTGCCGTTCGCGCTCGCGGCGCTCGCGGTGATGCT
>Ga0209220_1000417_pt1 | contig 14873 bp, 12 predicted proteins | sample BlaSpr_A8_OM3_M3_FD_187984 | JGI IMG/M metagenome (GOLD analysis project Ga0209220, IMG submission 187984) | Forest soil microbial communities from Thunder Bay, Ontario, Canada - Black Spruce, Ontario site 2_A8_OM3_M3 (SPAdes) (version 2) | ecosystem: Environmental > Terrestrial > Soil > Boreal... | reverse complement strand
CACCGTGCGCGCCCGGAAACACGACCGCCTCGGTGCCAAGCCGCTTTGCTAATGCGAGCCCGCCCTCATTCGCCAGCTCGCCGCGCGACTCCTCTCCCACCCCCGGGACGATCCGAAACGGACCCGCCTTCAACGCGCCGAAGTCGGGTTCATAAGCAGCAAGGGGCATGAAATAGTGCCCCAGCCAAAAGTCCATGTTTCGCTTCATCTGCGCCATCCCCTCGCGCATCTCCGGTGTCGGCTCGCCCGGCGGAGGTGGCGGCGGACCGCTCCGGATTCGGGTCTGAACCATGAACTTCTGCATGGCCGGCCCAATTCCAGCCGTCCGGTACGTTTGGACGATCTCTGCCATGGCCGCCCGCTCGCGCGCGGGATCGGGCAGCAGGGCGAGCGCCGGCGGCTCGTGCGGAACCAAGATGCGAATCTGCTCAGGATGCCGAACAGCCAGTTCGAGGGCGATGACGGCGCCGCCGCTACTCCCGAACACGAAGGCTGGCTCTTTACCCGTCGCTGCCAGCAGGCGGTACGCGTCGTCCGCGAAAATCTCGACGATGCGGTCATCGCGGACCGGGCCGTCGAGCGGGCTGTGCGAGAGGCCACGCGGATCATAGGTCACGACGGTGTAGTCGGACTCGAGGTATCCGGCGATTCGGCGGAACGTCCCTGCGTCAGCGGGTCCGCCGGGCATCATGAGGAGCACAGGACCTGATCCGCGAACCTCGTAATAGATGCTCGCGCCAGGCACCTTCAGGAGTGACCTCTTCATCGGCACGGTGTCTTTCATTAAACCCTCCTCGCTGGTCGTATATTTTCCCAGACTGATCCTCGACACAAAAATCATCGGTCTGGGGCCACGCCCAAGCAAGCGGAACTATTCTGGGGATATTTCGTCTTAGGGAACGTGAAGCGTCTGCTGCTATTCCTTGGGCTTCTCCTCACGGCTTGCGGGACGGTCCCGCAGAGTCATGGTGGCCCCGTCCAGGATCAGGTCAGCCTGATCGATGCGCTCCGCAAAAGCGTGACGGTCGACATCACCGGCACGGTCATGGAACCGTTTCTACATCCCGATTCGGGCACGACCGTCCGACTGAGCGGTGGCACGCTAGCCACCCCAGCTGATGTGCAGCTCTTTGAATACGCCTCGGCGGCGGCAGCCGCTGCCGACGCCCATCAAATCCGAGCCGATGGCAGTCCCGCGACAACGATCGTCGATTGGGTGGCGCCGCCCCACTTCTTCTTAAAGGGCCGGGTGCTGGGCATCTACGTTGGGAGGGACCCCGCAATCATCAACTTATTGACCAGCGTCCTCGGATCGCAGTTCGCCGGGAGCTAGCTCCCGCTAAAAGATCCAGCGGGTTGCGCTGAACCGCTCGCCCCGGCCGTAGCCGAAGGCCTTCGTTGGAATTACTTGGTAGACGAGGGCCTCACCGCCTTCGCCGTAGAAAGCGAAGTCGCGCACCGTGAAGCGAAAGGGCGCATCGTACTTCGCCGCGTACTTGTCGGCCACGCGCTGGAGGATGCGCATGTCTCGCATCACAACAGCGTCGCCTTCAACTACGAGTTCGAGACCCTCGGAGAGGGAGTTACACCCGGTCGTGATGATGCAGTGGGGATAAGAACCTGGGCATGGCGCCTCGAGGTACTGCGGCCCGCTATTGACAGGTTCACGGATATGGGGTTAAACAACCTTGAGACGCACCCATCGGAAGACAGGAATACCTGAAGGAGGAGACAATGAACATCCTGGTTGCCGGCTCCACCGGCTTTGTGGGAGGAGAGATCGCACGGCGGCTGGCTCAGAAGGGAAAGCAGGTGCGAGCACTGGTTCGGACTACCTCCGATCCCGGGAAAGTGCAAAGCCTCAAGGCAGCGGGGGCCGAAATGGTAGAGGGAGACCTCAAGGATCGCCCTTCACTCGACCGAGCCTGCCGCGGCATTGAAACGGTTGTTTCCACAGTGACGACCATGCCGGCGGCGACGCAGCCGGGCGATGGCATTGCGGCCGTCGACCAGGCTGGTCAGATGAATCTGGTAGACGCTGCAAAAGACGCAGGAGTAAAGCACTTTGTGTACGTTGCCTACTCCGGCAACATGAAGGACGAGGGACCATTGACGGTGGCCAAGCGGACCGTCGAGCGGCACCTTCGCGAGAGTGGCCTTGTGTACACGATCCTCCGGCCAAGTTTCTACATGGAGGCCTGGCTCGGCCCAGGGGTCGGCTTCGACTATCCGAACCGCAAAGCGAACATCTACGGATCAGGCGAGAAGCCGATCAGCTGGGTCTCTGCCTTTGATGTTGCTGCCTTCGCCGTGGACGCCGTGAACAACCCGGGGGCCCGCAATGCCGTGCTGGAGCTCGGCGGACCTGAAGCTCTCAGTCCACTGGACGTCGTCCGCATCTTCGAGGAGATTGGTGGGCAGAAATTCGCCGTCCAACACATCCCTGAGGAGGCGCTTCGCGCGCAACAGGCTGCGGCGACGGACGAGTACCAGAAGACCTTCCCTGCGCTCATGCTCGACTATGCGAGCGGCGACCAGATCGAGATGCGTGTGACGCTGCAAAAGTTTCCGGTCAAACTCACCTCCGTCAGCGAGTATGCAAGCCAAGTCCTGGCGACCCAGCCGCAATCCGTTTGAGCCCCCGCCGGCATAGGCTGCGGCGTTTCCTTCGCTCTCCACGCCGACCGCGAGCCGACGTTCACGATTGCCCCCCGACGCGTACCCCTAAGCCCGTATCCGCGGCGATGAACTAAAGCCGATGACTCGGGACCTGCCGGCCATTCTTTCGCGGAATATCTGGCAGGGCTGCACCTGCGCGCCAAGATTGCCGGGCGTGCGGGCGCGCCGGCCGCGAAGCATGATGTTCATGCGTCCCTCCTGATGTTGATGTGGGACTCACGCTACGGCGTCGCGTGTGATCGGCAATCTGGGAAAACCCTCGATCTTTCCGCGGTAATCAGGAGGGCCGTGTACCTGGCCTAGTGGGAACGAGGAATCAGCGCTCGAGCCGTTCCAGCCCGCCGGCCGGTAGGCGTGCTACGGGCTGGCGCGCAGTAGTCGGCCAGGTGCTGGCCGGTGAGGGTCGACCTGGCAGCGACAAGTTGCGCCGGTGTCCCCTCGAAGACGACACGGCCTCCGTCGTGTCCTGCGCCGGGGCCCATGTCGATGATCCAGTCAGCGTGAGCCATCACCGCCTGGTGGTGCTCGATCACGATCACGGACTTGCCTGAGTCGACGAGGCCGTCGAGCAGATGCAGAAGCTGCTCGACATCGGCGAGATGCAGGCCGGACGTGGGCTCGTCGAGGACATAGACTCCGCCCTTCTCCGCCATTTGGATGGCGAGCTTGAGCCGCTGCCTCTCTCCGCCGGAGAGCGTCGTCAGCGGCTGGCCGAGGGTGAGATACCCGAGGCCGACCTCAACCATCCTGTGCAGGATGGCGTGCGCCGGCCCTGAACCAAAAAACTCCTCAGCCTCATCGGTAGACATCGCCAGCACCTCGGCGATGTTCTTGCCGTGGAGGCGATATTCGAGCACCTGTGCCTGGAAGCGCTTGCCGCCGCACTCCTCGCACACGGTCGCGACGCCCGCCATCATCGCCAGATCGGTGTAGATGACGCCGGCTCCGTTGCAATTCTGGCAGGCGCCGGTCGAGTTGGCGCTGAAGAGGGCGGCCTTCACGCCGTTCTCCTTGGCGAAGGCTGCGCGAATAGGATCGAGCAACCCGGTGTAGGTCGCCGGGTTGCTGCGGCGCGAGCCACGGATGGCTGCCTGGTCGACCGAGACCACGTTGGCGCTGCGCGGAATCGAGCCGTGGATAAGCGAGCTCTTGCCGGAACCGGCGACGCCCGTCACGACGGTGAGTACGCCGAGCGGGACGTCCACGTTCACGCCCTGAAGGTTGTGCCGGGTGGCATCCCGGATCTTCAGCATTCCTTTCGGAGTCCGCACGGTGTCCTTGAGTCGTGCCCGGTAGTCAAAGTGGCGGCCAGTCAGCGTCTCCGACGCTCGCAGCTCATCGACCGTGCCCGTGAAGCAGATCTCACCGCCGTGCACGCCGGCGCGCGGGCCGAGGTCGACGACGTGGTCGGCGATCTCGATCGTTTCAGGCTTGTGCTCCACCACCAGGACGGTGTTGCCCTTATCGCGCAGCCGCAGCACCAGGGCGTTCATCCGCTGGATGTCGTGCGGGTGGAGCCCCACGGTCGGCTCATCGAAGACGTAGGTCACGTCCGTGAGGCTCGACCCGAGGTGGCGGATCATCTTGACGCGCTGCGCCTCGCCGCCCGACAGCGTGCCCGACGGCCGGTCGAGCGAGAGGTAGCCCAGCCCGATCTCCACGAACGAGTCGAGTGTCTGAAGCAGCGTGGCGAGCAGCGGCGCTACCGACCGTTCGCCGAGGCCGCGGACCCATTCGGCCAGGTCGCTGATCTGCATCGCGCACGCATCGGCGATGTTGATACCGCCGATCCGCGACGACCGGGCCGCCCCACTGAGCCGGGTGCCGCCGCAATCGGGACAGGCGGTGAAGGTGACCGCCCGGTCCACGAACGCCCGGATGTGCGGCTGCAGCGCGTCAGGGTCTTTAGAAAGGAACGACTTTTGCACCTTGGGGACCAGCCCCTCGTAGGTGAGGTTGACGCCTTTGATCTTCACCTTGACCGGTTCCTTGTAGAGGAAGTCGTGCAGCTCCTTCTTGGTGTACTTGCGGATCGGCTTGTTCTTGTCGAGGAAGCCCGACTCGATGAAGATCCCCACTGTCCACCAGCTGTCCGTCTTGTAGCCGGGGATGGTGATCGCGCCTTCGGCGAGCGACTTGGAGTCGTCGAATAGCTGGGTGAGGTCGAGATCGGAGACCGTGCCCCGGCCTTCGCAGCGTGGACACATGCCGCCGGTGAGGGTGAAGGATTGTTTCACAGTCTTGCCGGCGCCGCGGTCTATCGTGGCCGCCGCGCTCCCTCGGACCGAGGGGACGTTGAAGGAGAACGCGTTCGAGGAGCCGATGTGCGGCTGCCCGAGCCGGCTAAAGAGGACCCGCAGCATCGCGTTGGCGTCGGTGGCGGTGCCGACGGTGGAGCGGGCGTTGGCGCCCATCCGCTCCTGGTCGACGATGATCGCGGTCGTCAGCCCTTCGAGTACGTCGACCTCCGGACGCGACAGCGTCGGCATGAAGCCCTGCACGAAGGTGCTGTACGTCTCGTTGATCAGCCGCTGCGACTCCGCGGCGATCGTGCCGAACACCAGCGAGCTCTTGCCCGAGCCGGAGACGCCGGTGAAGACGGTGAGGCGGCGCTTGGGAAGGTCGACGGAGATGTCCTTGAGGTTATTCACCCGGGCACCCTGGACCCGGATGAGGTCGTGGGTGTCTGCAGGATGGCGCGCGCCAGTAGGGGTCAGGGTAGGGGTCAAACCGGCTCCTTCAAGGTGTATTTGGTATTCGGGGAGGATCAGCGGGAGACAAGGGTCTCCTGCGCAATCCCCACTCAGCCAGTCGCAGTTCCGGTTCGATTTACGTACCGGTTGGCAGACGTCGCCTATGTTGGGTTTTGGAACGACGTCCAGGGACGCTCGCCGCAGTGAACGATGCCGTGTTGCGCATCAGAGCTGGAAACAGGACTCGAACCCAAGCTGGGCACAACCTGGAATGGCAACGAATGGCAAGCGAATTCTGGTCGCAGCGCGTCTCAGCTTAAGTGCTGGGCGCGGCGGCGGCCGGAGCAGGCGAAGGCGACTAAGGACAAGATCACTAGCGTTATGGCGATGACGACGACTGGCAGGGGGGCGCCGGTCTCGCCGAGGGCAAAGCCGAGCAGGATCAATAAAGGGCTGGCTATGGCCACGGCCAGCTCGGCGCGGGTCAGCTTGCGCCACCCCTCTGTATTGAGCTGGAGGCCGCCGCGACCGCGGTCCAGAACTCTCTCGCGGGGCAGACGCTCGTCAGGGTCGAGGTGGAAAAACGGCTTGGCGCTTGAGGCCACCTTCCACGTGGTGCCTGCTTCCAGCGTTTGGGCAGCATGCTCCTGATGCACTAACTGCGCGCCTTCATCGGTAACCTTCAGGTACAGGCCGCTGCCATGCTCATACATGGTGGCCTTCTCCGCGTCACCGCCCATACCACAACAATACCAACTGATGTGAGAGCGCAATTAGCGGGAGACGAGTCTCGAGCTCGCGAAGGACGCAAGCTGGAGAGAAAAGCGGATACTCGCTCAGCAGGCATAGGTTGCCCGCGGGTTCGAATGGGCTCTCCCCGTCTCGACGCCCATCATTTGTCATTTCGGCGTCGGATCATTTGGCCGCTGCAGCCTTCTTCGAGCGCTTTAACGCGACTCGGAAAGGCTCACTGAGGCTGCTAACGGAGATCGAGTGAAGCGGGCCCTTCCTCGGGCTTGACCGGTGGGGCCGTGTCCGTCGATCCGCATGCCGTCAGGAAATGGGTTTGCGTCCGGCGCTCGCTGCGCCGGGCGCAACCCTCAACGCTGTTGCCTACCTGGACGCCGGCTGTTTCAGTGAGGGCGCCGGTTTCCCAGTTAGCTGGTAATGGAAACCGAGCCCACTACTCTCCGACCAGCTCTCCACGATTTTTCCGTTGGCGATCCGATCGATTCCCATCATCGCGAGGCTGATTCGCTTCCCGGTCGGTGCACCGTAGGCCGCCGAATCCTTCGTGTGGGTGCCGCTGAGGGTTAGGCGCGTGGCAACTTTGTCCCCCTCGGCAATGAGGTCCTCGATGTCGACGCGCGCATCAGGGAACCCCGATAGAACGACCTCAAACTCTTTCTTCATATCCTCGCGATTACTCTTCGAGCCATCCCGGCTGTCCCAACCGATCCAGTCCGCACCATAGAACCGATCGATCGCAGCCGTTCCTTCGTCATTTCCGGCATCTGTAGCGCGGCGGACGAGCGCCTTATTCTCTTCGGACATCGCAATCCCTCCAAATCACAAGCGGCCACCGACGACACCGTTTTAGACCTCTGTTCGGAGGCTGTCAAGGAGCACCGGCTGGGAGTCTACGGCGGGGTTCGTCGCCCACCCTAGGCACCGCAAGGGGAGTCCAGTAGACGTCTGGCTGGCTCGCTAGATTGCAGTCGCGAGCTCCGCTCCAATGGCGCTCTTGATTAAGGCGATCCGTCGATTCGCCCGAACCAGTGGGCTAGCGACACCGACATTCGCGTTGGGAAAATCAGCGGGAGACGAGTCTCGGACTCGTGAAGGACGCAAGCTGGGGAGGAAAGCACATATTGCCCGTGGCAGCCTAACTAGATCGTCAGCGGACGGTCAGCGGACGCTCGACGGACGCTCAGCGGACGTCCAGGGTCTTCCGCGCAATCCCCCACTCAGCCAATCCAGGTTCGGTTCAGCTACCGAGCAGAGTCTGTACTTGTCCTTGGGTCAGTTGATACGGATAGGTCGTTCCGTAGCCGGCGGAAGCGCACCTTAGACCTCCCAACCTGAAAAATCGTGGAACTCGAGGACGACTTATCTAAAACTCGAGAGGCGCTTCCAACCAGTGGCAACGGCTACCCCGAGACTAAGGCCGACAACTGCAAGCGCCGGGCGAGCCGAGGAGACCCTCATCGCCGTCAGAACGACCAAAATAGCCGCCAAAAACACTGCCGCCGAAAGGAACCCTGCCAGGCGGCGAAGATCTGCACGTAGCACTGAAACGATGCCTAGTCCTAGGCCTGCAAACAACATCCCGATTGCCGCAATGTAAAGCCAGGTATGGCCGCTGCCCCGAAACGCAAACCGGAGAGCCAAGGCCGCCACCATTACCGTGCCACCGGCATAGAAGAGCCGCATTGCGAGGGATCGCAAGGCTCCCTCGGGCCTCATCCCTCCACCCGACGTGGAGCCCGCGCCGTTCATCTCCTTGTCCATTGCTATGTCAAATGTACTTGAGCAAGACTGGTGGTATTTGCGGCCCCGAGTCCATCCCACGCCTGCCTTGATGGTCTCCGCAAATCGCTACCAATCGGCGAGCTGCACGGCCGGCCTACCTACGTAATTAACCGGGACCGTTCTATCGCTGCTGCATCGATTGGCCTGAAAGAGGCCGCGCACCTAGCGTGGTCCCGGACCGATCGGCAGAAAGGCTGATGCTCCCACGACAACGAAGACCAGCCCGAGGGCCACCGTTATCAGCCTTCCGACGGCGGTCTTTATCGATGGAGCGATCGGAATGAACTGCATGGGCGTACGTGGCGTCGTCCAGGCCGTCCACCTTTTGTTAAAGACGAGTAAGGCCACGCCCACGATGATCAGAAAAGCGCCCCAGATCTCCACGCCGAGCGGCAGGTGTCTCACGTAAAAAAAATGCGCCCCAAATCGAACCCGGAACTGGTGATTACGAGGGCGGCATGCTCATGCGGTACCAATCGTAGCTGCCTCGTTAAGGCCGAGCAGCGTCGGTTTGGATCCAGTAAGGTCGAGCCCATTTTGGGCGGCCCAGCCATAACCCAAGAACGACCAAATTTGCCGCAATGAAAATGAAGACACCGACAACATCGGCATGCAACAAGCGCGCCATCCCTGAAAGCACGAGGCCAAGGCCTTCAGGAACGGCCCCGATTACGCCAAGCTGAGCTGTCTCCCACCACCATGGCCACCTTGAGAACGGCTCGCGACGAATGACCTCAACCGCTCTCGGGGATTTGTACATGAAGACGCCCATCCCAGCGAGGGCAACGCCGAACCCAAGCACGGCAAGAGTGCTCATGTCACCACCACTGAGGGCGATAGCCGAACAACCAGCCAAACGCGGCAAACGCCATAAGCGCAAGGAAGAGAGTTAGCATGCCTGGCGGCCTGTTCCGCTTCCTTAATCAGCAAGCTCAAGCTGATCAATTAGCGGGAGACGAGTCTCGAACTCGCGACCTCAACGTTGGCAACGTTGCGCTCTACCAACTGAGCTACTCCCGCGTTGCGACTCCGAATTATAGCCATCGCTGACCGGCGGATCGGTCGACGTGGAGCCCGCGGCCAATTCGGCGTTACCGGCGCGTCGCGGCCCCGTGACCGGCGCGCAGGGCTGCCCGCAACACTCCGGCGCTATCACTGGCAGCATGGGTCTGAGGGGGACCGGCCTCCGCCTGCTCGTGGCGGGCGGCGTCGGAGTCAGTATTTTGCTGGCGAACGCTTTACCGACGGCGGCCGACGAGATCACCGATGCCCAGGCTCGCCTGCAGATCATTGGCAAGCTGAAAGGGACTCTCAAGGACAACCTGCAGAAAGCCCAGGCGCAGGAGATTGCACTCCAGCAGCAGCTGCAGGAGACCCGCGACACCATCAACCAGACGATCGATAAGATCGCGGCCGCCGAGCGGCGGATCGCCGAGCTGGAAGGCCAGATCGCCGCGCTCGACGCGAAGATCGCCGAAGAGCAAATGGAGCTGCGAAAGACGAAGGCCGAATATTCCACCTTCGTCCGCAGCGCCTATAAGAGCAACACCGATCCCCTGGCGCAGCTCCTGGCTGCGCCGGACTTCCAGGGCTTCCTCAACCGGGCAGTCGCCATCGAGCACCTGACGTACCTCGCCAACAGGCTGATCGACCACATCCACCAGGTCGACCTCCAACTGCACGATCAGCAAGACCTGGTCAAGGCCAAGAAAAAGGAGGCCGACAAGAATCGCGCCGACCTTGTCGACCAGAAGGCCGCACTGATCCAGCAGCAGGCCCACCAGCAGGACCTCGAGAACCGGATGCGCCAGAGCATCGCACAGGTGAAGTGGGAGCTGACCGCCATCGATGGCCAGTCGGCCGCCCTGGCGCAGCGGATCGCGGACATGGAGATCGCTCGGCAGGACCAGCTCATCGCGGAGGCTGAACAGGCAGCCTGGCAGCAAGCGCAGTTCTGGATGCAGCACAACCTCTTCACGCTGCCCAATGCGGGAGCCGGGCACTCCACCAAGTACCCGCTGATCTGGCCGCTGCAGCAGGGCAGCATCACGCTGGTCTTCGGTCCCTGTACTCAGGCCTTCGAGCCGCCGGGCTTCGGTTATGCGCACTTCCACGCGGGCGTCGACGTGGCCTACAACCAGGGCTCACCGATCCTCGCCGCCGACGACGGCGTCGTCGTGGCAGCCTCGTCCAGCGTCATCAACGGCCAGCTGGTCGGCTATGGAAACTACATCATCGTCGCCCACCGCAATAACTTCTTCTCGCTCTACGGTCACTTGCTCGGCTTCCAGGTGAAGGCTGGCGACAGCGTTCACCAGGGCCAGTTGATCGGCTACGAAGGATCGACCGGCAACTCCACCGGGCCGCACGTCCACTTCGAGTACCGCTACGGCGGCCAGCCGACCAATCCCCTCCCCTACCTCCCGCCCAACGGGCCGAATAATTTCAGCCAGTAAGGGCGAAGGCGCGGGCATCGTCCCGACCCAACCGTCGCTCCAGCCGTTGCTGCCGGCGCTCGAGATCCATGCGCCATTGCGCGTTCGATACCACCGCCACGGCGAGCAGCCGAAGCGCGTCGCTGACGATACGTCGGGCGGCGGCCACGTCTCGCGCCTGGTGCTCGAGCAGCTTGGCTAGCTCGATCGCCGCCGGGTACGGATAGGTCTGGGTCTGCCAGCACTCTTCCAGCACCGTACGGGCTTCTTCCCACCGCCCCTGCCGGCGTAGCAGGCGCGCCAATCGCAGGCCCAGCGCGCCTCGGGCGGCTCGCAGCGCTCCGCCAACCTGATGCTCCTGCCAGAGCTGCCGATATTCGCGGATCGCCTCGACTTGAAAGCCGCGTGCCTCATAAAACTTGGCGCGGCCGAAGCGATCGAGGGGATGCAAGTCGTGGGACCCTCCCAGCAAAGTCTCGAAGCGCGCGAGCAACACCACCATGGAGAGGACATCCTGTTGGTTGTGGAGGAAGACCGGCTCGAGGGCGCGCGGATCGCCCTGGCGCAGCCACGCGAAGTAGCGGCTCGGGATCAGGCTGCCGGGGAGGTCGTCGGCCCGATGCAGATCGAGCACACTCTGCTCGATGGTTTGCAGCGCACAGTCGGGCAAGCGTGGCCGAAAGATCCGCCGCGCCAGTGTCAGCAGGTCGAAGTGGGGCGGCGACGGCCATGCCGCACGTCGCAAAACGAGCCGCGTCTGCAAGAGTGGCCAGTCAAAGCTGCGGCCGTTGTAGCTGACCAGCACGCCGGCCTGGCTGATGCACTGGCCTACTGCCCACAGCAGCGCCTGCTCCTGGTCGAAGTCGCACAGGAAGTACTGAGCGAGGGCCAGTCCATCCCCTTCCCGCCAGGCCAGGCCGACCAGAAAGGCGACGGTGCCGGTCCCGCCGGATAGTCCGGTCGTTTCCGTGTCCAGAAAGAGGGGGCGCCGGAGCTCGTCCGGCGCGAATCCCAGGCAGGTCGATAGCGCGCCGACCTCCTGGCTCCCATCGTCCGGGAACCATTCGCGGCGGACCGCGACCGGGCCAAACGGCGTGGCCTCTTCGGCGCAGTTGGGTGGGAGGCGGCCCCCACCCTGGGCTCCCCCAAAAGGGGAGGGAAAATGGGAATGTGATGGTGCCGCGCTGCGGGGGCGCGCCGTGATGGCAGCGATGCGCTCGCGGAGCGCAACGAGGTCGGCGGTCACCGAGCCGCGGCAGTAACCAGGGCGGCCAGTTCCAGGAGGCGCAGCGCCACCGCCTTCCCCTCCTCCCCGACCTCGAGCGCCGGGCCGACGCAGGACGGGCAGCCGCTCTCACATCCGCAACTCAGGACCAGGTCGTGGGCGGCCACCATGACTGCCGCCGCGGTCTCGAAGAGTCGTGCGCTCATGCCGACGCCGCCCGGGTAGCGCTCGTAGACGAAGACTGCCGGGGTGCCGGTGTGCGGGGCGCGCGTCTCCGCGTACGCTCCGAGGTCGCGCGCGTCGCACATCAAGAAGAGGCAGGCGACCTGGCTGACGACGTTGGCCACACCCTGCAGCGCGCCTTGCATCGCCGGCCGCGGGAGCCCGCGCGCGACCTCGGCCGGGATTTCCAGCCAGAACGCGGTGGTGTGCAGCTGCTGCTCCGGAAGGCTGATCGGTCCCGACCCGACGTTCTCGTGGGTGTGGAAGCGGATCTTCTTGAAGATGGTGGGTAGCGCCGTGACGCGCACCTCGCCGTGGTGGACCGTCAGCTGCTCCGCTGGCCGGCTCGCAAACGTCTCGAGAACCTTGATGCTGACCGCGAGGTTGGCGTCGGTATAGTAGTCGACCTTCACCGGCCGGACGTAGGCTTTCTTCTCTCCCCAGTCCAGCCGATCGACATGGTATTGCGCACCCTCGTGCAGGTAGATCGCTTCTTCGTGCAAGAAGGTCGGCGCCGAGAACTGGTCCATCTCGCCGACGACACTCGCGCCCCTGGTGACGTCGACGATCACGACGTTGTCGGCGTTAGCGCTTCGCAGGCTGACGCCTTCGGCCGGAAACGCATCGGCGCTCCAGTGCCAGGCGTCCCCGGCCTGGTGGACGGCACCATCTTCTTCGAGAATGCGCAACAACTCAGCGACCGGTGCCTGCCCAAAGGCTTCGCCATTGGAGAGCGGGAGCTCGAAGGTCGCCGCTTGCAGGTGGGCGCTCAGAATCAACAGGTTGTCGGGATCGATCAGCCCCTGCTCCGGGTCGAGGCCCAGGAAGTACTCCGGGTGGTTCACCAAATACTGGTCCAGGGGGCTGCTCGATGCAACGTAGACCGCGGCCGCGGCGCCGCGCCGCCGGCCGGCACGCCCGATCTGCTGCCAGGCGCTCGCAATCGTGCCCGGATAGCCGCATAACACGGCGGCGTCGAGGTGGCCGATGTCGATGCCGAGCTCCAGCGCGTTGGTGCTGACGACGCCTCGCACCGATCCATCGCGCAGACCGTGCTCGATCTCACGCCGCTGCAATGGGAGATACCCGCCGCGATAGCCACGTATCGTCCCCGACTGGCCCAGGCGGTTCGCCAGCGATTGCTGTAAGTAGCTGAGCAGGATCTCAACCTGCAGCCGCGTCCGGCCGAAGACGATCGTCTGCACGCCGCTCCGCAGGAAGGTTTCCGCAATGCGCTGACTTTCCAGGGTGGACGAGCGCCGAATGCCGAGCTCACGATTGACGACGGGCGGGTTGTAGAAGAGCAGGCGCTTGGGCCCGCTGGGTGCCCCGTTGTCGTCGACGAGCGTGATCGGGCGGCCAGTCAGGCGTTCGGCCAGCTCCTTGGGATTGGCGATGGTCGCCGAGCAGCAGATGACCACCGGGTGACTGTCATAAAAGGCGCAGACGCGCCAGAGCCGGCGCAGCACATTTGCCAGGTGGCTGCCAAAGACACCGCGGTAGGCATGCAACTCGTCGATCACGACGTAGCGGAGGTTGGCGAACAGTTTGACCCAGCGGGTGTGATGCGGCAGCACGCCGGTGTGCAGCATGTCCGGGTTGGTCACCACGATGTGGCCGGCCTGCCGGATTGCCTGGCGGGCGCTGACCGGCGTGTCGCCATCGTAGGTGTAGGTCTTGAGGTCGACTTTGAGCGCGCCGACCAGGCCATGCAGCTCGGCGAGTTGATCCTGGGCGAGTGCCTTGGTCGGAAACAGATAGAGCGCTCGGGCCTCCGGATCCCGAAGCATCGCCTGGAGGACCGGCAGGTTGTAGCAAGCCGTCTTCCCCGACGCCGTCGGTGTGACAACGACGACGTCCTTCCCGGCCAGAGCCAGGTCGGCGGCTTGGGCCTGGTGCGTATAGAGGCGGCTGATGCCGCGGGCGGCTAGCGCCTGCCCTAACCGGGGGTCCAGGGTGCCAGGAAAGCCGGCATAGCGGGCTGGGCGGGCCGGAACGGTGTGGTCGAGCGTTAGGTGGCGGCGGAACTCATCCTGGACGAGGAGCCGATCCAGCGCGAACTCGATCGACATGTCCACGCATCTTAGCGAACATATGTTCGGAGCGCAAGAGCCCCCTCCCTAACCCTCCCCCTCAGGGGAGGGAACTGGAATCAATCGCCCAGCTTGAAGTACTTGAAGCCTTCCGCCACGGGAAAGCTCTGACCCTTAGCCATCTCAGCGGCCCGCTCGCGGATCGTCTGGTCCAATTCGGCCCAGTCACCCACCTGACTCTTGTGCTCGCGGAGAGCTTCGATCTTGGCGTCGATCGTCTCGCTGATGTCCACCCAGACATCAGGCTCATTCGAGCCGGTCAGATAAATCTCCTTCACGTGATGAGGCTCCAGCCCTTCGTCGAGCAGCTCGGGAAAGACGAGGCGCGTGTCCGAGCCAGGAATGATCGCGTCCAGCGTCGCCTCTCCCGCGGCGCGATGGTCGGGATGGTTGATGTAGCGCTGGCCGCTCCAGCGCCGGGTGGGGTCGGGCGCGACAACGACGTCCGGCTTCGTGCGTCGAATCCAGCGGGTGATCTGGCGGCGGAGGTCGAGCGTCGGCTGCAGCGAGCCATCGTCGTAGCCGAGGAAGAAGACGTCCTTGACCCCGAGTTTCATGGCCGCCGCTCGTTGCTCAGCGTGACGGATCTGTGCCAGGCGTTCGGCGGTCATCGCGGGGTCGCTGCTGCCGCGGTTGCCGTCGGTCAGGATCAGATAGGTGACCTGCCGGCCTTCTTTCGCCCAGCGTGCCAGGGTGCCCGCCGCGCCAAACTCGGCATCATCGGGATGGGCCATCACGACCAGGACGCGAGTCAGTCCGTTGGGCGAATCCATCAAGCGGGAGTCGGGATCGCCGTCGAGACCTCGTAGTCGACGAAGTCCTTGAAGTGCGCGCCCTCACCACACACCGGGCACTTCGGATCGCGCTTCAATCGCAGCGTCCGGAATTCGTCGGTCAGCGCATCGATCATCAGCAACCGCCCAACCAGCGGCTCGCCGATGCCGAGCAGCATCTTGACCGCCTCATTGGCTTCGAACAAGCCGATGATGCCGGG
>Ga0209220_1000416_pt1 | contig 14887 bp, 15 predicted proteins | sample BlaSpr_A8_OM3_M3_FD_187984 | JGI IMG/M metagenome (GOLD analysis project Ga0209220, IMG submission 187984) | Forest soil microbial communities from Thunder Bay, Ontario, Canada - Black Spruce, Ontario site 2_A8_OM3_M3 (SPAdes) (version 2) | ecosystem: Environmental > Terrestrial > Soil > Boreal... | reverse complement strand
GCGCCGCATCGAGGATCCGAAGGCGGGTGCGTCGTGCCTGCTCCTGGCGGACTCCCGAAACGTAACGCCGCTGTGTCTTGACACGAGGCACAGTAATAGCCTAGCATGACTGTATTAATCCGAGTCCAACTGTAACGAATGCGAAAGGAGACCCGCGGCAATGGCAGAAATCGCGACCAAGGGACAGGTGATCGTACGTCACGGAGACGAGGGAGAAGCCATCTGGGCGGTCGGTTCGCTCTTTATGGTGAAACTGGCAGTTGAGGAATCGGGTGGCCCGCTCAGCGTCATGCAGGTGGTCAGTCTGCCGGGCGGCGCGACGCCGCTGCACGCGCACCACGCGGAAGCGGAAGCCTTTTACCTTCTCGACGGAGAAATGACCTACCAGGCCGGTGAGGAGGTCTTCGAGCTACGAACCGGGAGTTTCGTCTACCTGCCAAAGGACGTTCCGCATCGGTTCCGGATCCGAGGGAGAACACCAGCGAAATTCCTCGCGTTCGGCACCCCGGGCGGCGTTGAGCACCTCTATCGAGAGGTCGGGATTCCCGCGACTGAGCTCGTTCTGCCATCGCCCCCCACTCCGGAGGAGTTCGGGCGCTGGCCTGCCGCTGCGCCGAAGTACGACCTGGAGTTGCTTGGGCCGCCGCTTCCCGAGTAATTCTCACAAAGTGGCCCGGGCTTTGGCGGAAGGTCGGGGGTCGACGCCCGACAGAACTCGCAAGCAGCCACCCGACGATGGACCCCCGCGCTAAGAGGCGGCCGGGCAACCGCGATCCAAAGCCCGGCGCAGCAGCGCAGTGAATGCCTCATTCAAGCCGGGTAAGAGAGTTGCCAGACCTGACCAATCGACCCAGCCATCGCCTTCATGTGGAAGGGCCTCTCATCACCACGGATCGGGCGGGCCAAGTCAGCGTAACCGGACTGCTCCATGTGCGTTCCTTGCATCATGCGACGAGCAGGCTTAGCGATTGCCGCTTCGCTGCTTGCGGCCTGTAGCCAGCCGAGCTCGGGACCTCAGTCGGCCGCTTCAACGCCGACAGCTTCTTCGGTGGTTGGACCACAAATCACGGGCGGCCTTCGCGGTACGTGTCGGCTGCCATTTGGCGGGCTGATCGACACGACTACCGGGGCGCCGGCTCGCAGGGGAGGCTTCATCAGCTTTCCAGCTGCTGTATTCAAGGTGGATCCGGCAGCCGATCTCCGCGCGGGCGGTGCCGGTGGTTTTGTCACCGTAGCCAGCCCACAGCTGAACGGTGGGGATGCCGAAGCGTACGACGTGCCTGAGCGCCGCTGGTTACCGACACGACTCTCTCTCGTCGCGCCAGACGGTTCTTCCTACGCGTACTCAGAGCCAAACGGGTTGCACATCGTCGACGTCAGGACCGCCGCGGATCGATTACTCCCCGGTACGAACGCCGCACAACGCAGTTTCTATCCGGTGGCTTACGCAGCAAGCGGGATCTACGTGCTCGAGGGTCCGGAGCAGACGAGCCCCACGGCTGTACCCCTGACGTTGTGGGTCATCGATCCGAAGAGCGGTCACCAGAAGCAGGTCTCGTCGACGGCGACGACGGCGTCAGCCTTTGTCGCTGGCGGAGCAGCATGGATGACGACGCTAAATCCCGCCGACCCTCATCCTTGGCAACAATCTCCGTATGAGCCCTCGTCCGCCAACGACCAGCTCCTTCGTGTCGATCTCCAGTCGGGCGTAGCGACCACATGGTTATATCGGCCGGGCGCGTTTGTGGGACCGGTCGGCGTCGACAGCAAGGGACAGCCCCTTGTCATCGTCGTGAATTCCGCGGCTTCTGAATTGTGGCTTCTCCGGGGACCGCAAACGGGCGACCGGATCTACGTCGGCCCCGGTGCCTACAACCCGGCCAACCGTATGAAGATAGACCACGCTCTTTCCGCCGGGGTGACCGATGCCAACGGCATATGGTTTGTTAATGGAGACGGCGGCGTTGTCCTGTACACACCGGGAGGAGGCGTTGAACTCACATTTGCGATGCTATCGACCGGCCGGATCGGCGGTGCATGTCAGTCCGGCTCGTAACAGCCGATCCATCGTAACTTCCAGCGTATACCCGAGGTTGGTTGCAAGAGTTGCTAAACCTGACCAATTGACCCAGCCATTTCGACTCTATCTGGGCGGCAGAAGCTCCTTCAGTGGAACTCCCAATAGCATTAGGTCGAGCTCAGGAGGTCGCGCCCAGAGAACCTCGGGCAGGCGGTGGGGAGTACCAGTCCACCGAATCTCGAGCCTAGGTCTAGCCGTCTTAGGCACAGCCAGGACGACGCTCGCCCTGCGGATTTGTCCTTGACCGGGCAGCGCCGCAATCTTTGCGAAGCGCGTGCCGTAGTGACCGGCGACGAAGTCGGCTGCGCGCCCGCCGATGAGCCATGGCGCGCATCGCTCTAGGACTACGGCGAGAGCAGAGGCCCAACCGGCTGGCTCCGATTGCTGAAAGCCGAGACGTCGACCACTGGCGAGCCGTTTTACCTCGTCCGACAAGTCGACCCCGGCCATAGCGAACGCCTCGTCATATGCGTGCTGCCTGATCAGCCGCATCGACTGCCGCGCCGGATCAGTCTCATCGGCGATGAAGCGTCTCACGTCCACATGCCAGCGCTCATTTGGCGTCGTCTCGCCTGCCCGTAGGTCCCAGAGGCACCGCGTGTCGTCCCACCGATGAACGTTCTCGTCAGCGAAGGCAAAGCTTTGCGTTCGGACGAGTATGCGACCGGCGGCGTTGCTTGAGGCAGTCAGCCACCTCGTGTGTCGTCTCTTGTCGTTTTGTCTTAGCTCTAGACGTTCGAGCAGAACCTGAGCCTTCCCAATCTTCCCGCGCTTGCCCCTCGGGAAGTTCCAAACCAAGTCAATCGGTGAGAGGTTCATCAGCTCCGATATCGCGGATACGGCTGCAAGGTCCCGCGGAAGCTCGACCTCGCACAGAGCGCAGAGTTCATCGAGCGATCGGCTCCGATAGTCGGGTGTCCTCTGGAGCAATCGCGCTGCCCAGGCTTGTCGCTCACGATGGGTTGCCTTGAGTTCGGCTGAGCGGTCGACGGGCCCGGTCGGGTTCGCCCGGCGCATCTCCTGCAACCACCCTCGAATGGCAGCCACTGCCTCCTCAGCATCATCGGTAGTCACCAGTTGGTATTTCAGGCCGCGCTTTCCATTGGACAGCTCAGCGCTATCGTGCCCGGTGGTATGCAGACCTTCTGGCTCGACCAGGCTGACAATTAGCCGCTCGTGGCCTTTCTCATTCTTAGACAGGTGTGCATGAACCTCGCCCGGAATTCCGGTCGCCGTGATTAGAAAAGCTGGCACACGCTCGGCCCGTTTTGGCGGAACCACCTGCTCAGGCAGGCCAGGCCGCAGGATCCTAAAGCCATCGTGGCTGACGGCGTGAGGCAGCGGCAGGACAGCCGTTCCTACCTCCACGCCTTCGGCCCGAAGATCAACTAGAAGGATCTCGAACGCATCGAACAGCACGCCGACAGGTTACCGAGTCTCTTGGCTCACAAAAACGCCGCGATCAGGGTGCCCATGCGGGCAGACAGACTCTTGTCTAGGCAAGAAAGGATTGTTGCTAACCGTGACCAATTGACCCAGCCATCGCCTTCAACCGACCTCTCAGATGGGCGGCTCCCGACTCCTCGGTGCCGCGCGAGCGCCGGCGAATGACGGTCGCGAGTCGCCATGCTGGATGGGTGCGTCTACTCGCCGACGAATGATCCGTCCGGGGCCATAATGAAGTCCCAAGAGAGGGGCATAAAGGCGCGCCACCCGAAGTCATCGATCGCAACGCTGACTCGAAGGTTTCCGTTGGGACGGTCGTCCCAGAACGAAGCAACCTCTACTTGATACCGTTTCGCGGATGGCCCAACAACCTCTCGAGTATCCGGATGCTCGAGCGTAAACCGCTGCAGCTCCTGGTAGGTCTCGCGACGAAGCTCGTCAAGGATCACTTTCGCAATCTGGGCAGCCTCTTCTTTATCCATTACGTGCTGGACTTTAAGCGCATTCTGAATGGCGTCTGGAATCAGCCGCCGAAGAAGAAGCGGGTGATGTGGAAGAAGATCGGGGCAGCGAAAGTGAGCGAGTCCACCCGGTCGAGGATGCCGCCGTGCCCGGCGATCATGTTTCCGAAGTCCTTGACACCGCGATCGCGCTTGATTGCTGACATCACGAGCCCGCCGCCAAAGCCAGTTAAAGCGATGACGAGCGCCTGAAGGCCCGCCTGCCAGAACGTAAAAGGCGTCGCCCACCAGATCAGCGCGCCGAGGATGGTCGCCGCGGCAATGCCGCCGACAAAGCCTTCAACGGTCTTGCTCGGGCTGACAAGCGGCGCGATCTTGCGGCGACCGAGGAGCTTGCCAAAGATGTACTGGAGGACGTCGCTCCCTTGCACCACGATGACTAGAAACAGAAGGAGTGTCGGACCGGGCGTGCCGTGGCCGCGGATGCTGAGACCGAGCAACGCCGGCGCGTAACTCAGGCTGTAAACACAGATCATCAGTGCCCACTGGATGGCTGAGACGCGCTCGAGAAAGTGGGTGGTGTCGCCCGAGATGGCGATTCGGAGCGCCAGGAACAGGAACGCGTAGACCGGGATCAGGATGGTGAAAAGGCCGTACCAATGCAAGCCAACGAGGAGGTATTGGAGCGGGGGGATAACGAAGAAGCTCCAAAGCAGCGCCCGATGATCGCTTGGCCGGGTCGGGACGAGCGTGATGAACTCCCGCAGGGCGAGGAATGACAGCAACGCAAAGAGGACAACCGAGCCAACGGGGCCGACCAGGACGGCAAGGGCGAAAACGATGGACATCACCCACCAGGCGTTGATCCGCGCGTTCAGGTTCTGGACTGTTGCCATCGCCCGCTCGTCGCGGGTTCGGCGCTCGATCAGCCGGCCGATGACGGTCGCCACAATGAGCAGGAGGATCAGGCCGCCAAATAGGCGCTGCAGTGCGAGATCGTGAAGCAGGTTCATGCGGCCTCCTTCAGCTCCCGGACGGCCTGACGGGCGCGCTCGAGGAATGCATCCTTCTCTTCGGCAGGTTGCAGGTGCAATGGCGCGCCAAACGTGATCCGGCTCAGCATCGGCACCGGAAGCAGGTGGCCCTTGGGGAGGATGCGATTGAGGTTTTCAAGGTAAACGGGGACAACCTCGACATCGGGGCGACTGTGGCAGAGGTGATATAGGCCGCTACGAAATGGGGCGAGGTCTTCGCCGGATCCGCGAGTGCCCTCGGGGAAAAGAATGAGCGAGTGGCGGTCGTCGAGCGCTTCGGCCATCTGGTCGACCGCCTGGCGGCCGAGCTGGCCCGCTGCGGTGCCGGGAGCGGCGACCCGGTCGATCAGGACCGCGTTAAACACTCTGGCAGCGAGGTATCGGCGTACCATGTCGCGCTCCCAGTAGTCGCGTGCCGCGACCGGGCGAGTGAGCCGGCGCAAGCGCGAGGGAAGGTAGGACCACAGGACGATGAAGTCGAAGTGGCTACTGTGGTTGGCGATGTAGACCCGCTGTCCCTCGGTGGGCACGGAGCCGAGCCAGCGAACGCTACTGCCGGCCAACACCTGGGCAACGACGGCGAGGACCGCGGAGATCATTCGACTGGACGTTCCTGGAGCAGTCCTGCGATCAGGCCCAGGCGACGGATGATCGTGAGCGCGGTACCAAGGCCGATGATGAGGAGGCCGAAGCTGAGGAGGCGCCCGTGATAACCGGCGACGATCACCTCGAGAATGGACGCGAGGCAGGCGAGCGTGAGGAGGGCCATCCGGTGCTGTTTCGCCATTGGACCGATAAAGCTCTGCTGGAACCCGAGCGCGCCGCCGAACACGCGCACGTAAGCACTGAGCACAGCGAGCAGCGCCACGAGCCATCCGAACGTGATGCCCAGCGTGCCCAGCCAGGTGAGCACGTAACCAGTCGGTGCCAGTATCAAGACGTCAGCAAAGCGGTCGGGCACCTCGTTGAAGAGGTCGCCGGTCGCCGTCTTTCGACCGCCTTCCACCGCGACCAGTCCGTCGAGCATATTGGCGAGCAGCCGGAGCTGGATCAGACCAGCCGCGAGGAGCAGGAGGAGGACCTGGACGGGGCGGGTGGCATGAGGGAGGAGCAGGAAGCAGGCGCCGGCGCCGGCGGCAGGGACCAGGCTCAAGACAGATATGGAGTTTGGCGCGACGCCCCGCAGAGAGAGCCAAGTGGCGACCGCCTTCGCCCAAGCGCGGCCGCGGGTCTTGAGCGGGCGGCGGCCCGTCATCGCGTCCAGTACCAGACGTAAAAGCCGACCCAGAAGAGCACATAGGCTCCGACCCAGAGCCCGAAGTGGCGCCGCAGGGTGCCTTGCAAAATCCGGCCGCCCACGCCAGCGGCGGCCGCGACCGGCACGAGGCGCAGCGCCCGGGAGGGGATCGTCCATAGGAGGAGGACGGGCAGGCTGACACCGGCGAGGGTCAATTGGGTTGCGTACACCTTATAAGGAATACCCTGGAAGGCGGCTGGGAGCAGGGCGCCGGCTCCGTGATCCGAGACGCGGGTGGTGGCAAGCGCCAGGCTGGCTGGATGGATGCCTGGGACCCATAGCAGGAGGTGGGACGCGTGGGTGCCGAGCCAAAATTGAATAGCCAGAACGAGGAAGACGGCGCCCACGAGCGTTCCAACGATCGAGGTAAGGGCAGCCTTCCACCAGTTTCGGGGCGACATGGCCGCGATGAAGGCGACACCCACGTCCGGGACGATGAAAAAGACCGTCGATTCGGCGAGTCCCCAGACAAAGCCAACAAGCCAGTCATGACGAGAGCACCAGGCGCTGGTTCTCGCCATGCCCTCCAAAACGCATTACCGGCTGAAAGGTTTCTGTCGACGACAGGCCAGACTAAATCGTTGGCAGCCTCGCGGCCTTCTTACTCGTCTCCGCTGCCCCGACGTCAGCTCTCGTACCTTTTTGTTCGGACTGGCGTTCACTAGCGGGATGACGACTGCCGCTCGATCGGGCATTGCCGGTCTCGCGGTACTGGCCATCACCGCGGTTTCTCCCGGCGCGGCGACCGTAACGGCGGCGGGCAGCCCGTGGTCACCAGCCGCGAGGATGGTGCAGCCGCACCAGGCCGCGACCGCCACGCTGCTGGCAAACGGCAAAGTGCTGGTGGTCGGCAGTTTCCCACAGTCTGACGCCGGCGCCGAGCTCTACGACCCCGCCGCGGACAGCTGGTCACCAACCGGGTCCATGATCATCCCGCGGGCGGTGGGCACGGCCACGCTCTTGCGCTCCGGCAGGGTGCTGATCGCGGGAGGGATTACGGCGGACACTGGCCACAGCACGACCCGGACCGAGATCTACGATCCGGCAACGAACTCCTGGTCGCCAGCGGAGGGCATGGCTGTGCAACGCAGCAGCCACACGGCCGTTCTCCTGTCGAGCGGTAAGGTCCTGGTCGCCGGAGGCCAGAATGCGAGCGGCTACATCGCGACGGCCGAGCTGTACGACCCAGTCAGCAATCAGTGGACGATGGCCGCCCCCATGGAAGCTGGGTACTCCGGCTCCCGCGCAACCCTGCTGGCGAATGGAACGGTCCTTCTTGCCGGCGGAGCCACCTTTGGCGACGGTCGAGCCGAGCTTTATGATCCGGCAACCAACCGGTGGTCGAACGCCGGCACCGCAGCGAGAAATACAGAAACCATGACCCGGCTGGCCGACGGCCGGGTCCTCATCACGGGGCAAGGCAAGGAAGCCCAGCTCTATAACGTCGCCACCAATCACTGGTCCGTGGCGGCAGCCATGCTCCAGGATCGGGTTGGTCCCAGTGCGACCCGTCTTGCCGACGGTAGGGTCCTGGTCGCCGGCGGCAGCACCACGATCGGCGGCCAGCAGGTCTGGTTGACGAGCGCGGAGATTTACGATCCGGCAGCGAATCGCTGGTCGCCAGCCGGCTGCATGGCCCAGGCGCGCTGGGAACAGACAGCCACCTTGCTGTCGACGAGGGTGCTGGTCGCCGGTGGCGACGTACCGCCTGCGGCGCTATCCAGCGCTGAAATGTTCGATCCGGCCAGCGAGTCCGCCGGCCGGCTGATTGACTTCTGCCCGACCGCTTCGGCGGGACAATCGGCCGTGGACACCCCATCTCCGGCGGCGACGACGGTCGCGACACCGTCCGGCGCTCCGACGGGCGCCATCACACAGGCATCGGTCCGGCCCACGGGGGAGCTGGTGCGGCTTACGGGCGTCCCGGGCGCGGGCACGCTTAGCGTCAGTCGAGCGACGGCCGTCGGGGTCGTTGCTGGTGCCCTCGTCCTCGTCGCGCTCGCTGTGGCGTTCTACCTCCGGGCACGATCGCGCAGGCGTGGCATCTAGGCTAGTAGCGAACTCAGCGGCCGCTCGCGCAAATTTCCCTCCCGCCGCCGGTTCTACGGATGGTGCTGTCCACCCCATCTCAAGAGCCAGTCATCGAGCTTCCGACGCATGGGCTGGTCCGCTGGAGCCACTCGATCCGCTGGCTCCTCGGCTACCTGAACAGCCCGGCACCCCACTACGCGCCGGCGATCGCCTTCAATGCCTTCGTCGCGATTTTCCCCATCACGCTCGGGCTCGTGGCGCTGCTCGTGATCGCGTCGCCAGGCAGACTGGTGACCCGCGAGGTGGAGCGCATCATTCTCGAGGCGTTCCCGGTCGGCACGCGCACGGACATCGGGCACTTGATCTTCTCGGCGGTCAGCCATCCCAAGACGCTCGGCTTTTTCTACCTGCTGGCCATGCTGTGGAGCTGCTCGGCGCTCTTCTCCTGCATCGGTGGCGCGCTGAACGCCCTGCACGGTGTGACCGGACGCCACGTGATCAAGCAGCGCCTGATGGGGCTGCGGTTGAGCCCCGCGCTGCTGGGCACAATCATCGTCCTGGTTGCGCTGGAAACCTTCACAGACCGTTTGCCGAAAACGCCACTCATCGGCATCGTGGCGGCCGTCATCGTGCTGACCTTTTTGGTTGCGTTCATCTATCGCACCGCGCCTAACACCCATGTCCCGATTCGGCAGGCGCTGCCGGGGGCGTTCCTGGCAGCCCTGGCCATCGTGGCGGTGACGCTGGCTTTCCCGCTGTACACCAGCCTGTCATCAGAGATCAGCACGCTCGGCCGAGGGCTGGCGATTGCCCTGGTGCTGCTTGGCTGGCTCTACCTGGTGGCGCACATTCTGCTCCTGGGCGCCTACTTCAACAACCATCGTCGTTACCGGCAGGGCCCAGCCAGGTCGGCCACAACCGTCGAGACTCTCTGAAGACCACGCGCGGGCGTGTAGAGCGAAATGCCCTGGGCGTCGGCAAACCAGATCCCGTGCTCGTCGGCGACAATCTCCGCGAGCTGCGTGCCTGAGTACAGTTGGTGGCTCTGTTTCGCCGCCGGCACTTGCCAGATCTGGACGCTGTCCGGGGAGCCGAGCGATTCAGCGACGATCAGCGGATGTTTGTCGTGGTCGAAACCCATGACCGCGAGCGACTTCCCGGGCTGGTAAAACCACGGCACGGTCGGTCCACCGTTCAGATCCCGGCGCAGGATTTGGTTCGGCATGTTCGTTCCGGTGAACTGGGAAAAGACCGGATGGGGGTCGGCGGGATTGACATCGGGGAGCCAGGCGGCAAATCCGCCGACCGCGATCACCGACTTGTCGCTGAAAACGGTCTGCACTGTGCCGGTCGCCGGATCGAGGAGCCAGAGGCCGGGCCCGGGCGGCCCCTCCCATTCATGGTTGAAGTAGACGCCTTCCTTCGCGTAGTACAGCACCGTATCCGGACCCTCGGGACCTTTGAGCGTGCGGTCGATTCCAGTGGCCACGTCGACGATGTGAATGGCGCCGAAGTCGGTGCTGTAGGCATAGTGCGAACCGTCCGGTGAGACGCTTCCGGCCTTCGCCGGCAGCCAGCGCCCGAGTGGCCAGTCGTAGGAGCCGGCGCCAGGACCACCGCCGTACAAGTAGGGCCGGGCCGTGGTCCGGTAGCGCGTTCCGTCCAGAACGACGCCACCGTTCGCGTCACTAGAGAGCTGTCCGCCCGGATACGTCAAGAAGCCTTCCGACGGAACGCGTCCTTGAGCGGTTTGCGTCCACGTCACGACCGGCAGCCGGCAGGGCAGTCCACCCGCGGATGCCGTCGTGCTGGAAGGCGACAGGGATAGCGTGGCGGTCGGCGAGCCGGTGGGATGCCCGCCAGATGCCGTCGTCGGTCCGCCACAGGCGGCCAGGATCACGGCTACCGTGCAGATTCCAATTCGTTTCAACAGTCAGAAAACCCGCTGGGCAGCCAGTTAGTTACGGGGCAACGCGCGCTACGGTCGGGCGCGTAGGTCACATCCTTCTAATGCCATGTCGTCATGAATCAGTGACTCTACGGTGATTGCCGGCTGGCAGTCAACGCGTCTTACTCAAAGCGATGAGGCGCACACTCGCGCGTATCTCGCTTCTTGCCCTGGCGATGCTGGCAGCGGGCCTGGCGGCCGACGTGCCAGTCGCTGCAGCTGCGCCGCCATCCACGAACTGCCAGGTCTTTCCCGCCGACAACATCTGGAACACCGACATCTCGACGCTGCCGGTCCACGGACAAAGCACCCAGTGGCTGGCGTCGATGGCATCGTCGACGACCAAGCTCCACCCGGACTTCGGTGGGCCCCCGTACGGGTTTCCCTTCAACGTCGTGGACCACACGCATGCGACCGTGCCGGTGACCTTTCAATACGCGAGCGAGAGCGACCCGGGTCCGTACCCACTGGGGTCCGACACGCTGATTGAGAATGGCAGCGATCGCCACGCCCTGATCATCAACAAGGACACCTGCACGCTCTACGAACTGTTTGGTCTATCAGGCAGCGGATCGACGTGGACCGCTGGGTCCGGCGCCATCTTCCCGCTCGGGTCGGATGCGCTGCGTCCGCTGGGCTGGACATCGGCCGATGCCGCAGGCCTGCCGATATTCCCCGGGCTCGTTCGCTGGGACGAGGTGCAGGCCGGTGCGATCAGACACGCGATCCGCTTCACGGCGCAGCAGTCGGACCGGAGCTTCCTCTGGCCTGCCCGGCATCAGGCCGGCGCGGCCAACAACGCAGGGCTGCCGCCGATGGGTGCGCGCTTCCGCCTGAAGTCGACCTACGACATCTCGCATTTCAGCACGCAGGCCAAGGTCATCCTGCTCGCGATGCAGCATTACGGGCTGATCCTGGCGGACAACGGCAGCAACTGGTTCTTCAGCGGGACCGAAGACGCGAGCTGGCCCGACAGCCTGCTGAGCGAGCTCAAGACGATCCCGGCCTCGCAGTTCGACGCCGTCGATGAATCGTCGTTGATGATCGATCCGAACTCGGCCGCGGCACGGTCCTGCGGCAGCGGCGCCGCCGACCGGATGGGGCCGGGGGGTTCGCCACATGCGGGGATCCTCCTCACGCCGGTCTGGTGCAGGGTTCCGTGGCTCTCGCGCAAAGCATCCGGATTGCCGGCGATGCGATTCGCGACACCGCGTCATTCGTCTCGCTGAGACCGCCTTAGGTACCGAATAACGCCTCGATTGCCGCGTGGCCACGGCGCGCGATATCCTCGGGGTCCTGTTTCCAGTAGCCGGGATTGAAGGTCTCGAGGCTCCACGGTCCCGTGTACCCCCGGGCCTTGAGCGCGGCGACCAACGTCTTGAGTTTGATGACCCCCTCGCCGGGGAGGACGCGGTCCTCGTCCTCGATCTGCCGCGGCGGCTTATCGGGCGCGTCATTCAGGTGCACCAGCGCGAGCCGCTCGACCGGAAAGGCGTCCAGCGGCAAGCTGCCACTCGCATGCCAGTGACAGGAGTCGAGAATGAGGTCGATACCGTCGATGCCGTCGACGGTCTCGGTGGCGATCTCCGGCGTGTTGATCGGGCAGTCGCCGAAGCCGAGGAACTCGAAGGCGATCCGGATGCCCAGCCTGTCGGCTCGATCGCGGGCCAGCTCGAGCGCGTCGCGCGTCGCCGGCATCGCCCGGCGCGTTTCGAGTCCCGGCGCCCGCGGGGGGATCGCCAGCAGATACGGCGCGCCGAGGCCCTGGCAGATCTGCAGTCGGTGTTTCAAGTCATCCTCGATGAGTCTGCGGTCCATCCGGCCGTCGGCTTGAACAGTGAGGGCCACGCCATTCAGGGTCAGGACGTCCTTCGGCCGCACAATGGTAGTCGTGGCGCGGACCTCGGCCGCGTCTTTCAGCAGGCGCTCCGCGCGTGCCTCGATTCCGGCGTACCCGGTTTCGCGCGCAATCTCCAGCACGCGTTGCGTCGGCGTCGTCATCAGCGTCGCGCCGTTCAGATAGATCGCCGTCATCACTTATCGCGGATGACGCCGAAGGTCAGCCCGGCCACCATGTACTTGCGCGCGATCACCATCAAGACGAGCGGCACGGACATGGCGATCACACCTGACGCCGCCATGTCATTCCAGATGATCTCGAACTGGGTGACGAGGCCCTGGACGCCCACCGGGAAGGTCTGGGACTGCGGCGTGGCGGTCAGGATCAGCGCGAAGAGAAACTCGCTCCAGGCAAACGTGAAGACGATCGTCGCCGCGGCCAATAGGCCGGGGAATGCCAGCGGCAGCAGCACCTGGCGGAACGCGGTCCAGCGGTTGGCACCATCGATGAGAGCCGCCTCCTCGAGCTCGATCGGAATCTCCGCAAGGAAGCCCTTCAGCATCCAGATCGCAAAGGGCAAATTGAAGAGTGAGTAGATGCCGATCAGGGCGATCGGCTGATTGTAGATCTGCAACGTGCGGACGATCGCAAAATACGGGACGACCACGGCGACCGGGGGGAGGAAACGAAGCGAGAGTGCCCAGTTGAGGACACCTACGCGCAGCTGAGGGGGCACGGAAAGGCGGGTAATGGGATAGGTGATCACCAGCCCGATCGCCAGCGTGACCAGTACGGTTGCCGAGCATACGACCACGCTGTTCTTGAGCAACACCCAGAAACCGCGATCGAAGAGGACGCTGCCGTATGAGTTCAAGGTCGGGTGCTGCGGGAAGAGCGTGATCGACTGATACAGTTCCGCTTTGCTTTTCAACGAAGTCGCGATCAGCCAGTACAGCGGAAACGCGTAAAGAAAGCCGGCCACGCCGAGGCCGGCGACGATCAGGATGATCCGAAGGCTGATCGCCAATCGTTTCGCTCCGCGTCTGGGGGAGGGTAGGCTGGGGGCCCGCATCAAGCGCGCTCCAGCGGGAGGGCTCGCGTCACGAGCGAGTAGAGGATGCTGATCGAGACCAGCACCATGACGGCGAGCGCCGCAGCCTGCCCTCCGTCGAAAAATCGAAACTCGATCCGATAGATGTAGAGGCTGAGCAGCTGGGTGGCCGTCCCGGGGCCGCCACCGGTGAGGATGTAGACATGGTCGAAGACGCGGAGCACGTCGGCCACACGGAAGAACAAGATCAAGAGAAACAGTGGTCGCAGGTAATGAAACTCGATGTAGCGAAACTGCGTCCACCAGGTGGCCCCGTCGACCTGCGCCGCCTCGACGGACTCCTTGGGAACCGTCTGCAGTCCGGCAAAGAGCACGAGGTAGACAAAAGGCGTCCACTGCCAGATGTCGACGCTTGCCACCGAGCCCATGGCGAGGATGGGGACACCCAGCCACTGGATCTCAGAGTGCGTGATGCCAAGCGACTGCAACACGTAGTTCAGTACGCCGTAGCCAGGCGCGTAGATCAGCCGGGCCACCACGCCCACCGCGACGGGCGGGACGACCAGCGGCACAACGGCCAGCACGTAGAGCGTCGCCCGCAGCCCGGCGCTCTTGACGGCGCGATGCACCAGCAGCGCGAAGCTGAGGCCGAGGAGGATCTCGGTGGGGAGGACGATCACGGCGTACAGTCCGGTGGCGCGCAGCGCATCGACGAAGAGGGGATTGCCCAGGGCCCGCGCGTAGTTGCGGAAGCCGACGAACGTGCCGTCATCCAACGTGACCGATTGCCAGACCGCGATCACGAAGGGGATCGTCACGATGACGAACACGATGCCGAGCGCCGGCAGCAGGATCTTGTACGCGAGCCGCTCCTGCCGGCTCCGCCGGCGCCGACCGGCCCCCACCGGTTTCGAACCGGTCGGGACCGGGAGTTCGGCGACCACGCGGCTCACATCGTCAAATGTAGGACGGTTCGCTTAAGACGGGTAGTTGGCGGCCTTCATCAGCGTGCGGATTTCACCCGCCGCCTTCTGCATGGCGGCCGCCGGAGTCAGCAGCCCTGCCACCGCGGCGTTCATCGCCGTCCCATACGAGGTTTCGACGGCGCCCCACTGGTCGGTCCGAGGCCGCCAGTTCGGCACAGCCGCGAAGGAGGCTGCCAGCGCCTTGAAGTAGGGGTTCGCCGACGCCAGCGACGCATCATTGAGGATGCTGTTGCGGATCGGGATGCCGCCCTGGGCGACGTAGTTGCGCATCTTGTCGGTCTTGAGCATCCACTTGATGAAGTCGGCCGCGGCTGAACCGTTCTTCGAACCCTTGGGGATGCCGAGTAGCCAGTTGCCCATCATCCCCAGACCCTTGCCGCTGGGGCCCTGCGGAATCGGGATGTAGGCGACCTTGCCCTTGACCTGGCTGACCGTCGGGTCCTCGACGATGCCCGTGATCTCACCCGGCCAAACGGTCGACTGGTACGCCTTACCGGTGGCCATGGCCTGCGAGCGCTCGGCGGCGTCAAAACTTTCGGCACCCGGCTCCGCGTATTGCTTGAGCTTCCTGGTGAGGAAGTCGACCGCCGTAATGGAAGCGTCCGAATCGAGCTGGACCTTCCAGGTGTCATCGAAGATGTTGCCACCGAAGGACCAGAGGATGGGCAGCGAGTCGCTGCTCACCGGGTTGGTCGCTTTGCCGCGGATGACGT
>Ga0209220_1000415_pt1 | contig 14891 bp, 16 predicted proteins | sample BlaSpr_A8_OM3_M3_FD_187984 | JGI IMG/M metagenome (GOLD analysis project Ga0209220, IMG submission 187984) | Forest soil microbial communities from Thunder Bay, Ontario, Canada - Black Spruce, Ontario site 2_A8_OM3_M3 (SPAdes) (version 2) | ecosystem: Environmental > Terrestrial > Soil > Boreal... | reverse complement strand
CTAAACTCACCTTTCCACACTTTCCACAGACCTGTCGCGACGCGTCGAACATTTGTTTTCGAATACAAATTCGGTGCGAGATCGCGCCGTCTTTCCCCAGCCCCAAACGGACGTTTCCCTGCTAGACTAGCCGCCATGTCGGAAGCCCTGGCGAGTTCTTCCGCGACCCTTCGGCCAGGGCAACAGGTTCGACCGAGAGTCCGACCCACTCCGCGTCCGGTTCAGCTGGGCACTCGCTACCTCGGGTTGCTCTCGACCTGGGCGGTCGCCGTCGGGCTGACCTTCAAGTCCGAGCTGCTGTCCCCGAACCAGGTCTGGCTGGCGACGGCGGGCCTCGCGGTCTTTGTCACCCTCGGCCTGGTCTTCCTCCACGCCCGCAATCGCACGCCGGGGTGGGCGAGCCTCGACCACTACATCGCGCCGGTGCTGACGATCATCGCGGCCGCCACCTTCTCGATGCTGCAGACGCCCGACTACCGGGTGCACGCGGTGGCGATGCTGACCATGGGCGGCTTCATCTTCGCCAGCAGCTTCGTCGATCTCTCGCGCGGCATGGGTCGTGAACGCCCGCTCCACCGCTTCCTGCGCGACGCCACCACCTTCTGCGTGCTCCTCGCGCTCTTCTACCTCATCCTGCAATCGAACGACCTGGCGAATCCGATCAAGCTCACCGCGATCTTCGTCATCGCGCTCTTGAGCGGCTACCGCAGCTTCCGGTTTGCCACCAAGCGCGAGGGACTGGCGCTGCTCTCAGCCTTCCTGACCGCCGGGACCGTGACCTTCGGTGCCTTCGGCATGGTGAACTACCTCAACCAGGGGAGCCAGTACGTCGCGGTGATCCTGGCCTTCGCCTGGTACGCCTGGCAGGGATTCACGGTCCACGCGCTCGACGATTCCTTGACTCGGCGCATCATGTTCGAGTACGGGCTCTTTGCCGTGATCTGCGTCTACCTGATCGCGCTCGCGCTGGTGACCGGCCGCCCGATCGGTTAACCGTCGATCGCGGGCTGCGCGGCAAACTGCCCGGCGGGATCGTTCGCTCCCAGCCACTGGTATGCCGTGACCAACCTGAGGTTGGTGTCACCGCGGGCATCGAAGCTCATGGTGCCCATGGCGCCCTGGTAGTCCCTCGTGAGCGCGACCTCCTTGAGCACCTGGTCGCGCGTGGGCAGCTGCCCGCCGGCATCGTCGATCGCCCGCGCGATCGCCGCGATCAGGAGCCTGGTGGCATCGAAGGCCGGCAGGCTAAAGGTGCCCACCGCGTGGCCATAGAGGCTCTGGTAGTCGCGGACGAAGCCCTGTGCCGGCCGAAGGCTGGCGGCGTAGGGGCCGACCACGGTGTAATAGCATCCGCGCGCGGCGGCGCCGGCGGACTTCGCGAACTGGCTGTTGGCCAAGCGGTCACTGCCGATCAGCGGCACCTGGGGCATCCGCGCCGCCATCTCGCGCCGTAGCGACGCCGCCGCGCCGACGCCCGCACCGGCGAAGTAGACGACGTCCGCCCCCAGCTCGGCCGCCCGTTCGACGCGCGATCCGAATGCGGGCGGCTGGTTGGCATCGAAGGCGCCGAGATCCGACGGGTCGAGGACGGTTCCGCCGTCTCGAACGAAGCGCGCGACGAACGCGGCGGCGATCCCTGAGCCGAAGGTGGTCTGATCGTTGATGACGAAGGCCCGCTTCTTGCCCAAGGCCTTGAACGCCAGATCGGCACCGGCCGCCCCTTCGACCAGCTGGGTCGTCACCACGCGAAAGAAGTTGTTGGGGCTGTGCGGGCGAAGCCGCGCGCTCAGTCCCTGGCAGTGGCCGTCCGCCGGCTCCTGGGTCAGGCACTCGTTCGTGGTGCCGGGGCTCACCATGGCGAGCTCCACCGGATTCGCGACCGGTAGCTCACTCTTGGCCAAGCTGTCGTAGAGCGGGCCGACCATTGCCAGCACCCGGGCGTCCTCGACGAGCAGCTGGACATTCTTCGCCCCTTTCGCCGGATCGTGGATCCCCTGGCTGACGTCGTCATAGGTGATCGCCTGCAGGTCGAAACAGGCATCGGGGTGCCGGGTAGGGCCGCAGACCCGTCCGGCCTGCTTGATGGCGAGGTCGATGGCGTTCTTCGTCGGCAGCCCATCCGGCGCATCGTCACCGCTGAGCGGCAGGTCCACCCCCAGCTTGATAACGCCCATGGAATGCACCGGCGTGCTCACGCCAACGGTGCAGCCCGCGAGACTGAGGGCAACGATGGTCAGCGAGGCCAGCGCGCGCGGCTTCATCCAGCGGCGTGCCCCCTGGCGGTCGATCGATTCAGATCCCGAGGTAGGCTTTCTGAACGTCGGGGCTCTCGAGCAAGGTTTTGGACGTCCCTTCCTTGACGATCCGTCCGGTCTCCAGGACATAACCACGGTTCGCGACCTGCAGCGCCTTGGAAGCATTCTGCTCGATCAGCAGGATGGTCGTGCCCTGCTGGTTGATTTGACGAATGACCTGAAATATCGTTTCTACGAGGATCGGGGCCAGGCCCAGCGACGGCTCATCGAGAAGCAGGAGTTTGGGGCGGGACATCATGGCCCGACCAATCGCCAGCATCTGCTGCTCCCCACCTGACAGCGTTCCGGCAATTTGGTTGCGGCGCTCCTGCAGGCGTGGAAAGAGCCGGAAGACCGTCTCCTGGTCGCTACGGATCGTCGTCGGGTCGTCCCGGATGTAGGCCCCCAGGAACAGGTTGTCGCGGACCGACATTCGGGAGAAGACGCGGCGGCCTTCGGGCGCGTGCCCGATGCCTTGCCTGACCACTCGATCAGGAGAAAGGCCGGCGATGTTCACACCGCGGAGGCGAACCTGCCCTCGTGCCGGACGCGCTAGGCCCGAGATCGTGCGCAGCGTCGTGGTCTTGCCGGCCCCATTGCTGCCGATCAATGTGACGATCTCTCCCTCGTCGACGGTCAGCGACACGCCGCGGAGCGCCTGGACCCGCCCGTAGTACGTGTCGACCGCATCGACCTCGAGGAGCGCCATGGTCAGGCGCTTTTGCCGAGATAGGCTTCGATCACACGGGGGTTCGTGCGGACTTCTTGCGGCTTGCCCTCAGCGATCTTCTCGCCATAGTCGAGTACGAAGATCCGCTCCGAGATGCCCATCACTACTTTCATATCGTGCTCGATCAGCAGAATCGTGATGCCCTGCCCGCGCACTCGCTGCACCAGCTCCATCAGCTCGCCCTTCTCCTGCGGGTTGGCCCCGGCGGCTGGTTCGTCGAGCAGGAGCAGGCGCGGGTTGCCCGCAAGCGCCCGCGCGATCTCCAGGCGCCGCTGATGGCCGTACGGGAGGTTGCGGGCATAGTTATGGGCCTGCTCTTCGATGCCGACGAACTTGAGCAGCTCCATCGCCCGGGCATGGACTTCGCGCTCTTCGCGCCGGGCTCTTGGCAGTTTGAAGAGTGAATCCCACAACTTGGCGTGCATACGATGGTGCTCACCGACCTTGACGTTGTCCACCGCGGACATGTAAGAGAACAACCGGATCTGTTGAAAGGTACGGCCAATGCCACGGCCTGCGATTTGGTATGGCTTGAGCCCGGTGATCTCCCGGCCCTCGAAGGTGATCGCGCCGCTCGTCGCTTTGTACATCCCGGTGACCGTGTTGAAGAGCGTCGTCTTGCCCGCCCCATTCGGTCCGATTAGGGAAAAAATCTCTCCTCGATTGATCTCGAAGCTCACGTCGTTGACCGCCGTCAGGCCGCCAAATCGCTTCGTTAAGTGGTCCAGTTTAAGGATCACTTCAGGGGCGACGGTCGCGCTCACACGTCCTCCGCGCGGAGGTCGAACACAGAATCCTCAGCGGTGCCCTTTTCCAGCTCCTGTTCGCGGATTCGACTGGGGAAAAGGCCCTGCGGGCGCAGCACCATGATGGTGACCAGGATCAAACCGTAGACGAGGTAATTGAGGCGCTGCACCTCGTCCCGCAGCCCCACCCAGTCGCCATGGCTCTGGTTCAGCGTGCCCAGGCCCACGGCGTTGGCAAAGCTTTCGGACCAATAGGGGAGATTCGGGAGGATGAAGTACTGCGTGGTGTAGATCAACAACGCTCCAACGATGACCCCGGGGATGTTGCCCATCCCACCCAGCACGACCATGACCAGGATGCTCACCGAGACGATGAACTGGAAGTTGTCGGCGCTGACAAGCGAGAGCTTAGATCCGTAGAAGCCGCCGGCGAAACCGGCGAAGGACGCTCCGATCGCGAACGCGAGCAGTTTGACGGCCACGGTGTTGACGCCGCTGGCGGCCGCGGCGACTTCGTCCTCGCGCACCGCCATCCAGGCGCGCCCCATCCGTGAGTTGTAAAGGTTGGTGGCGAGGACGATGCAGACAGCGATCAGCACGAGCATCAACAGGTAGAAATCCATCGGATAGGCGATCTGATTCGTAAAGTCGAAGTTCTTGACAAATTCAATCGGTGCCCCGACCCATGGGCCCGTCAGGAAGAACGGCAGCTTCGGCGGATCGATCGCGGCAATCCCATTCACGCCCCCGGTCCAGTTGCCGATCGGCGAACCCGGTCCGAGGTATTGAACGACACGTGGGACGATCTCCCCGAATCCTAGGGTGACAATGGCGAGATAGTCGCCGCGGAGGCGCAGAGTCGGCGCCCCGAGAATGATGCCGAAGCACGCCGCAACGAACATGGCCGCGAGCAGCAGCACCCAGAACGTCACATGGAACTCGTGATGAAGTGGACTCCCCAGGAGTTGACCCGACGCGAACATGCCGTAGGTGTAGGCGCCGATCGCGAAAAACGCCGCGTACCCGAGGTCCAGGAGTCCGGCAAATCCGACCACCACGTTGAGGCCGATGGCGAGCAGGACAAAGACGCCCGCGTCCGCAGCCGTGCTGACCAGGTGGTTACCCTCTCCACCCGTGACGACGTCGGCGATGCTCGGAAAGAGCAGGGCGCCGAGGATCAGGAAGGTGTAGATGGTCCGGTTTCGGCTCTTGAACCAGCCACTGGCCCAGCGCATCGGCCTGTCAGTGGCGAGCAGGCGACGGCTCACTTTTCCGGCACCTGCATGCCCAGCAAGCCCGTCGGTCGGAAGACCAGGACCAGGATCAGGATGGCAAAGATCCAAACGTCGGACAGCGCCGCTACGAAGTAGGAGTTGGAAAAGGCCTGCACGAGCCCGATGAAGAGGCCGCCCAGGGCCGCACCCTGCAGGTTGCCGATGCCGCCGAAGACGGCGGCGGTGAACGCCAACAGGCCGGCCTCAAATCCAAGGTCGAAGCGCACGCTGTTGAAATAGAGGCCGAAGATCATGCCGCCGGCGCCAGCCAGTACCGCGCCGATGAAAAACGTCGCCGAAATGGTTCGGTTGATGTCGATCCCCATGAGTTGGGCAGCCTCGCGGTCCTGGGCCGTGGCCCGCATCGCCTTACCGAGCTTGGACCCGTTGATGAATAGTGTCAGCAGGATGACGAGCACAATGGCTGTCACGATTACCACCAGGTCCTTGACGCCGATAGAGGCGCTGCCGGGAAGGGGAAATCTCGTGCTGGGCAGCAGGTCGGGAAAGTGGACATTTGATGCGCCACGCCAGACATACATGATGCCCTCGAGAATGAACGACATGCCAACGGCGGTGATCAGTGGGGCAAGCCGAGGAGCGTTTCGAAGGGGGCGGTACGCGATCCGCTCGATAGCAACGTTGATTCCCCCGTTGATGGCCATGACGATAACCGCGATCAGCAGGAGGGTCAGCCAGAGGCCCACCCCGCTGGATCGGCCTTCGGCGAGTCCGAAGGCGCCGATGAGGGGCATGGAGATGAAGGCGCCCAGGGTGAAGACATCCCCATGTGCGAAGTTGATCAACTCGATGATGCCGTAGACCATCGTGTAACCAAGAGCGATCAGGGCGTAGATCGCGCCGTTTGCGACGCCGTAGACCAGGATTTGGAGGAAGGGCGGGTTGTTGCTGATGGCCTTCGGGGTGAGGAGGACCGTCAGGATCAGGATGACGGCCGCCAAGAACACCCACGTGCCGAGAGGACCGCTCAGGGCTGCCCGGGTGCGTTTCAGGCTCGCGACCAGTTTGCTTCCCCTCCAGACGAGAAAAGAAGGGGCGAAGACCGCCCCTTCCGTTCTATTGTGCTCCGGCTAGAGACCGTTCGTGTAGTCGACTTTGGAGACGTAGTACCAGCCGTAGTTGCCCTGGGTCGTCAGCGGCGCGGTCGACCCGGCAGCCGACGTCGCCTGCGCCTGGTAGATCGAGATCACCTTTGCCGTGGTGTCGCCGTTCGCGTCGAAGGTCGTGTGCCCGAGGACGCCGGTGTAATCAACCTTGGTCATCTGGGCGAGCACCTGGGCGCGGGTTGGCATGTTGCCACTGTTCGCCTGGATCGCCAGGTGGATTGCCTGGATCAGGATCTTGGTGGCGTCGTATGCCGGCATCGTGTAGGCGCCGAAGTCGGCGGCGTTCGGATAGGCAGCCTTGAAGCCGTCGATCGTGCTCTTCGCGGCCGGGTTTCCCGACGCGTCGACGGTCGCGATGCTCGCGAAGATTCCGGACGCCTCAGGATCGGCGGCGTCCTTCAGGCAATCGCCGTTGACGAGGCCGTCACCGCCGAGGAACTGTGCGGTCGCTGGGAAGATGCCCTTCATCTGGTTGCGCATGACGCACAGGTTGTTGCTGTTCGTGCCACCAGCGTAGACAGCCTGCGCATTGTGGCTGAAGGCCGACTGCAGGAACGACCGGAAATCGCTGATGTGCGAGGCATTTGGGAAGTCCTGACGGAGGACGACGGTCCCGCCTTTGTTCTTGAAGCGCGCGGAGAACGTGTCGGCAATGCCCTTGCCATACGCCTCGTTGTCGGAGGCGACGGCGACCTTGGTGAGCTTGAGCGTATTCAGGGCGTAGTCAGCGACGGCTGGACCCTGGTAATCATCGGTGGTCGCGACGCGGAAGTAGTTGTTGGTCCCGCTCGGTCGCAGAGCCGACGGCGTGTAGCCGGCGCCATCTGCGCAGCTGATCTCAGCCCCACCGCTGAGAGCGGATGGAATGTAGACCGGCTTGGTCAGGCAGGGGTTGGTGTTCGCCGGGCTGATCTGGACCATGCTCGCGCGGTTCGTCACCGGGATCTCGGCTTTGGCGACGCTGGAGTTGAAGGGCCCGATCACGCCGAGGACCTTCGTGTCGTCGACGAACTGCGACATGTTCTGGGCGCCCTTGGCGGGGTCGTGGACGCCGCCAACCGCGTCATCGAGGTTGAACACCTGCAGCGTGAAGCCGTCCGTTGAGCCGACCTGCGAGACCGCAAACTTCACTCCATTCAGCGCGGGAACGCCGTTCGAAGTCTCGGCGCCAGACTCGGGAAAGTCGACCCCAATCTTGATCGTTCCCTTGTTCGCGGTGCCGCTCGTTGACGATCCGCATGCGGCCAGTGCCAGGCTGACCGCGGCAAGCCCAGCGAGCAACTTAGGCAATCTCATACGCTCCTCCTCCAAAGTTTGAATACATCCTGAATTCGCGCCGTCCGACGGCGTAGCTCTTTATACAACCTTGCTGCGGTCGCGGCAACAAAACGGGCAAGACTTCTAATACCGACTAATAATCGGGGCTTTTCCCACAAGCATCCGGCAGCGCCGCCGTTGTGATGCCCAGCAACTCGAACGCAGGCTTGACAACGCTTTTCAAGCGCGCGTAAGGTATGCGACGCATCTCAGGAGGGCAGGCGATGGCCGAATTCGCAGAACGCATCAAACCAAGGGCTCAGTATGTCGACGAGGCGATCGAGCTCGCCCTCGCGAACCGCTGGGTCGAGGCCGTTCAGGTCAACCGGGGCATCATGGACCGCTTTGGCCCGGACGAGGACACCCTGAACCGCCTGGGTAAGGCCTACACCGAGCTCGGCCAGCTCACCGAGGCCACAGACGCCTACAAGGGCACCCTGAAGATGAACCCGGTCAACCCGATCGCCGTCAAGAACCTGAGCAAGCTCCAGGCGCTGCGCGGCGGGCAACCGGTCCCCACTTCGAAGGCGAAAGTCGACGTCGACGCCTTCATCGAGGAGACCGGGAAAACATCGCTGACGGCGCTCCACGTCCATGCCGAGGGTGACCCCTGCAGCAAGGTCGCCGGCGGCGACCCGGTCAAGCTGATCGCGGCCGGGGACACCATGAACGTCGAGACGTCACGTGGCATCGTCCTTGGCCACCTGGAGCATGCCCTGGGGCGCCGGTTGATCAAGTTCCTGGAGGGCGGGAACCGCTATTCCGGAGCGGTCGCCACCTGTGACGGGGGCGCCGTCAAGATCATCGTCCGAGAGACCTACCAGGACCCAAAGTTCTTCGGGCGCCCGTCCTTCCCGATCAAGCGGGGGCGTGACGAGTTCCGGCCCTACGCCAAGGAGTCGCTGCTGACCCGGAACGCCGACGTCGAGGAAACCGAGGAAGATGGCGAGGAGCCGGCCGAGGAGCTGGACGGCATGCACACGGTGGAGTCGGCCGAGGACGAGGTGGAAGTCCCCGAAGCCGACGAAGACAGCCGCAAAGAAGACGTCTACTAAGTCGGGGCGCCGGCCGCCTGCCTGGCCCGCTGATAGTGACGCCGAGCCTTTACCCGATTGCCACACACCCTCATGTCGCACCATCGCCGGGACTGATTCCTGGTTCGGTCAACCCAGAGCCATCGACAATCCGGCCCCGAGCACTGGCCGATGCGGCTGATGTCCGCCGATGTGAGCAAGTCGCCGGCCGAGCACGCGATCGCGTAGAGAACGCGATGCATTCGATCGCCGACAAGCATTGGCTCCCACCGGTAGCGGCTGACGTCCCTCACCAAGTCGCTGTGGACGACTGCCTGCTGGATCGATGGCTCCAGCGACGCGATCTCCTCGAGGGCGATCCGCCCTTCACTGAGCGCGGCAAAGGTATCAAAGATCGCCTCACGGAGTGAGTGCGCCCGGCCCATGGTGCGTCGCGAGCGCTGGGGATCGCTCGTGGCGTGGGCGCAGAGCGAAGCCTCTTCGCTTTTAGAGATCAGACCGGCCTGTTGGGCCCACGAGGCAAGATCCGCATATGAGGCAAGCCGCTCGATGGGCGACGCCGATCGTCGCCAGCTCATCGTATTGGCAAAATCCAGACAGAGCGCGCCACCGGTCCGGTGAAACTGCCAGATGGAGATAACCACCCATAGCATCGTAGGCGGTTAGGCCCTTTCATATACTGGAGGGCATGCTGCACTCGGGTCGGGCCACGCTGGGCAGCCTCCTGGCTGCAGCCCTTGCCTTCATCGTGTGCGCAGGTTGCGCCGGCGCGGGCGCGACCAGGATGCAGGCGACTCCGACTCCCACCGGACCGGTTCAGGCCGTCATCGCCGTGGGCCAACGCCCCGGCGTTCCGGTGGCAGGCGAGGGTGCGGTCTGGGTTCCTAACACGGCCGATGGCTCCGTCTCACGCATTGACCCACACACGAACCGCGTCGTGGCAACCCTTCGGATCGGCGACCAGCCCGGCTTCTATCATCGCTATTGCGAGGCCAAGTGGAATGTTCACGCCTTCATGGGCCCGTCGTTCCATGTGCGGGACTGTGATCTGCCCAGTGCGTTGGCGGTCGGCGCCGGGGCTCTTTGGGTCTTGAAGAACGATGAGAAGCAGGTCCTCAGGATCGACCCTGGGAGCGGTCACATCGTGGCCAGCGTCCCCATCGGGTTCGTCCCGTTCGAGATCGCAGCAACGGATAGTGCCGTTTGGGTCGATGGTTACTACGACGATGCGGTAGTTCGCATCGATCCACAGACCAACCAGGTCGTCGCCAGCCTCACCGTCCCCGACGGCGCATCAGGCATTTCTTTGGCCGACGGGGCAGTCTGGGTCGCCAGCAGCATCGCCGGAAAGGTCTCCCGCATCGATCCCGCGACGAACCGGGTGGTGGCGACCCTTGCACTGGACTGTCCGGCTCGCTGTGACGGCAGCGTTCCCCTGGCGATTGCCGCCACCGCGGACGCGATCTGGGTCCGCACCGTAGGCGACGGCCTAATGGTCCGGATCGATCCTCACACGAATGGGGTCGTGACCACCACCGCCGTCACCCCTTCGGTCGGGCGAGATGGGCAGGATCACCTTGCGGTCCTGGCAGGTTCCGTTTGGGTTTCCGGGATCAGCCTTCAGCGAATTGATCAACAGACGAATCGCGTCGCGGGTACCGTCGACGTCAACGCCACGAGCGCGAACGCCGGGTTCGGATCGCTCTGGATTACTGATATCTTCGGACGGGTCGAGCGGATTAATCCCTAGAGCACTTTCGAAAGAAACGAGCGCGTGCGCTCCTGCTGCGGGTTCGCGAGCACGTCGCGGGGCTTGCCGGCTTCGACGATGACGCCGCCGTCCATGAACACCAGGCTGTCGCCCACCTCACGGGCGAAGCCCATCTCGTGGGTCACAACGACCATCGTCATGCCATCGTCGGCAAGGCCACGCATGACGTCGAGCACGTCGCCGACCAGCTCCGGGTCCAGGGCGGAGGTGGGTTCGTCGAAAAGCATCAGCTTCGGCTGCATCGCCAGGGCTCGCGCGATCGCCACCCGCTGCTGCTGGCCACCGGAGAGCTGGTTGGGATAGACGTTGACTTTGTCCGCCAGCCCGACCCGCTCGAGCAGCGTGCGCGCCCGCTCGGTGGCCACCGTCCGGTTTTCCCGCTTCACCCGCATGGGCGCCTCGATCACGTTATCCAACGCCGTCTTGTGGGGGAAGAGGTTGAACCGCTGGAACACCATGCCGATCTCGGAGCGTTTCTTGCAAACCTCCGCGTCCGGAAGCTCGTACAGCTTGTCACCCCGTTCCTTGTAGCCGACGAGTTCGCCGTCGACCGAGAGCCGGCCGGCGTCGATCTTCTCCAGGTGGTTGATACAGCGGAGGAAGGTGCTCTTGCCCGAGCCCGAGGGGCCGATGATGCACATGACTTCCTTTGGAGCGACCTCGAGATCGATGCCGCGAAGGACCTCGAGCCGGCCGAAGCTCTTGTGCACCGCCTCCGCCTTGACCATGGGAGCGGGGCTCATCGCATCAATGCCCCCTTGGCAACAACACCGGCAGCTCTTCAGGGACCGGTGGTGGCGCGTGGAACGTGATGAGTAGCCGGCGGAGCCGCTGGATCGGTGTCGGCGGTAACCCGCGCTGGGCGCCCCGCGCGAAATACCGCTCCAGGTAATACTGGCCGACCGTCAGGATCGAGGTCATCGCCAGGTACCAGATACTCGCCACAATCGCCAGCTCGATCACTTCGAAGGTCGCGCTGGCAATCTGCTGCGATCGGGTGAAGAGCTCGGGCACCGCCGCGACGAAGGCCAGCGACGAGGTCTTGAGCATCGAGATGGTTTCGTTGCCGGTGGGAGGAATGATCACCCGCATCGCCTGCGGCAGGACGATGCGGCGCATCAGCAGCAATCGCGTCATCCCCAGCGCCTGGGCCGCCTCGGTCTGCCCGTGCTCGACCGAGATGATGCCGGCGCGGACGATTTCGGCCATGTAGGCGGCTTCGTTGAAGCCCAACCCCAGCACCGCGGCCATGAATGGTGCAATCAGCGTGTTGGTGCTCGCCTGCCAGTGGATGCTCGTGAGTGGGATGCCGACCCCGATGTTGGGCAGGACGAGGGCCAGGTTGAACCAGAAGAAGATCTGCACCAGGACCGGCGTGCCCCGAAAGAACCAGATGTAGATCCAGCTGACCCAGGACACCACCGGGTTGGGTGAGAGCCGCATTACCGCCACGAGCACCCCCAGCACGATGCCGATCAGCATCGCCAGGATGGTCAGCTGCAGGGTCGTGATGATGCCCTGCAGGATGAGGCGGTGGGTGAGATAGTGGCCGACCACGCTCCACTTGAGGTTCGGAGCGGTGGCCAGAGTGTAGACGATTTCGGCGGCGATGGCCAGGACGACTACGGCCGCCACCCAGCGCCCGAGGTGCCGGACGGGGACCGCCTCGATCGCCGCCGGACGCTCTCTTACCGCATCAGCCACACCAGCTCGCTACCTCAGTAGGTGGGCACGCAGCTGTCACCGATGGAGTTGTTGTCGTTGAGCTTCACGTCCGAGCTCTTGACGGCACCATCCTTGACGCCCCAGTTGTTGAGGATCGTCGTGTAGTAGCCGTTGTCGATGAGGTATTTGACGGCGTCCGTGATGGGCTTTTCCAGCGGGCTGCCCTTGATCAGGGCAATGCCGTAGGGCGAGACGCTGCAGGGCTTGCCAGCGACCTTCAGCTTCGAGTTGTTTTGCTTGACCGCGTAGTCGGTGACCGGCTGATCGGCCCACATGATCTCGACCCGCCCCGACAGCAGGGCGGAGGTGACGTCGGTCTGCTTTTCGAAACTGCTCACCGTGATCTTCTGCTTGCCGGCAGTCGCGCAGTTGTCCTTGTCGTTAGGGATGGCCGTGCCGCCGACCTGCTTTCCCATGAAGCCCCAGGCGTCAGATTCCTCCGTCGTCGTGGTCTGTACCGAAACCGTGTGTCCACACATGTCGGCGGCCGTGTTCACGGTCGGCCCGCCCGTATTCACCGCCCAGGCCTCTCCAGCCTTGTAGTAGGTGATGAAATCGATGCCGCCGTCCTCGCGCTTTTGGGTGGGCGTCCAGCTCGACAAGCTGAACGCGTAGCGTGAGTTGCTCGCCTTGAGCTGGGGGATGATGTTGTCGAACGAGACGTTGGTGAAGGTGCAGGTAAGGCCCAGCACTTTGCAGATGGCGTTGCCCAAGTCGATGTCCCAGCCCTGGACGGCCCCGGTGTCCGGATTGATGAGCTCGTTCGGTGCATAGCTCGCATCCGTCGCGATCTGCAGCTGTCCCTGGGACGTGATCGAGGCTGGGACTTCGGCGGCGATGCTCGCCACCTTGGCTAGACCCGCGCTCGAAGCTGCCGGCGCGGTCGAACTTCCGCCGCACGCGGCGAGAGTCACGGCCACCGTGACCAGAATGATTGGCAAACGCTTCATGTTTCCCCTCCCGTACCGATCCTCTAAAGCCCCACGTGAAACGCTGCCAGAATTGTAGGCGACTACCCGACGCGCCAGTAGAGGCCGTCTTTCCGGTTCAGCAACTCGCGCTCGACGAGGGCGCGCCGGAGCTGGCAGTGGTCCGGCCAGAACTCGCGAAGGATAGCGTCGACGTCGGCCTCCGCCATCCGTTTTCCGAGCGGGAAGGCGCGCACTACTTCAGCCAGGACCAGGCGGCGGCGGCTTTCCCGAGCCGGCCACTGGATGATCCGGCCTTCCCGCCAGAAGGGGCGCAGCTTGCGCGTCTCCTCGGCCGGATTCCGATCGGCGGTAGCCACGTCATATTGTAAAAACCAAAGCCGCCCGATCTTCCGCGGGTAGACTGACGGCGTGTTGCTGGCGATCGACCTCGGGAACACGAACCTGACGTTCGGGCTCTTCGAGGGTGATCAACTCCGGCACGACTGGCGGCTGGCCACCCGCCGCGACAGCATGCCGGATGAGCTTGGCCTCTCGATGGTGCAACTGATGCGCCAGGAGGGCTTCGATCCCAAGGCGGTGGACGCCGTCGTCGTCGCGAGCGTCGTCCCGCCGCTGAACAGCAGCCTGGTGCAGGCGATCGAACGCTATTTCGGTCGAGAGCCACTGATGGTGGGCCCGGGGATCAAGACGGGCTTGAAGATCCATTACCGCGACCCCAAGGAAGTCGGAGCCGACCGCATCGTGGCCGCCATGGCCGCCTTCAAGAAGTATGGCGGCCCCCTGATCATCATCGACTTTGGTACCGGGACGACCTACGACGTGGTCTCCAAGGAAGGCGACTACCTCGGTGGCGCGATCGCTCCGGGGATGGGCATCTCCGTCGACGCGCTCTACGAACGGGCGGCGCGGCTCCAGCGAGTGGAGCTGAAGGCCCCGCCCACCGTGATCGGGCGGACGACCGCCGAGAGCATGCAGGCGGGGATCATCTTCGGCTTCACCGCCCAGGTGGAGGGGATGGTGGCCCGGATCAAGAAGGAGCTTGGCGAGAACCCGAGAGTGATTGCCACCGGCGGGATGGCAGGATTGATCGCGGCCGAGACGCCGGTAATCGAGCTTGTCGATCAGCGGCTGATGCTGGAGGGACTCCGGATGATCCACGAGCTCAATGCCTGACGAGGCTCCGCCGTCGCAGCCGGAACCGACCCCGCCACTGAGGCGGGAATCAAGTTCGCCGATCAGCGACCCGGCCGCCATCTTCATCGCCGCCGCCACGCTCTTTGCCATCTTCATCAACTCGCAGAACGTCGGCCCGATCCTGATGCTGGGTGTGATCGCACTGCTGCTCGAGCTCCGCTTGCGCCCGAAGGACTGATAGGCTGGTAGCCCCGTGAAAATCGGCCCCTACACGCTCGTCTCGCCGGTCTACGTCGCGCCCATGGCGGGCGTCACGGACGCGCCCTTCCGCAAGATCGCGCGGGAGTTCGGCGCCGGGCTCGCCTGCACCGAGATGATCAGCAGCGAGGCGCTCGTTCGCCAGCACCGCGAGTCGTTCCGGCTGATGGACCTCGGCTGGGACCAGCGACCCGTCTCGGTCCAGCTGATGGGGGGCGCGCCCGGCGTGATGGCGCAGGCCGCTCGAATGGCGGAAGCGGCCGGCGCCGACATCATCGACATCAACATGGGCTGCCCCGTGCCCAAAGTCGTCAAAACCTCGGGCGGTTCCTCGCTGCTTCGCGATCCCGACCTCGCCTCCCGGGTCGCCGAAGCCGTCGTCGGAGCGGTCTCGGTGCCGGTTACCGTCAAGATCCGCCTCGGCTGGGACTTCGCCACGCGCAACTACCTCGAGATGGCGACGCGGCTGGAGGCGACCGGCATCCAGGGCCTCGCCGTGCATGGCCGCACCCGCTCGCAGCGGTACGACCCGTCCGCCGACTGGATGGC